>Ga0315289_10009253_pt1 | contig 14185 bp, 11 predicted proteins | sample YL17G11_40_MG_FD_203452 | JGI IMG/M metagenome (GOLD analysis project Ga0315289, IMG submission 203452) | Sediment microbial communities from Yellowstone Lake, YNP, Wyoming, USA - YL17G11_40 | ecosystem: Environmental > Aquatic > Freshwater > Lake > Sediment | place: USA: Wyoming | collected...
GAGAAGCCAGCTTCTGAGTAACTTGAACTCGTCGATTGATAGATGCAACCAGAAAAGCGTGAAACGCGGATGCAATGGCACATGCAGAGTTGTTGAGAGAGCCATAGCTTCTTTGATGCTAGGCTTGCTGAAGAAAGGATCGACCATGAACTCTCTTAGTCTTTCAAATTGGATCTTAACGGATTCTGAAGCAGTCTCTAAACTTCCATTAAATCTCTCGGCAATCGCTCTCTTCAGGTCTTCGGTCCACCATTCCTCAACATATCCCGAAGGCGCCAAAGCCTTGCTATTATACAGGAAATCTCCATAACTGATCAAAATGTCACCTAAGAACAGGATTCGATCAATAAGGGACTTAACCTTGGAGAAACACTCAACATCCACACGAACAACGGAACCATCCTTCAATCGAACGACTGGCGGTTCTATTGCGTCAACAGGAACCACAATTCCACTCTTACCCGGAAGTTCTAATCGCAGTTGCGTTCCCCCAGCCAGAAAGCCTTGCAGCACAAGCATTGTGGCTGGGTGAATCCCAACAGCCGAAAGCCCTGTGTTCCTCGCTCTCCCATACCTCAACCGAAACCCACCACGGGCAGATGGGAATGAGAAGACCGGACGACCAGCAATCACATCATCCATGAAACCAGCCGATTTCTTCTCCGATTTGCTACGGATCTCCCTCAACCAATCCCATCCTTGAAAGCCAAGCTTTTCTATTATTGCCAAGACTTTCGGAGCACGACCTACGATACCGTCGTTCACGACCCTCAAGGCTCCGCCTCTGATGCGATTAGTCTCCACACGCGGCAGATTGCGGAAAGAGGAAACCTCGATAGGATCAGATTCAGTCCCTGTGACCTCAACCGGAATCCATTGAAGAGCTTTACGCAATTCATCATCCGAAACGTGATACTGAAAGCGCGTCACAGAACGCTGATACAATCTGACCTCTTCAATGAACCGTGATATCTCCTCCGCAGTCGGCTTGTAACGATCAAGCCCAAGCAGACGCCTCACGAAATCCCCAACCACCAGTGTCAGAGCTTGATCTGTCCCACCAGCCGAACGCATCGGACCAGCAAAGTATATGGCAAGATAACGTGATCTATCAGCATTATTCTTGATCGCAACCTTCGCTACACCTTGAAGCGGTGCAGCAGTCAGCCCCTCCGTGAATATCGCCAATGCAGTTCGAATAGCTTGATCTGCAGCCGCTTCTGGTTCCATGTGTCCGAACTTGCCGTAAACGATCTCTTCAGCAACCTTGAAGGCTATTTCCTCCCGCTGCAGCTTGGCGCTCAACTCTCGAATGCTTGCAGCCGCTCCAAGGGGCCCGACAAGCCCTTCTACCAGATCGGCAAGATCTTTGGCTATTTTGCACTCTGTTCGGAGTGCAGGATCGACGCCTCTCTCTCTTGCCCTATCACTGATAGTATACAGTCGCTTGAGCTCATTTTCCAGAGCTTCCGTGTATCGTCTATAGGCGTCACTCATTTCGCTGTTCAGGCTTCTCCCCCGGCAACCCCTAGTATCGTGTGGAGCTTATTTTTGTTCTCTTACAGAACAGATCAAAAACTAGACAAACGGCAGTTCATATTACATGCGGCCTTCACACGGAAACAGAGCCGACCTTTCTTTGCTTCGAGACATCGGTAAACTCGAATACTCAGACTGCCCAAAGGGGTTCAGGAACCATAGAAGCTCAATCATGCCCTGCGGTGTCTTAGGCCCTCAATTATCTCTGACACTTTGCGTCTTATGCCTGTGTCCTCGACAACGTTGCCCGTAACTATTATGTCTGCTCCGGCAGATGCCGCCGCCAAGGCTTGGCCTCTGGAGCGTATGCCGCCTCCAACGATCAATGGGGCGTCAATGTAGTGCTTGACCGCCCGAATCATCTCTGGTGGGACCGGTTCTTTTGCGCCTGATCCTGCTTCGAGGTATATGAAACGCATGCCTAGATATTGCCCAGCTAGAGCATGAGCTGCTGCAAGCTCAGGCCTGTTGTAGGGTACGGCGGCTGCCTTGCCAACCACTCCTGCAGTTCCGCCTTCGCCGACAATTATGTAGCCCATTGGAATTGGTTCCAATCCATATTTTTTGATGAGGGGTGCTCCTAGAACCTGAGCTCCCATGAGGAAATAGGGGTCGGCTGAATTCAGCAACGACATGAACCATATAGCGTCAGCATATTGGCTGATGCCAGTCACGTTGTTCGGGAAAAGGATCACCGGGATCTTTACGGTGCGTTTAACGATCTTCACAACGCTGTCCAGATGAGTCCCAGAAACAAAAGTAGACCCTCCAATCATAATGGCTGAAGTACCACTTATCTTTGCCTTCCTAGCTATGCTAGAAGCTTGCGGAGCTGTAACCTTCTCAGGGTCGATAAGAGTTATGTGAATGGACTCTTCCGTCTTGATCTTATCAAGCAAATACTTCTCAATAGAGCCAACCATAGACACCAAAACCACTATGCGCTCTTGATCTCCGTCGCGGAGGCTTTCCTCGGGTTGCCATAGAACTTGTCAGTAAACATGCAGTAGACATCAACCTCGCCTTGAGCAGGCTTGACCGGAAAGTCTTCCTTGATGCCGCAACTGCCACATCCTGCGACAGCGCGGCTTTCATCACGATAAATTTCAACTCGCACGGTTTCCTTACCGCATTTAGGGCAGGAGAACAACTTGGGCAAATGCTTCTTAGGAATACGCACAACTTTTCTCCGTCTACGCCCCATGTTTCTATCCTTCTATTCCATTGTTTGAAGGCCAACCCAGTATTTTATGTTTGTCCTTAAATACTTGCCTCACGACCATAGAACAATGAGGTTGCAGGTATTTGAAGCTGGAACCTTCCATTCTGAACATGGACTGGCCCGAAGTTGAGGCAAAAATCACACGGTTCATCAAAGACTACGTACGCAAGGCCAACGCAAACGGTGTGGTTCTAGGCTTATCGGGGGGAATTGACAGTGCCGTCGTAGCAACACTCTCAGCAAAGGCTCTGGGAGGGAGCAAGGTCCTTGCACTCATGCTTCCGGAAAAGGAAACGTACAGAGTGAAGGACATATATCATGCGAATCTCGTGATCAGGAAGTTCAAGCTGAGATCACAGAAGTGTGATATCACGCCAACACTGGAAGCATTCTATCAGTCGATACCCATCTTTGATTCATCAGAAAGGATCTGCAAGGGCAACATAAAAGCTCGAACACGGATGATTTACTGGTACTACTATGCCAACAAGCTCAGTCTGATCGTTTGCGGAAGCTCCGACAAGTCCGAAACAATGATGGGCTACTTCACAAAATGGGGCGACGTGGCAGCAGACATTTCACCAATAATGGACTTGTATAAGACGCAGGTCAAACGACTTGCCCAGCACATAGGAATACCACGGGGGATTTTGGAAAAGCCATCAACACCAGCTTTGTGGCCCGGTCAAACGGCCGAAGGAGAACTAGGCGTTGGATATGAGACTTTGGATCTCGTCCTTTATGGGCTGGAACACTTCATGACTACAGAAGAAATAGCCGTGCAAGTAAAAGCCACGAAGGAACTAGTCGAAAGAGTCAGAAGCAGATGGCTTGCCGCGGAGCACAAGAGAACACTGCTACTGACGGCAAAACTTCAATATCGCACGGTGGGAACGGATTTCAGACTCAGGAGAGGATGACACATGAAGCAAAAGTTCAAGGTGGCCCTAGCTCAAATAGACTGCGCAAGAGCAGACAAAGCCAGAAACATAGAACACATTGAAAGAGTCGTTACTGACGCAAAGAAAGAAGCAGCAGACCTCGTGATCCTTCCAGAGCTTTCACTTACAGGCTACAAGGTCAGAGACGAAATCTACGAGCTTGCAGAAACGATACCAGGGCCATCAACCAACGCAATAAAACGAATTGCACGAAAAACGCAAACACACATCATATTTGGGATGCCCGAGCTAAGCGACAAAACTCAAGCTACAATCTTCAACACCGCGGTATTAGTAGGCCCGAAAGGACTCATTGGAAAATATCACAAGATGTATCTTCCAACCCACAGCGTGTTCGAGGAGAAGCGATACTTCCGACCTGGCTATCAAGTCGCTGTGTTCGACACAGAACTCGGCAAGATAGGCTTAATCATATGCTACGACATCTTCTTCCCAGAAGTGAGCCGGCTCACGCGTCTACAAGGAGCGCAATTGATTGTCTGCATTTCCGCTTCACCATCTGTTAGGCGGATCTACTTCGAAACGCTCACGGTGGCAAGAGCAATGGAAAACACTGCTTTTCTGGCATACGTGAATCTGGTAGGCGTAGAAGATGGACTCCAGTTCTGGGGCGGAAGCAGACTGATCGGACCCCAGGGGAGAGTTCTGGCCAAGGCAAAATATGATGAAGAAGATCTTGTGCTAGGTGAGGTTGACTACACCGACATCAGATCAGTTGAGACCTTCGTCCCCACATTAAGGGACCTACGTCCTGAATTGTTCGACAAGCTCAAAGAAAGCGCAGAGAAATTATGACAAAATCTATATGAGACTCTTCGTAGCCTCTGCTATGCGATCTAGGGCCTTTTCCAATTGCTCGTATGCTGCAGCATAGGAGATTCTAACGTGCCCTTCACCAAGAGTGCCAAAAGCAGAGCCCGGAACAGTCACAACATGCGCCTTCTTCAACAGGAACTCCGCAAAATCCTCGGAGGACATATCGAAACCTCGTATATTGGGAAAAGCATAGAATGCACCCTTCGGAAGAGCACAGTGAAAGCCATCAATTGCATTAAGTCGCTCATGGACCAAACGTCGTCTTCTATCGAACTCTCTGACCATATTCTTGACGAAGTCTTGCGGTGCCCTCAAGGCTCCCAGTGCGGTGTATTGGGCCAAGCTGTTCACACAAGCAACAGTGTATTGATGAACTAACCAAAGAATAGAAACTAGCTCTCTTGGTCCGTAGACGTATCCGATCCTCAAACCGGTCATCGCATAAGTCTTGGAAAAAGAATTTACGACTAAAGTGCGATCACGCATTCCGGGAAATGCCGCAAAGCAGTAGTGCTTGGCACCATCGTACACTATTCTCTCGTAGACCTCGTCAGAAATCACAATTAGATCACGTTCAACCGCGATCTTCGCCAAAGCAGCAGCTTCATCGTGTGAGATCACGCCTCCTGTGGGGTTGTTCGGATAGTTAAGTATGATCACGCGTGACTTGTCTGTGACCCGAGACGTCACATCATCCATCGACATTCTGAATTCACGCTCTGCCAACAGCGGAACAGAAACAGGAACACCTCCGGCAAGCCTAACTCCGGGTTCGTAAAGCACAAACCCTGGATTAGGTATAAGCACCTCATCTCCAGGATTGATCAAACCAAAGAGCGCCAAGAATATTGCTTCTGTTCCCCCAACGGTGACCAAGACCTCGGAATCTGGATCATAGTTAAGCCCATAGTCATTTTCCGCCTTCTGTGACAGAGCCTGCCGAAGTTCGGGAACTCCGTTGGTTGGTTCATAGTGCGTCTTGCCTTCTTTAGCCGCTTGCCAACCGGCGTCCAAGATTTCAGTGGGCGGGCAGAAATCTGGTTCTCCTAGGCTCAAATTGATGGCGTCCGGTATTTCCTTGGCCATTGCAAAGAATCGCCTTGTTCCTGACGGCTTTATGCATTTCAGCCGCTCGGCGGGCTTATAGTCTGGTGTCAAATTGCACGCCTCAATTAGGATTGTCCTCCGTACAGATAAAATGTTTGCGTTCTCATCCTCTAAGCAGACCATGAAAAGCGGCAGTCTTAATAGTGCAGCAGGTATACAAAACTGTATCCAATTGCAGTGAGAGGCAAGACACGAAAATGAAGCTCAAAGAGAGTGTACAAGCTTGGCTAAACGGCTCACTCCACGACCCCATTGTCAATATACTCGCCAAAAACAGCCATTTAACGAGAACACAGCTTGAAACACTGTTAATCGACATTTTATCCGAGAATGTATCGGGCAAACAGCTAAAATACGACGAAAAAGCCAGATTACGGCTAACAAAGGCACAAATAACCCGCGGCGCCTTCAACAGGACACTAAAACAGGCCCGAGAAAACGTCATAAAATCGATATACACAGTGCTTCTTTTGGGGTACTTGGGAGTGTTTGAAGACACAACTCTCGACCCATATGTTGAGGTAGCAAACAAACTGCATGCATACTTTGAGGCATACAAGGACATGCCAAACAAAGGCGCAGAACTCAGTGACCACCTGAAAATCATAGAAATGATCAGAGAGGAACTTGAAACCAGCCTAAAACAGCTTTCTAATCCATCAGAAGGCATGTCGTGATGTCACAAATCACATGCCGATGATCACTGGAAGAGGTCGAGGAAAAGATCACTCGCGACAACGGTCGCGGAACGCCGCAAACCCCAAAAGAACCAAGAATAAGGCTTCTTCGCAACAGGTCCATCGTGTTCATGTTTGCCCCTTCTGTGACGTTAGAGTGTGACGTCATCCAGCCCCAAAACAGCCTATGAACCATAAGCTTTAAATGCTCTATGGTAAGAGTGTGACGTGTGACGCAACGTGATTAGATCACGCATCATCACAAGCGAATCACAGAAGGCCTTGGTGTGATCGATGGCCTGTTTATCCTTGTAGGCGTCTTGCTCGCCGTGACTGTTGGTGTGGCCATCGAGTATTATCGGCTTTTGCGAAGGGCTCAAGCAGAGTATGAGAAGGCAAAGGAAATTGTTGAGGATGTTGTTTTGAGTTTCAACAGGCAGTTGAAGGGCGAAGCTGAGAAGCTAGAGCTTGTAGCGTATAAGACAGAGGCTGTCTCATCGAAGATCGACGGAGTTCTGAGAAGGTCCGAGGATGCTGGTAAGAAGGTGGAAGCTATGGAGCCCAAAGTGGCTTCTGTGGTTGATGAGCAGACCAAGACTTTGGCGAGGCTAGACGAACTTGATAAGAAGGTTTGTGATCTTGTCACATCACAAGCAAATCTAGCTACAAAGATCGCAGGCGTTGAAGAGCAGGTCAAGCATGTCTTGTTTATCCCTGAGCCGAATGTTGAGGCCGTGATCCCCATCAAGAGAGACAAAGCCCTAGCACCGTTAACTCCAACAGAGTTGGCCGCCCTCGAGTTTCTCGCGTCTGAGGGTCCGAAAACGGCGCCTGAGATCAAATGGAGAATCAGACTTAGCAGAGAACATACGGCTAGGTTGATGAAGAGACTGTATGAAAGCGGCTATCTTGAAAGAGACACGGGCAAGATTCCGTTCAAGTACAGCGTCAAGAAAGAGATGGAGAAACTACTGAAGAAAACTGAAGATGAGGCGGCAGAAGGGCTACAGTGACGGCTTTTTCTGGGCATTGAGCTTATTTAGCCGCTCTTCCATACTAGAGAGCACCTGCGACTGGGGAAGTTCGTAGTCTTGCTTTCCTCTCTTGTCTAGGTATGTGGGATAGTGGGTCACTTTTATTGGGACGGCAAACTTGATTTTCGGTTCGGAAATGAGCAAAGCTTCCCCTACATCAAGCATTTTTATCTCTGTATCGCTATACTCCAAGTAAGGTGTGTTTTCGGTCAGGTAAATCCTGTCTTTCCTTAGTTCCGTCTTCATGATTACTTTTGTCCACAGCTCTGCGAAAACATCGAACGTAATCCTTGAGAGCCTTGGTGTCACGGCGTTAAGCCCGATTCGATACTTCCGATAAGTCAGCGCGATGTCCGAAAAGATGGTTCTCGGTTTGTTGGGGTCAAGAAATTCGTGTGCCTCTTCAAGTGTGATAAGCAGCGTCGGAAGCCTCTCCCAGTCTTCATATTTTTCTTCCCACAAGCGTTTGTAATGCCTAGCCACTGCCGAAGCAGTGAGGCACACAATCTTGTCTTGGTCCTCTGAACTCATCCCTGAGATGTCCACGAGACATGTTGTCCCACTACATACCTTCTGGGTGACATTGTCGACAAAGCTGTAGTCTGATGCGGGGAAGAGATCATTCGAAAGCGAAGACAGCTTGAACATCAAGGCTTCGATTACATGCTTCATCTTGTAATCAGCAGCACGCCCTATGCCAACGTGACCTTCTGTGGCGTAAAGCTCCCTTGCTTCCTCGATCCAGTTCTTTCCCAGTTTTCTATGCAGTTTCCGAGCCAGCCTGAACTGTGGAACCCCGATGTCAGGAAAGAGCGTCAGCATCCTCTCAGGGGTAATCGTGTACAAACCGACAATCATTTTCCCGTCCCTAGACGAATAGTACTGGATCTTTGTATGGAACAGTGGATGATCTTTTAGTCCCTTCTGTGGCTTGATTCCTTTCCCTTCCAGAAGTTGGCCCGCGAAGTCAAATATGAGAGCCGCCGTCTTGGGACTGTTATCGATGATCTGGGCATTCAGAATCAGCTCGGTGTTGGTCTTCCCTGAACCAGTCATCCCAAACATTCCCATCATCAAAGGGAGAGCTTCAACGTTTATGCCTGCTGAACCTAGCAACTGCTCGCCCGACCTCAAGTACCCAGTCTCCAGCTCTCCTGAGAGTTCGAGTACGTTGCAGTCATCTTCGCTCGTCGTGTAAACCTTATCCTTATAGTTTGGGTTGAAAGTTGGCGAACGCACCTTCTCTCCCCTTCTTTCCAGAAAGAGAATTGCTTCAACACTTCGGTAGCTGGAGTAGGGCCAAACGCTTCTTTGCCCTCCGCTTCACGAAGTTGTTCGATCATCTTCAGTGTGGAACTGCTTTGTGCATTCACGACTCGCGCGTAGAAGCTTCTTTCTCCTGATTCTATTCTTACTATTTGCCCGAAAGAAAGGTAAGCGTCATGGTTCAGAAAGAAAGTGACCTTATCGCCCTCTGTTCCACAGACGAATCCAATGTGTTCAGACACGTTCCACCCACTCCAAGTCGAAGGCATGCTTCGCTCCGTGAAGCTCATCGGCGAAGCTGCATGTTAATTCCTCTCTTTGAAGAGCACCAAGGCATCCTGCTTGTTTGAGTATTCTTTCGATCTGATCGTGGTAGTTCAGGAGCATCGCCTCCGCGGGCGCCGAGAACCTGTGAGCAAGGTACAACGGAACTGGGTAGCCTAGACACCGCGGATCCTCCGAAACGAAAGTAAGCGGAGAGATTAGCTCAAGCACATCACGGTTATTGAGGTAGTCCATAACATCACAGCGGAAGACCCTTTGGCTAGCGTCACTGATTTTCACCACCGAGATATTGCCATAAAGGTTTTCCTCCTTGCTGGCTTCGTGCACGTAGCAATAGGCCCAAATAGGATATACTGCCAGTGTTCCCGTGGTGGCCATGAAGTCTCTGCCTCTCTCGTCGTGCAGAATAGGCGAGTTCTTACTCAACGCCAACAGATTTACGCCTCTCTTCTCACATTCCTCATAAAGGGATACGCGAAATTTCTTACCACCACCAAAATAGCCGCCACCGTCAAGCAAAACATAATCACCACGGGAACGCCCATTCCCGTGGTGGGTACTCTCGAATTTGGTGCAAGTCAGTTCCAAGGCCATCTGGCTTTCCAGCTCGACCCTCGAATCCTCCAAATAGTCACCACGGGTATACGCATCCCCGACTACAGTGCATATTCGTTCAGAATATCCCCAATTCACGTCGTGCCTTTCAACAAGAGCATAAGATGGTCGCATCAGGTATACGCCCCAATTGTTGGCTCTCTTCAGTGTTCGTGTGGAGCAATCGACTGCCAAAAATCGGCCTTCGTAGCTACTCATCTTCTTCAAGGGTTTGATTCTGGACGTATCCGGTTTAACCGCAATGACACGTTCCCCTCTCATCTCCGCTGGACCAGATACTCTCCCGCTGTCTATGTAGGTTCTGAGTTTCTTCGTCATTTCAGCAAAATCGGACCTGATTTCAGCGCTCAATTCCACCTCTCCCGCATATCTCGGAGGTTACGTGTGTTTCACTTCTAAGAATATTTGACGTTCTCCACTTCTCTTATATTTTATTGCTTAGAAGGCATGACCGAAGTTCGCTGGTCATCATATACTTTGGCTACGCACTTTTTGCCAGCATCTATTCTGTTGCGTGCCGAACGCCAAGACCATTGGCCTAGTAAGCCCTTGCAATTCAGCAGTGACTACTGCAAATTTACTAGGAAGTCTGCTTGTTGATGGCCACCTGTGGAAGGCCTGTCGACACCTTGTACTTCAAGCGGTTCGCAGATCCCGCCTTCATGAGCACTCCGTCGTTTGTAAGTCTAGAAAGGTATGTGGCCACTGTGCTGAGGCTTATTGGTTCTCGGAACGACTGCTCGTATGCTGCCTGCACTTCTTTAGAGGAGAACCACACCAAGGGGAAGTTTCTGCGTATCGCCGTGTGAACCTTCTCATATTTGGAGAGACCATTGTTCACCATTCCAGAAGCTGGTGCGTTGCTTACAGGATTGTTCGGAACTCCACCCAACAACTCAACCAGGTCGATGAGACGGACAGCCTTCTCCCTTGTTATATCTCCCTCGAAGGCTATCGTGTATCGACTGCCATCGCTATCGAATAACTCGACTCGCATCTTCCTTGCAGGCATTAACGAACCCCATCATATGGTGGTGTTCACAACTTTACAGTTCACGAGTTATAGGCATTACGGTGAAGGATACCCTTGTAAAAATCCAACCGTCTGGCCTTAAATCATAAAAGGAGGCAAAATTGCAGGATCTGCGGGTTGCGAAGTTCACAAGCCCTCGAATCTCCCGAAAGGAAGGGAATTTGCTGGCTTCGGTCTACTTCCAGTAGAAACGTGGGGGTGGGCGCTTCACAAGAAAAAGACAGAATTAGGTAAATAATTCGAAAAAGAGGGCGGTACGGCTGTCAACATCAAAGCAACTTCACATGGTCTTCACAAAAAAGTGAATAAATATGCGACCTCCGAGTCACGCGCTATTTTAGTGTTTTCTTTCAACGTAAGGTCATCACATTTACAACCGTTTCGCTGAGATTATATACCCGTGGTAAGTGCACACCGCATGTGTAGCAGACATGAGAACCAGACACCCCATTGTTTCCAGTGGAGATAAAACCGCGTTAGTTTTGTGCAACACATGTCAAGCAAAAAGTTCCAGTTAATATCTAAAATATTTATTAGTAATCAATATAATGCTTTGATGCAGTCTTACCTATCAGAGTATATTTCTTTGAATAAAGAAATCAGCATTGTTCATTCTGATCAAAATAGAGTTCCAGCGGAAACCTTTGGGTGTGTGTCTCGTTCAAGTACTGAACTTATGCATGTGCTCACATCTCTCTTTAGGATTCTTGACTGGTCATCTAGTTTTCTGTACGGCATTCCTTATCTTCTCCACACGAACAAGTGGTGTTACCTCTGAAATCCAGAGGGGGATGGATGGAAATGCCTGATAACAGCATACTTGACGAAGTGTTTAATAATTTTGTTAACAACGCCAGAGTATTCAGAGATAGAGAGGTTCTGAGACATGACTATCTGCCTGAAAGGCTCCCTCATCGAGAGCAGCAAATCAGGCAATTAGGAGAAACCGTGGCTCCTGTATTGAAGGGCGCAAGGGGCTCCAACATCTTCATCTACGGAAAGACGGGGACAGGGAAGACGGCGGTAACCAAGTATGTGCTTAACCATCTCGAAGTGAAAGCCAAGGAGTTCAATGCTCCTGTTAGATTCTGCTATGTGAACTGCCGCTTGGTGGGGAGCGAGTACAGGGTTTTCGCAAACTTGTGCCAGAGCATAGGTCTATCGATCCCTTTTACTGGGTTGTCTGTTGGAGAGGTTTTTGACAGGTTCAGAACAGGTTTGAACACGTCAAGGATAATCTTCATTATCGTACTCGATGAAGCTGACGTGCTGATAAAAGATCGTGGCGATGGACTCCTCTACGAGCTGACCAGAATCAATGAGGCCTTGGACTACAGTAGAGTCTCCTTGATTGGCATCTCCAATGACCTGAGATTAAAGGAATTCCTCGATCCTCGCGTATTGAGTTCGCTCAGCGAAGAAGAAATGGTCTTCAGACCCTACGATGCAGCAGAGCTCAAGAACATCCTAGCAGAACGCACAAAATCGGCCTTTCGCGAAGATGCACTGTCCGATTCTGCACTCAGCTTGTGCGCCGCCTTAGCCGCGGCCGAACACGGCGACGCGAGAAGGGCCTTGGATCTGTTGCGCGTTGCAGGTGAAGTTGCCGAGCGCGCGGGTGCAGACGTTGTGGCTGAAGATCATGTTCGCGAAGCTGAGAAGCATATCGAGCACAACCGCGTCGTTGAGGCCTTAAGGAACCTGACATTACACTCGAAACTTGTGGTCATGAGTGTCTACCATTTGAACAAAGTAAGCGTCCACAGAACTATTACTGGCGAGATCTACGAAGTCTACAATGAGATCTGCGCGGAGATGGGAGTGGCGCCGCTGACGCAGCGTCGATTGAGTTCTTTAGTGAATGAACTTGATTCTATGGGCTTGCTGAACGCGAAGGTCATAAGCATGGGAAGATATGGTCGGACAAAGAAGATCCGATTGGAAATAGGCCGAAGCCTGATCAAAGATGTCTTCGCTGACGATGGTAGGCTTGGACGCTTGGTTGACTATGAACCCCGATGCCTTTCAAAGGGTGCTGGGGCTGCTCCGAGAACTGAGATGGTTGAGTAACCAGGGTTTCAGTTGAAAGCAAGTACGGTGACTTCCAAGGTTTGAAGGTTCACCACGGGAACCTTCCCTGGCGTAGGCGAGAATCCAAGTCTCTTCATGTAATCAGTTTGTTCCTGCCAGCCGCCTGAGTTCACGACAAGCACTCCGCGGTAGTTGCAGTATCCTAAAGCGTGAATGTGACCTGAATGGAAGATATCCGGGACGCGGTCTATCACCAGGAAATCTTTCCTCTCGGGTGACAATGTTGTGACTCCCCCATAGGTGGGTGCTAGATGACGGCATTGCAGTAGGAGGCGCATGGCTTTTTCGGGGTTGTCGTTACTCATGTCGGGCACTGTGGAGATGATGTCGTTCAGACTGCGGCCGTGATACATTAGGACTTCGACGCCGTGCAGACTTAGATAGCATGGGTTGCCGAGAGAGTAGACGTTTCTTGACTCCTGTAGGGTCTTCAGGAAGCTGTTGCCTATCGCTGGCTGGGGCAAGGCTTTTCTGGGTGCATCGTGGTTTCCGGGCCCGATTACGACATCTATGTAGTCTGGGATTTGTTCGATGCATTTTGCGGCAAGGCGATACTGTTTGTAGATGTCCCTGATTGCCAGTTCCTTAACTTGGTTGGGATAGATTCCTACTCCATCGACGATGTCGCCAGCTATCAGCACGTATTTCACATGGCCTGCAATTTCCTTCATTCGGTCGTTGCCGTACTTGCCGTTTAGCCAGAGTAAGAAGCGGTTGAAGGCTTCTCTCTGGAACTTGGTGCTGCCCACATGCATGTCTGAGGTCAGCACCGCGTACACTGGCTCTTGGGATTTATGTTGGGATTTTTGACCGATCTCGGGTAGGATGATGTCTTCAGCAACAAAGAGGGAACTTCTTGCCTTCGTAACACTTAAGCAGACTATCTGGTCGAGCAAGAGTTGCCTTGCCTTCTTCTTGAGTTCCTCTGACGCGTTCTGGGGCACAAGCACGGTGACGCTTGCCTGTAAGTCCTCGACGGACAGTATTGTCCGTTGCTTGGATTCTCTCTTCTCGGTGATCATGCCGATGATCTTGAGCTTCGTGTTCGGGGGAGTCTTCAGCGCGTCTATGATGGATGAAGCGCTTCTGACGTCCATTCGCTGTCTGAGCATCTTCTCGGTTCGTTTGAACCTGTCTCGAAAATACTCTAGGAAATCTTCGATTGTTCCTGTTGAGTTTAGCTTGTGGGTTGGGTCTTCGATCACGTTTATCTTAGATTCGGTGTCCTTCGCGTAAGGATAAAAAGTGATTTTTCCTTCGGTTACTTGTGATTCCCATGGTGGCTGTGGTTCTGACGGTTTCTTGGAAGTCGGTTCTTCAACATTAACGGTGATTTCTTTTGCTGTTGCTGAGGTTTCCAGCAGTTGCTCTAGGAAGCTTCTGTCTATGAATAATGGCTTTTCAGCCAAACTCTCTATTCTCTTTATTGCTTTACCCATAATCTCTGTTGGGTCTTCTGTTGAAGCTAGCATATTCAGGAATCCGAAGGCTTCTTGATTTAGCTGGTATCCTGCTGCAATGGTTATTTCAACAGCCTT
>Ga0315289_10009254_pt1 | contig 14185 bp, 13 predicted proteins | sample YL17G11_40_MG_FD_203452 | JGI IMG/M metagenome (GOLD analysis project Ga0315289, IMG submission 203452) | Sediment microbial communities from Yellowstone Lake, YNP, Wyoming, USA - YL17G11_40 | ecosystem: Environmental > Aquatic > Freshwater > Lake > Sediment | place: USA: Wyoming | collected...
CATCCTCACACTGTCAATGGACCTGGCGGCGCGTCAAGTCGGCAATGTAGTTGCGCCCCGCGATGTAGGGGTGATGCTGTGAAATCAGTGCCATCGTCCCTCACGCGGTTCCGCCAAGTCGTAAGCCGGCGGAGTTTTTGGATTCTGGGTGGCGTGCTGATCGCCGTCACGGCTCTTCACTATCTCTCTCCTCAAGTGCGACCTCTTCTCCTGACTTCTTATTCGCTGGAGCGACATGCGGTAGAACGAGTTATTTTCTTGCTCCCAGTGGCGGGTGCTGCCTTGGCGTTCGGTCAACTCGGCGGGCTGATCACTTTGGCGCTCGCCATTATCATCATGCTGCCGCGGGCTTTTCTGATTTCTCCTTATCCAGCGGACGCCGTTTTGGAAACAGCAGCGGTTGCTATCGTCGGCTATTTCGTGGTCTGGGCGATTGAGACCCAGGCACGTGAGAAGCGGTCACGCCAAGAGTTGAGCGAGCGACTGCAACGCGCGTACAATCGTTTGCAGACGTTGTATACCAGCGCGGAAACGGTCAATTCGACGCTTGAACTTCAGCCAGTCCTCGAGCGGTTGGTGCAAGCCACCGCAGAGGCGATGGGCGTACAGGGATGCTCGATTCGTCTGCTGGACGAATCGGGCACGTGGATGTACGTCGCCGCCGTGCACGGTCTGAGCAAAACCTACGTGCAGAAAGGCGACCTGATCTTGGAGCGCAATCCCCTGGCGCGCGAGGTATTGGCTGGCAAGGTGATCGCTATCGGGGATGTAACCAAGGACGGGCGTCTGCAGTATCCCACGCAAGCGATTGCCGAAGGTATTCGTTCGATGCTGTCGGCACCTCTGCTGGGCAAGCGTGGACCACTGGGATTGATCCGCGCCTACAGCACGGAACTGAATCACTTTAAGGACGACGATGCCGCATTCCTGACCGCCATTGCCAGCCAGGGCAGTATCGCGATTGGGAACGCGATGGCATACGCCGCATTGGGCGAACTGGACGAAGCCAAGTACAAGTTCATACTCACCGTGACCCACGAATTGCGCTCACCGGTCAGTGTGGTGCGCAGTCTCTTGCGGACGCTGGGCGAGGGCTATGCCGGGACAGCGACGGATCAGCAACGCGACCTTATCGCGCGCGCACAGTATCGCGCCGATTTCTTGCAGACATTGATTGACGATCTGCTCGATCTGGCTGCGGGCAAGAGCAAACTGGATACCGAAGAGCATGTTCAAGTGGACTTGGCGGAAGCGGTGGAGGATGTGGCGAAACGCTTCAAGGTACCCGCCGAGGAAAAAGCAATCAAGTTGGAATGGCATTGTCCGAGCGCGGAGCATCCCCTGCGTGTTCTGGCAACGAAAGAAGGCGTGGATCGGATTCTGAACAACTTGGTGTCGAATGCAATCAAGTACACATCGACAGGCGGGCGCGTGGCGGTGATGCTACGGCGTGCTGGGAAAGAAGCGTGTCTCGAAGTGGCTGACTCTGGGATTGGCATCCCAGCCGATTCACTGCCACACCTGTTTGTGGAGTTTTACCGCGCGCCGAACGCTAAAGCACTACAGAAGGAAGGTACTGGGTTAGGACTGGCGATCACCAGGGATTTGGTGACGCGATTCGGTGGACGAATTACAGTGCAGAGCAAACTGGGACAGGGGACGACGTTCGCGGTAAATATACCTCTGGCAGAGTGATCAAGGCGACACGCGCCATGTCAGAATAGAGGATTAACAGTGGTAACATTCAAAGCCGATCAACCGATTGCCGGCAACGCGCTACTGAGCAGAATCCGCGACCGCAGTGGGGTTCGCGTCCACGACTGCTACCAATGCGGCAAGTGCAGCGCCGGATGCCCGGTGGCACAATTTATGGACCTGATGCCGCGCCAAATTATGCGCGCGATCCAACTCGGTCAAACAGACCTAGTGCTGCGTTCATCCACCATCTGGCTGTGCGCCAGTTGCCACACCTGCTCAGTCCGCTGCCCGATGGAGATTGACGTCGCCAGGGTAATGGACTGCTTGCGCCACATTGCTCGCGCTGAAAGAATCCCGCCGGCAGAAAAGAATATCGTCCTTAGCCACGAGTTGTTCCTGGAGTCGGTCAAGCGATTAGGCCGGCTGTACGAGGTTGGTCTGGTCGCCGGACTGAACCTCGGCACGCTGAAGCCGTTCGCCAATGTGAGCGATGTTGGCTTGCCGCTGTTCGTCAGAGGTAAACTGAACCTTCTGCCGACCCGGGCGGGCGGTGTTGACTTGAAGCGAATATTTGCTGAAAAGAAACGTGATCGGTGACTGCATCACGTTTTGCGTCTTGTCAGACTGGGAGCATCTACCGAATGCAAACTTACAGTTATTACCCCGGCTGCTCACTTCACGGCACAGCCAAAGAATACGACCGGTCGCTGAATCTCGTTGCCGGCAAACTTGGCTTCGAGTTGCGCGAAATCGCGGACTGGAACTGCTGTGGTGCGACGGCAGCCCACAGCACCAACGAATTGCTAGGGCTGGCGCTGCCGGCGCGCAACCTGATGCTGGCTGCGACTGACGGTCGTCCCGTCCTCGCGCCGTGCGCGATGTGCTATAACCGAATGAAAGTCGCCCAGCACGAACTCCAGGATTCGAGCAAGCGCCAGGTAGTTGAGAGATTGCTGGGGAGATCAGAGAAACTCATCTCTGAAAAGAAAGTGTCTTGGTCGGAGCAGGTCTCCGTCGTGTCACTGCTCCAAGCCCTCGCCGGCGATGGGATTCAGGCAGCGATCAAAGAGGCGGTCCTCAAGCCACTCAAGGGTCTGAAAGTCGTGTGCTACTACGGCTGCCTGCTGGTGCGACCTCCTGAAATCATCCAGCCCGACAATCTGGAAAATCCCCAGACGATGGATCGGCTCGTGGCGCTGCTGGGCGCCGAGGTGCTTGACTGGCCGTTCAAGACCGAGTGCTGTGGTGGCAGTCTGGCTCTCGCGCGGACCGACATTGTTCTGGCGCTGGGGCGGCGACTATTGGGCATGGCTCGCGATGTCGGCGCCGACTGCATCGTCACCGCCTGCCCGATGTGCCACAGCAACCTGGACACGCGCCAGGGACAGATCAAGGCAAAGTTCGGCGAGTCATTTGACATGCCAATTTTTTACGTGACGGAGTTGATGGGGTTGGCATTTGGGTTCACTCCAAAAGAATTGTTGCTCGACAAGCATCTGACGGACGCGATCAAGATTGTGAAACGCGACGATTGCCCTGAGCGAAGCGAAGGGTCACGTGTCACGCATCACGAAAACAAGGATTGAAAATATGACGCGTATCGGTGTCTTTGTTTGTCACTGTGGTTCCAACATCGCCAGGACGGTGGACGTGAAGCGGGTCGCAGAAGCCGTTGGGCAGATGCCCAACGTGATCTTCTCGACTGACTACATGTTTATGTGCTCCGAACCCGGCCAGAAACTCATTCAGGACGCGATCCGCGAGCACAACTTGGATCGGGTAGTCGTGGCGGCGTGCTCGCCGACGATGCACTTTAAGACTTTCTCGGGGGCGATCCAACGCGCCGGCTTGAATCCGTATCTGATTGAGATGGCAAATATCCGCGAGCATTGCTCGTGGGTTCACCCGGATAAAGCCATTGGTACCGAAAAGGCGACAGACATCGTGGAGATGGCAGCAGCCAAGACGCGGTGGCTCGAGCCGCTCTTCCCGCGCGCGATCGGCGTCACCCGGCGGGCGCTGGTCATCGGTGGCGGCATCGCCGGCATCCAGGCGGCGTTGGACATCGCCAACGCCGACGTCGAGGTTGTCTTGGTCGAGCGCAGCCCATCCATCGGTGGGCGGATGGCTCAACTCGACAAGACATTCCCAACCCTCGACTGCTCGGGCTGCATTTTGACTCCGCGCATGACGGAGGTCGCCCAGCATCCGAACATCACCCTCCACACCTGGGCTGAGGTCGAAGCGGTGCGCGGCTTCGTCGGCAATTTCGAAGTAGATGTCTTGCACAAGCCGCGCTACGTGGATGCAGCCAAATGCACCGGCTGCGGAGAATGTTTGACCCGCTGCCCCTGGAAGAACTTTCCATCGGAGTTCGACGAAGGGATGGGCACCCGTCCGGCCATCTACCGGCCATTCCCCCAGGCAGTGCCCAACATACCGGTGATTGACGCCGATAATTGTGTTGCTCTCAAATCGTTGCGTGAGGAACCGGGACGGACGAAACCAAAGTGCGGGGCATGTTCCAAATTCTGTCCCCGACAGGCGATTGACTTGAATCAGCAGCCGACGATCACAACTGAGAAAATCGGCGCCATCGTCCTGGCTAACGGCTTTAGTCTGTTCGACCCGACTGTCTATGGCGAGTACGGCTATGGTCGCTATCCGGACGTCATCACCTCGATCCAGATGGAGCGGCTGATGAATGCCGCCGGCCCGACCGGCGGTGAGATCCGCAGACCATCGGATGGCAAGCACCCACGCAGCGTCGTTTTCCTGGCTTGTATTGGCTCGCGCGACGATCGGGTGGGGCGGCCGTACTGCTCCAAGATTTGCTGCATGTACACCGCCAAGCACGCCATCATGCTCAAGGAGCACGATCCTCACGTTCAGAGTTTTGTGTTTTACATGGATGTCCGCGCCGGCGGCAAGGGCTATGAAGAGTTTACTCGTCGCGCGCAGGAAGAGTACGGCGCGTGCTACGTGCGCGGTCGGGTCTCAAAGGTCTATCCGGAGCGCGACCACCTGGTTGTGATGGGTGAGGACACACTGATGGGGATGCCGGTACAAGTCGAGGCAGACCTGGTGGTGCTGGCGACTGGCGTGCAGCCCCAGACCGATGCTGACAGGATGGCGCGCAAACTGGGTATTTCGTACGACGGCTACGGTTTCATCAACGAGTCGCATCCCAAGCTCAATCCAGTTGAGAGCAACACTGCCGGCATCTTGCTGGCGGGCATGACGGTTGGACCCAAGGACATCCCGGAGAGCGTCAGCCAAGCCAGCGCCGCCGCGGCAAAGGTCCTCGGCTTGCTCAGCCAGCCCACCCTGCTCGGTGAAGCGATGGTCTCTTGGGTGAGCCAGGAGCGCTGCACGGGTTGCTTCACCTGTGAGGCAGTCTGCCCATTCAACGCGATTGACAAAGTGGCTTTGCGCGATGGACGGCAGGCAGCACAGATTAACGAAGGTTTGTGCAAGGGCTGCGGGCTATGCGCCAGTGCCTGTCCGGGCAAGGTGATTACCTCGCGCGGATTCAGCGACCAAGCGTTGCTGGAGCAAATGATCGTGCTGTTCCGAGAGCGGGAGTTAGTGTCAAGGTAATCGGTTAGGAGACAGAATTCATGGCAGAGACGACTTTCGAACCTCGCGTCGTCGGGTTCTTGTGCAACTGGTGCAGTTATGCCGGCGCCAACCTGGCCGGCACTAGCCGCATCCAATATGCACCCAACATCCGCATCATCCGCGTGCCGTGCAGCGGTCGGGTGGACCCACTGTTCGTGGTCAAGGCATTCCAGGAAGGTGCGGATGGTGTGCTGGTGCTCGGCTGCCACCCTGGCGACTGCCATTACCGCGATGGCAACTACTACGCGCGGCGCCGGTACAATCTAATGCACGGCTTTCTCGACTTTCTTGGAGTTGACGCGCGCCGGCTCAAGATTGACTGGGTCTCTGCCGCCGAGGGCAAGAAATTCGCGCAGGTCGTCAGCGACTTCACCCAGCAGGTGCGAGAGTTGGGACCGAATCCGTGATGTGTGGTACATGACGGAACACGCATCACGCAATACGCTTTGGAGGCGCTCACTTGATTGAACAGATCCGAGCCACGGCTCGGGAGATTCTGCAGAACAAGACTGTTGATCTGGTCATCGGCTATGAGGTCGGCACGCGCGGCGCGACACGCCCGGCGTTCATCTGCTCTGCCGATGAGGTTGACCGACTGATATGGAACGACGCCTGCACTCACAACCTGACAAACTACGTGCGAGGCAAGCGCGTGCCACCCAAGCGGGATGCTCCACCGGCTAGACTGGGCTTGGTGCTCAAGGCATGCGACGCCCGCGCGCTCAACGTGCTCCTGCGCGAGAACCAGGTGCCGCGCGGCGACCTGTACCTGATCGGCGTCGTCTGCGAAGGGATGCGCCAGGATGCTGGCTTCGCCACCCGGACACTGGGCGACCTGCAGCCACGCTGCCAGACTTGCACCGAGCGTGTGCCCGTCGTGTACGATTCCCTGATTGGTGAGAGGAAGACTTCCGAAGTCTTCGAGACTTCGGAAGTCTGGCAGGAACTGGATCGGCTGGGGGTGATGACTCCCGGCGAACGCCAGGCGTTCTGGGATGCCGAGTTCGCCCGCTGCCTGCGCTGCTACGCCTGCCGGCAGGTCTGCCCCGCCTGCTACTGTGTCGAGTGCACCGCCGAGCAACTTGATCCAGAGTGGGTTGGCATTGGCATCTGTACGCCGGAGAAGCGCTTCTTTCACACCATGCGCGCCTACCACCTGGCTGGGCGCTGCGTCGGCTGCGATGAGTGTGCCCGCGTCTGCCCGATCGGCGTTCGACTTGACCTGCTCAACGCTTGGTTCCGCCGCGAGGTCCAACAAACCTTTGACTACCAAGCCGGCATTGATGCGACGACACTCGTACCGCTGGCGACTTTCAAGCCAAACGAGAACCTGGAGCTGTAAATGAACTTCATCACCCATGTGCAATTGCAGGATTGGTTGGCGAGGATGATGAAAGACCGGACCGTCATCGCGCCCACACGCGCGATCGAAGACCTCGTGCGCTATCAGCCGGTCAACTCGCCTGACGCTATCGCGTTTGATTTCACCCGGACCGCTATCTCGCCTAAGGAGTTCTTCCTGCCAGCCAGTGAAGCGATTCTGACCATTGAGCGTGTTAGACAGATCGCTGCCGGGAGCAATAACCCGGAGTGGAACGTGAAACTGGGCGAGCCCGAGTTGGATCGCAGCCAGGTTTTATTTGCCATTCGTCCGTGCGATACCCATGCCTTGCTCGCGCTTGATGCCTTGCTACTCCAGGAACCAGTTGATGCGTACTATGCCCGGCGGCGCAAACAGACCACCCTCATCGGGCTCGCCTGTGAGCATCCAGGCGCGACATGCTTTTGCACGAGTCTTAGTTTCGCGCCCGACGATTCAAACGGCATGGACGTGATGCTCTATCCGGTCGAGGGTGGATACGCGCTGGAAGCGCAGACCGAAAAGGGGCAGGTGCTGACTGACAACCTGGCGCTGGCGCCATATCGTGGTGAGCGTCCTCAAAAGACATGGCTCCCGGCTGAGTTTAGCGTCCCACCGCGCGTGGTCTGGACCCAGTTGTTCAACGACCCTCACTGGGGTCGGCTGGCTGATCGTTGTCTGAGTTGCAAAATCTGCGCATACGTCTGTCCAACCTGCCGCTGCTTCGACGTGCGCGATTACATCGTCGCCCAGGGACTAGGTTATCAGAAGATCGAGCGGTTGCGCTGCTGGGATTCGTGCATGGCTGAGGGCTACCAGCGCATTGCTGGCGGTCACAACCCGCGTCCGACCAAAGCCCAACGCCTGCGCAATCGCTTCTACTGCAAATTCGACTATTACCCGGCCGACTTTGGCGCGCTCGCTTGCGTCGGTTGTGGACGGTGCATAGAATACTGTCCGGTCAATGTGGACATCACCGAGGTGCTGCAATCTGTCGCGATCAAGGGCGAAACGCTTGCAACAAATAGCACGAGGTTGTGACAATGATCAATCCGTACATACCATATCTTGGTCGGCTGACCGATATTCAGTCACTGGGGACAGGCATCAAGTTATTCAAAGTGCAACTTGAAAACGGAACCCCCGCCGGGGAGTTTTCCTATCGCCCCGGTCAGTTTGCTTTTGTCTCGGCGTTTGGCGTTGGTGAGGCGCCGTTCGGCATAACCTCGGTCTGCGGCATTGACAACACGGTTGATTTTGCCGTCAACAAGGTGGGGACGGTGACGCGGGCTTTACACGAAATGAACGTGGGTGACATGGTTGGCGTGCGCGGACCAATGGGCAATTGGTTCCCATTGGAAGACATCAAGGGGAAGAACGTGATCTTCCTCGGCGGGGGCATTGGCGGCGCGCCGTTGCGACCGGTTATTACCTCAATTCTGCACGATCGGAACAGCTATGGTAACATGACCATCTTGTGGGCTGCGCGCAATCCAAAGCTGCTGGTCTTCACTGACGAGTATGATATTTGGCGCCAATCACCGCGCACTGAACTGCACCTGACTGTCGATGAAGGAGATGCGGGTTGGACTGGCAACGTTGGATTGATCACCGCGCTTTTGCAGAAGGTCAAACCATCCCCGGACAACGCCGCCGTTATCATCTGCGGTCCTCCGATCATGATCCACTTTGCAATCATCGAATTGCAGAAGATGGGCTTTACTTCGGAGCAGATCATCACGACCCTCGAGGCAAAGATGAAGTGCGGCATCGGCAAGTGCGGCCGGTGCAATATAGGTGAGAAATACGTCTGCCTGCACGGACCTGTGTTCAGCCACATGGAGATCAAAGAATTCCTAGAGAGCTTTCTGTGACGATGCTTCTTCGACAAGTATGAGGAGGTTCAAGCTGAGCGTGCTGCCGTCGAAGATTTCAAAATCGCCGACGGTGTTTTTTTTGCGGCATGCGAATCGCGTGAATGCCGACACCTTTGTCGCGGTTGAGTCACGCCTAGCCCTGCGCGCCGCGCCGACTTTTTGCAAACACTGATTGACGACCTGCTCGACCTGGTAGCCAGAAAGAGCGAATTTAGTGTGAGTGAAGAACGGGTGCCCATTCCCTTGCGCGAAGCAATCGAGGATGTCGTGCGGCGGTTGAAGGTTCCGGCAGAGGAAAAACAAATCGCGTTGGAGTCCTCCTGCGAGTGCGGAGAAGAACCGATCCGAGTTCTTGCGACGAAAGAGGGCATTGATCGGATCCTCAACAACCTCGTATCAAACGCAGTCAAGTACACACCATCGGGCGGCCGGGTGTGCGTGCGATTGCATCGCGCCAACAGGGAGGCATGTATCCAAATTGTAGACACGGGGATTGGCATTCCGGAAGATTCGTTACCGCATCTGTTTGAAGAGTTCTACCGCGCTCCCAATGCCAAGTTACAGGAGAGAGAAGGCACGGGGCTGGGACTGGCGATCACCAAGGACTTGGTGATAAGGTACGGTGGGCAGATTGCTGTCCAGAGCAAGGTGGGGACAGGCACGACTTTCACTATAACATTGCCTCTTTGCTGAACAAACTGGCCGCACCTAGCAAGATTCCTAGCAAACCAGTCACGCCGGGCGCTGCGCGCCGCGCGTAGACGACAACTATGTTGCCGCGAAGAAATCGCCAATGTAGGAGAGATTCAGGTGCTACCCACCCGCTTCGCCGATCGCAAAACTCGTCAGGAGCACGAGGAGTACAAAGGCAGTGATCGCGACATACAACCAGTCGCGTTCCACGATGAAAGTCACAACTAACACGGCGACACGCATTACTGGAATCGCGATCAAAATGAGCAATCCGAGCGCGATGATCGCATAGGGTTTGAGTGCTACCACACCGTAGAAGACACTGCTCAGGGAATTGGGGAAATCGGGTTTGACTTGATACTGCACAAGGCTGTTCACATCATCCAAGTGAATCTGTTGAAATCCCGTTTGCCCTGTGATGATGACTAGGCCGATGCCTATCGCGATGATAGTGAAACTGAACATCACCCCCCAGCGCAACAACCGCGCGATGAACAATTCGATGCGTAATGTATCATCCGTGTGGTTTGTTTGAATTGTCTGATCTTGTGACATCGTCTTCCTCATCTTTGTTTTCCGTGAGATCATCTTCCTGGGTTATTGGACTGAATCGATCCATCAGCCAGAGCAACACGTTGATGGATAAAGCACCCACCGCCGCACCAATCAACGTTGGGATCACGGGCATTTCGGCGATCACAAAACTGTTGAGTGACGCCATGTCGCCGAAATAACTTGGTGCAGCGAATGCACCCAAGATCGCAAGGAACCAGGTTCCGCCCCACAACACGCGATCAAACAAGGGCGACTTGCGTTGGCGCGGGATCAGCAATACGCTGGGTACAGCAACTACTACTGCGACTATCGCAACACCGACCAATTGAATCAGAAACACGTACCACCTCCATTAAAATTGAATGCCGAGTCCCTTGACGAGCATTTGGAGCGCAACGAAAACTAGCACCACAATAAACACACGGCGGATCATCGTGCTGCGCATCCGCATCATAACTCGCGTGCCCAGTGTTGCCCCGATGAGCACGCCCATTGCGACTGGCGCGGCGATGAATGGATTCACGTCGCCACGAATAAAGTACACTCCGGCACTCGCGGCGGCCGTTACGCCGATCATAAAGTTGCTCGTCGCCGTCGAAACCTTCATTGGCAATTTCATCGCAATATCCATTGCCGGTACCTTCAACACGCCGCTCCCAATGCCCAGCAAGCCCGACACCGCGCCAGCAATGAACATCAGCGGCAAGCCATACCGCGCTCCGCGCACGTTGTATGCCACCAGCCGATTCAATACGGTATCGTAGTACGAACTGCCGAGGTGGAGAAAATTCGCGAGCGGTCCCATTTCCACGCCCGTTGGTAATTCTGCATCGCGATGGCGGAACATCGCGTAGGCGGAGTACGTCAAGACAAGTCCAAAGATAATGAACAACCCAGGTCCACCGACAAAACCCGCAATAAACGCGCCAAAGATCGCACCGAGCGTCGTCCCGATTTCCAGGAACATTGCCACGCGAATGTTGCTGACGCCATCGCGCAGGTACGCCGCCGCCGCGCCCGATGACGTTGCAATCACCGATACGATACTCGCACCAATCGCGTAATGAATGTCAATGCCGAGTACGAGTGTCAAGATCGGCACGAGGATCACACCTCCGCCCAAACCCAACAGCGCGCCGAAGACGCCTGCGCCGATGGATACCAGAAATGTTTCAATCAGAAAAAGAATCGCCGCCATCTACTAATCTCCGTCACAGGATATCCATTGATTCAGATGCGAATTTGCTCTCGACGTTTCAGAGTTGGACCGCGTAACATTTGGCTACATTGTGCATCCAAAGGAGTGAAATTGCAAACGCGAAGACGATGTGGAGACTTAATGTCACCTTTTCGATGAAATTGCATCTGAACAAGTGAGAATACTCGAAAGGAGCAATCTAACATGAAAGGTCTAATGGGTTTTATGCAAGGGACGGTTGGGCGCATCCTCCGCGTGGTTCTAGAATTGGCGCTGATCTAAGTCGGGCTGGCGGTTGTCGGCGGCACGGTTGGCATCATCGTCGCGGCTGTTGGATTGCTGCCGATTGTCATGGGCGTTTGGGGACCTTGCTTGGCTTGGTCTTCAAACCCGCCTGGCGCGTACTGCGGGCGACGCGCGCTCCAGCGCGCGTCGCCTGTTCATTTTTGGAAAACCTATCGCACATCACAATGAAAATCATCTGCTACAAAGAAGGCGCGATCCAACGGGCGCGCTGCCGGCGCGGAAATAACCTATCCCGCGCCAAGCGACTACCATGGCAGGAGGACGCCAATTCATTCGCGTCAAGGCGCGGCGTACAGCCAAGGTAAGAGCAAATTGCGACGATGGCGCAAAAACCACGCTCGTCCCGCCCCAGATACGCAAACGCGTTTTTAATGTGCGTCAACGAGCCAATTGCGCGACCCAGTCCGAGAGAGCGTATCCGTGCCACCCGGAGGTGTTACGCCAAGAGGCGGCTATAAAACAAATCCCCTCCCGCGGATGAAAGGGGATTATAGTTTGCGGGCTCAACTTAAATTCTTGCTTGCTAGCATCGTTCGTTTATGACGATCCACTCAAACCGTTCCTCCTGCATCACCTCGCGGGTTAGATCGCCAATGGTCGCCTGCACGAACGAACGCAAGCGCGGGACGATCTGCGTGAACGCGTCGTCGGGAATCAGCCACGTCTCTGAAACCATCCGCGCGGCGAGACCATCCAACACACGCGCGGGCTGAACCGAATCATTCCACCGTACCACCTCGACCACGCGCGCGTCGCCCAATTGCTCTAATTCGATCCGAATCTCTTCTTGCGATTGTGCGCCGGGTGTGAGCGGCGTGATACCGTACTCGCGCGCGAGTTCCGCCAGTTGGCGATGTAACACACCATACGGCGCGCGCTGGTCAACATAGCCATAACTGACGAGAAAATATCCGGCCGGCTTGACGACACGCCACGCCTCGCGCAGCGCGTTCTGCCAATTCGCGACGACGTGATACACGCTCACCGCGTACGCGCAGTCGAACGTCGTGTCGGGAAATGGGAGCGCGTTCGCGTCCGTTTGTGCGAGCCTGACACGCGCACCTGGCGCGATCTGATCGCGTACCCGCTCCATCATCGCCAGCGATAAATCAATACCGACGACGCGCAAGCCGCGCGACAACAACGGCAGAGCGATCCGCCCCGTGCCAATACCGATTTCGAGAACACGCGACGCAGGCGTGAGCCGCGCAAGATCGATCAACGAATCAGTGATCGCGCGTGAGACGAACTCGGGTTTTCCGCGCGTTCGGCCGTAGCACGAAGCAGCACGGTCGAAAGCAAGACTTGACACGCTGTTGTTCCCCCACTCACGTTTCTGGACAATGAGCAAAGTAAACCGCACTTGCTCAATGAGCTCGCTCAGAATTTTAATACCTACCGAGAGCCCCGTCAACCCATTGACACTCTTCGCACGCGGGGCTATAATCGTTCGTGAACCCGAAAGGAGATGGTGCCCATGTCCCCTGCACGCACGGTCCGCGCGCCGCGCGGCTCTCAAATCACGTGCAAATCGTGGCTGACCGAAGCCCCGATGCGAATGTTGATGAATAATCTCGATCCCGATGTCGCGGAAAAGCCCGACGAACTGATCATCTACGGCGGACGCGGACGCGCCGCGCGTAACTGGGATTGCTTCGACGCGATTGTGAAATCGCTGCGCGAACTGGAGAACGACGAGACCTTGCTCGTGCAATCGGGCAAACCCGTTGGGATTTTCAAATCACACCCCGACGCGCCGCGCGTCTTGATCGCCAACTCGAACATCGTGCCTGCGTGGGCGACGCAGGAGAATTTCGACGCGTGGGAAAAAGCGGGCTTGATCATGTACGGGCAAATGACCGCAGGCAGTTGGATCTACATCGGCACGCAAGGGATTTTGCAGGGCACGTACGAGACGCTCGCATCACTCGCGCAACAACAAGGGTGGCAATCGCTCAAAGGCAAATTCGTTTTGACCGCAGGACTCGGCGGAATGGGCGGCGCGCAACCACTCGCAGTCACAATGAACGAAGGCGTCGCGCTCGTCGTCGAAGTGGACCCACATCGCGCGCAACGTCGTCTGGAAACGCGCTATCTCGACGAGCTGACCGACAATCTCGAAGACGCCATGACGCGCGTTGGAGACGCACTAAAGAAAAAGGAGGCGCGCTCGATTGGACTCATCGGCAATGCGGCAAACATTTTGCCTGAACTCGTCACGCACGGCGTCGTGCCCGATGTCGTCACCGATCAGACGCCCGCGCACGATCCGTTGTCGTACGTGCCAGAAATGCCGTTGGAAGAAGCAAACGCGTTGCGCGTGGCGAGTAGCGAAGAATATCAGCAGCGGTCAATGCAAGCGATGGCGAAGCACGTCCAAGCGCTGTTAGATTTCCAAAAGCGCGGTTCAATCGTTTTCGATTACGGCAACAACTTGCGTCAGCGCGCATTCGACGCGGGCGTGAAAAACGCGTTCGATTATCCTGGGTTTGTCCCCGCGTACATCCGCCCGCTCTTTTGCGAAGGCAAAGGACCGTTTCGCTGGGTCGCGCTCTCCGGCGATCCGAAAGATTTGTATCGCACAGACGAAGCGATTTTGGAATTGTTCCCCGAAAACGAGCGCCTCGCGCGCTGGATTCGGATGGCGCAAAAGCGCGTCGCCTTTCAAGGACTGCCCGCGCGCATTTGCTGGCTCGGCTACGGCGAACGTGCGCGCGCGGGCTTGCGCTTCAACGAACTCGTCGCACGCGGTGAAATCTCCGCGCCGATTGTCATCGGACGCGATCATCTGGACGCGGGTTCGGTCGCGTCGCCACGCCGCGAGACGGAAGGAATGCGCGATGGCTCGGACGCGATTGCAGACTGGCCCCTGCTCAA
>Ga0315289_10009255_pt1 | contig 14184 bp, 8 predicted proteins | sample YL17G11_40_MG_FD_203452 | JGI IMG/M metagenome (GOLD analysis project Ga0315289, IMG submission 203452) | Sediment microbial communities from Yellowstone Lake, YNP, Wyoming, USA - YL17G11_40 | ecosystem: Environmental > Aquatic > Freshwater > Lake > Sediment | place: USA: Wyoming | collected...
AACGCCCATTTTACGGGCACTTCAAGCATCCGACTCCGAGAGCGATTTACTCGATGTCGGCAACCAGTTGATTCTGTTCGACTTCTAACCGGACAGCAGTGGTTTGGCATCTACCTGGTGACTTTTCTGTTGAGTCTGGTGACCCTGGGGATTTACTCTTTCTGGGGCCGCACCAACGCGCGCCGGTATATGTGGAGCATGCTGGAGCTGGAGGGCGGCCGTTTCGCCTACCACGGCACCGGCGGCGAGCTGTTCAAGGGCTTTCTCAAGGCGCTGCTGGTGATGGCCGGCGTGTTTCTGGCGGCGGCGATCCTGCCGTTCCTCCTGGGGCCTGAGCTGGGTGGGGTGCTCTTTGTGCTGATCTTCTATGGCTCGCTGCTGCTGCTGATCCCCGTAGCCCAGGTGGGCGCCTGGCGCTACCGGCTGAGCCGCACCTCCTACCGCGGCGTTCGCCTCTCCTTTCGCGGGCATGTTAGCACCTTGATGGGTCTGTACTTCAAGGGCACCTTGCTGATGATTGTCACCCTGGGCCTTTACGCGCCCTTCCTCGCCAACCGCTTGCGCCGCTTCTTCTGCACCAACGCCTACTACGGCGACACGCCCTTGGCTTACGACGGTGAGGGCCGCGACCTGTTTGGCTCGTACGTGCTGATGCTGGTGCTGCTCCTTCCCACGCTGAGCCTCTCGTCGTGGTGGTTCCTGGTGAAGCGCTTCAACTACTTCTGGTCGCACACCACCTTCACCGGCGCGCGCTTCAGCTCCACCATGACCTTCGGCGGCCTGCTGGGCCTGGCGTTCACCAACTTCCTCCTGACGCTAGTCACCCTGGGCATCGGCACTCCCTGGGCGCTGGTGCGCGCCACCCGCTACATGGCGGGGAGCCTCTCGCTCCACGGCGCGATCGACTGGGCCGCTATCCGGCAGCAGGCGGTGGCCGCCGGGGCCACGGGCGAGGAGTTGAGTGGGCTCCTAGACGGCGGCGGAGTGGATGTGGGACTGGGGATGTAGCGGGCCATGACGACTGCGCCCGGTTCCGTCTTCGCGGGCGTCTACTTCGACGGCTGTTCCGCCGGGCGTCACGCGGGGAGCCTGGCGATCGCGAAAGCGGATGGCTCGACCCTGTGGTGGCCGCTGCACGAGGTGCGGCAAACGGCTGGGTCACGCCCCGGAGAACCCGTCCGCCTGGAGCGGGGCGGGCCGCTGCCGGAGATGCTCGAGGTGGCTGATCCGCGGTTCGGGGAGGTCCTCCGGGCGCTCCACCCCGGCGCCCGGCTGGGCGGCGCTTCCCCCCGCCGCGGCTTCCGCTGGAAGCTCGCCGCGCTGGCGGCGGGCGGCGTCCTCGCGCTGGTGGCGGCGTACCTGTGGCTGCTGCCCGTGGTGGGCGAGGCCGCGGCGGCGGTGGTTCCGGTGAGCTTCGAAGAACGCCTGGGCCGGGCGGTCGTCGACCAGCTCGTGCCCAAGGAGAAGCGCTGCGCCCCCGCGGCTGTGACCGGGATCTTCGAGAGGCTCCGCGCGGCCTCGCCGCCATCGCCCTACGCCTTTCATGTCTATGTGGCGGACGACCCCATGGTGAACGCTCTGGCCGCTCCGGGCGGCTACATCGTGGTGTTTCGCGGCCTGCTCGAGAAGACCGGCTCGCCGGAGGAGCTGGCTGCCGTGCTGGCGCATGAGGCCGAGCACGTCATCCAGCGGCACGCCACGCGCGCCATTATGCGCGATCTCACCTGGCGCGCGGTGCTGGGCTTGATCGCCGGAGACACCCAGGGAGTGCTGGTGGGCCTGGCCGGCGCCTTGGGCGAGCTGCACTACCGCCGGCAGGACGAGGAGGCCGCCGACCGCGGCGCCCTGCGCACCCTCCAGCGGGCACGCTTGGATCCCGCGGGCTTGTTGCGGCTGTTCCGCACCCTCGAGAAGGAGTCCTCCGAAGGGCCCGGATTGATCCGCTACCTCTCCACGCACCCGCCCATGCGCGACCGCCTCGCGCGCATGGAGGAGATCATCGCCCGGGAGCGCTACCAGCCGGTCCCTTTGCTTCCCGGGCAGCCCTGGCCGCCGCGAGGCGTCTGCCGCGGCCGGTAGGGGCTATCCCGCTCGCCACCTCCCCAGTAGCGTCGCGAGGCGCGTGTAGCTCTCCTTGGGCGTCAGATCGGGGCGCGGCAGGCCGCCGTGCCAACTGCGAACTCACGCCTCGTCATCCTGTCTCCTTACTCCAGCAGCGCCGCAATCCTGTCCGGATCGTTCGGCGCCACCTCCGGCCGGTTGCCGTAGGTGGAGCGCAGCTTCTCGCCGCCGGGCGCCGTCAGCCCGTCGGTATGGTAGCCGTAGATGTAGTCCGGATCCTTGAGCAGGTTGCCGGTGAGCACCGCCACCACGTCGTCGCCCGCGGCGATGACGCCCGCCGCGCGCAGCTTGCGAATGCCGGCCAGCGTGGCCGCCGAGGCCGGCTCGCAGCCGATGCCGCACAACCCGATCTGCGCCTTGGCGTCGGCGATCTCCTGCTCGCTGGCCTTCTCGACCACGCCGCCCGAGGAGACCACCTCGAAGAGCGCCTTGGGCCACGACACCGGGTTGCCGATCTTGATGGCCGTGGCCAGCGTCTCCGGGTGTCCCACCGCGCACAGGGCCGCACGTTCCCTCGAGCGCCACAGCTCGTAGAACGGCGCGGCGCCCTCGGCCTGAATCACCGCCAGCCGCGGCGTCTTCTGGATCAGCCCCCACTGGCGCAGCTCGCGCAGCGCTTTGCCGAAGGCCGAGGTGTTGCCCAGGTTGCCGCCGGGCAACACGATCCAGTCCGGCGGGTTCCAATCACGCTGGTCCAGCATCTCGACGATGATCGTCTTCTGCCCCTCGATGCGGAACGGGTTGATCGAGTTCAGCAGGTAAATCCCCAGCCGCTCCGCCAGCACGCGCACCAGCGCCAGGATCTGATCAAAGTTGGCCTCCACCTGGAGCGTGCGCGCGCCGTATTCGAGCGCCTGCGCCAGCTTGCCGAAGGAGATGTTGCCATGCGGGATGAACACGATGGCCTGGAGGCCGGCGGCGCTGGCGTAGGCGGCCATCGAGGCCGACGTGTTGCCCGTCGAAACGCAGGCCACGCGCGGCCGCCCCAGGCGCAGCGCCTGGGCCACGCCGCAGGTCATGCCGTTGTCCTTGAACGAGCCGGTGGGGTTGAAGCCCTGGTGCTTGAAGGTGAGCCGTTCGAGGCCGGCCCAGGCGGCGGCGCGCGCAGCCTCGAGCAGCGGCGTGTTGCCTTCCCTCAAAGTGACGACCTGCTCGTAACGGTCCAAAAAGGGGACAGCCTCCCGGTAGCGCCACACGCCGCTTTGATCGAGCGCCGCATTCGACAGCCGCCGCTCGCGCCAGGTCTTCTTCAGCGCCGCCTCCGGCTGCCAGCCGGGGTAGTCAGCTTCGAGCAGCCCGCCGCAGCGCGGGCAGTTGTAGATGACCTCCGTGATGGCGTACCGCGCCCGGCACTTCGGCTCGAAACAAACCAGCTCGGCCGTCATGTCTCCAGGGTCCAGCGGTGATTGCAGCAGTCGTGCCCCTGCATCAGGGTCTTCGTGCGGAGCATCTTCATCTGGGGATTGAAGGCGGGCGCCGCGGCAAAGTCGGGATGGCAGACGGCGGCGTAGCCGATGTCGGCGGCCCCGGCCTCGCGAAACGTCTTCGCCCAGAGGCACTCCGTCACCTTGATCGCGGCCACTTTCTCCGTCTCCTCGACCATTTCCCAGGTCAGGACATGCGCCCATAAGGGGTCTCGTGACCTCAGGGGAGCCAGCAGGGCGGCCAGGTCTCGCTGGGGCAGCTTCGCGGCTCTCTGCTTCGTTTCCTGTGCCGAAGCCTTGGAGGAGGCCCTCCTCAGCAGCGCATCGAACTTGTCTTTCCCGAGCTCCTCCGCCAGGTTTTTCATCAGGGGGATGAACCCGCCGTAGGCGAACTCGTAGATCTGTTCATAGGTCATCTCCGACTTCTCCGCGAACTTGTGCTTGCGCGGGGAAGCTTGGGCGCTTTTCTGGGCCGCCGACGCTCCGCCGCAGCCGGCGCACATCAGGGCACACGCGGGGAAGATCTTCAACAGCAACTCGCGACGGTCAGTGGTCATGGTGGACTCCTCAACCGTGATTATACTGGGACCTGTCCCATGCTCGCCGTGCACGGCTGCCGCGTACGGCTTTTGGGCCGCCAGGACGCTGCGCCGCGTGCCGCCTTCCGCTGGGTGGTCGAGGCCACCGGCTCGGCGGAGGGTCTGCGCCAGGCGATTGAAATGACCCAGCCGCGCGGCACGGTGATCCTCAAGTCCACCATGCACGGCGCGGTCCCGATCGACACCGCGCCCGTGGTCGTGAACGAGATCACGCTGGTGGGCTCGCGCTGCGGGCGCTTCGAGCCGGCGCTCGACCTGCTGCGCCGCGGTCAGGTGAGAGTGGCGGACCTGATCTCGGCGCGCTACCCGCTCGCGGAAGCGCCGCGGGCGTTCCGCAAGGCGGCCGGGCGCGGCGCCCTCAAGCTGCTGTTGGTTCCGTGACCGCCGCCCTTACTGCCGCCATCGCTCCAACAAGGGCGCGTAGGCGTCGATGCGCCGGTCGCGCAGGAAGGGCCAGTTCCGCCGGACCTCCTCGATGCGGCGCGTGTCGCACTCGACGACCAGCGTTTCCTCCCGGTCGGGCGAAGCTTCCGCCAGCACGCGCCCAAAGGGATCGGCCGCGAAAGACGAGCCCCAGAACTCGAGGCCGCTCTCCGGGGCGCCTTCGTAGCCCACGCGGTTCACGGCAGCCACGTACACTCCGTTGGCGATGGCGTGCGCCCGCTGGATGGTGCGCCAGGCGTCCAGTTGCGAGGCGCCGTGCTCCTGCTTCTCTGCCGGGTGCCACCCGATGGCGGTGGGGTAGAACAGTACGCTGGCCCCGCCCAGGCTGGCGGCGCGCGCGGCCTCCGGATACCACTGGTCCCAGCAGATCAGCACGGCCAGCCGGCAGTAGCGCGTCTCGCAGCACGGGAAGCCCAGATCGCCCGGCGCGAAGTAGAACTTCTCGTAGTAGAGCGGGTCGTCGGGGATGTGCATCTTGCGATAGCGCCCGGCCAGCGCGCCGTCGGCGTCGATGACCGCCGCGGTATTGTGATACAGGCCGGGCGCGCGCCGCTCGAACAGCGGAGCGATGATCACCACCGCCAGCTCGCGGGCCAGCGCGCCCAGCGTTTCCGTGGTCGGGCCGGGCACGGGCTCGGCCAGGGCGAACAGCGCGGCGTTCTCCTCGCGGCAGAAGTACTCGCTGCGGAACAGTTCCTGGAGGCAGATGACCTGGGCCCCGCGCCCCGCGGCTTCCCGGATCCGCCACCCGGCTTTGGCCAGGTTCTCGTGGGGGTCCCTGGCGCAGGCCATCTGGATCAGGCCCACGCGAAAACGGCCGTCCTCGCGACTTGCCATTACAGGCATGATAAGATTTTTTCCACCACCATGCGAAAACTTCTGGTTCTGGTCCTATGCGCGGCGGCTTGGGCCGGCGTGCCCGCCCCCAGAGATGTGATCGGCTTCCTCCCCGGTGAAGACTACAAGCTGGCGGACTACCAGCAGATCGTCAGCTACTTCCGGGCGCTCGAGCGCGCCAGCGACCGGCTGCGGCTGGTCGAGTTTGGCCAGAGCTCCCACGGCAAGCCGATGTACGTGGCCTTCATCTCCGCGCCGGAGAACCTGAAAAACCTCGAGCGCTACCGCCAGATCAGCCGGCGCCTGGCGCTCGGGACAGCCGAGGCGTCCGAAGCGCGGCGCCTGGCGCAGGAGGGCAAGGCCATCGTCTGGATCGACTCCGGCCTGCACGCCAGCGAGGTGGCTCCCGCGCAGCACGCCCCCGAGCTGGCCTGGCGCCTCCTCACCCAGGAGGACGAGGAGACGCGCCGCATCCGCCAGAACGTCATCCTGCTCCAGGTGCCGGTGATCAACCCCGACGGGCTGGACTGGGTGGCCCAGTGGTACCGCCAGAACCTGGGCACGCCGCACGAGCTGGCGCGCCTGCCGCGGCTGTATCAGAAGTACGCCGGGCACGACAACAACCGCGACTGGTTCATGCTGAACCTCGAGGAGACCCGCCACGTCACGCGCCTGCTGTTCCAGGAGTGGTTCCCGCAGATCGTTTACAACCAGCACCAGGTCGCGCCCTTCCCGGCGCGCATCTTCATTCCGCCCCATGCCGAACCGCTCAACCCCCGCATTCCGGCGGCTGTGACCGAGGGCGTCACTCTGATCGGGGCGGCGATGCGGGAGCGCTTCGCCCGCGAGAACAAGCCCGGCGCCATCTCCTACCTGGGTTTCGACGCCTGGTGGAACGGCGGACTGCGCGCCGTGCCGGCCTTTCACAACATGCACGGCATCCTCACCGAGACCGCGGGCTACATCTACGGCACGCCGCGCACATACAGCGCCAGCGAGTTCCCGGAGCGCTTCGCCAACGGCATGCCCACCCGCGAGCCCAGCATTTTCTACCCCAGTCCGTGGTGGGGGGGCAAGTGGGGCGTGCGCGACGCCATCGAGTACATGCTCACGGCGGACTTCGCCATCCTGGACCTGGCCTCCGTGCGCGCCTCCTATTTCTTGCTGAAGGCGCATGCGCTGGCGCGGTCGCAGATCGAGGCGGGGCGCCAAGGCAAGCCCTTCGCTTACGCCGTCCCCGCGGAGCAGTGGGACCGCTCCAGCGCCCACGAGATGCTGCGCCGGCTGGCCGCGGCGGGCCTCGAGGTGCGCCGCGCCCGCGCGGCCTTTCAGGCTGGCGGCAAGTCCTACTCCGCGGGAACCCACGTGTTGCTGGCGGCGCAACCCTTCCGCGGCTACTTAATGGACCTTCTGGAAGCGCAGAGGTACCCCGAGTTGCGCGTGGGCACCGCGGGGCCCACCAGGCGGCCTTACGACATCGCCGGGTGGACCCTCAGCATGCTGATGGGCGTGGCAGTCGATCGCCTCGAGGAGCCTTTCGAAGCCGATCTGGCGCCGGCCGGCGAGATCCCGCCGCCGGCGCCGTCGCTCGATCACCGCGAGAACGCTTCGTTCCTGGCTACGGCCGAGCTGCTCGCGCGCGGTGGCAAGGTCCGCTGGGCCTCCGACGGCGCGATTCTGGCTGAAGGCCAAGCCGCGGCGGAAGCGTTCGCGAAAGCCGCCTACGAGCTGCGCCGCCCGCGCGCGGCCCTCTACGAGCCCTGGACCGCCAACATGGACACCGGCTGGACCCAGTGGGTGCTCGACAACTACAAGGTGCCCTACACCCTCATCCACAACGACGACTTCCGGAAGCCGGACCTGCGCTCGCGCTTCGACACCGTCGTCCTGGCCTCGCAGAGCGCCACGTCGATCCTGCACGGCCTCCGGCCCGGCGAGCGCGCCATGGGGCGGGAGGGTGGCTCCCCCGACGCGGCCAAGTCGCAGCCGCGGCCCGAGCACACGGGCGGCATTGGGCTTGAGGGCCTGTCTCAGCTCGCGGCGTTCGTGCGCGCCGGCGGCACCCTGGTGGCGCTGGACAGCGCCGCCGAGTTGCCCGTCCAGTTCTTCCCGCTGGCCGTGCGCAACACCCTGCGCTCGGCGGGCGGGCCGCCAGAGACTGGCCGCACGCCGGAGACCAGCGCGCCGTCGTTCTACTGCCCGGGCTCGCTGCTGCGCATCACGGTCGATACCACCCACCCGCTGGCCTTCGGCATGCCCCAGGACGCGATTGCCTTCTTGCAGGGCGGGCAGGCTTACGAGATAGGGTTGCTGGAAGAACACAACCAGGGCGACCGGCAGATCCGCTCGGTGGCCCGCTACGCCACCAAGGATCTGCTGGCCAGCGGCTGGGTCTCCGGCGAGCGCGCGGTGCTGGGCCGGCACATCCTGCTCGAGGCCCGCCACGGCCAGGGCCGCGTGGTCCTGTTCGGCTTCGCCCCCCAGTTCCGCGGCCAGCCCTTTGGCACCTTCAAGTTCCTGCTGAACGCCATCTATCTGGGCTCGGCCCAGGCCCTCAATTAGTCCCTGGGGCGGCCGCTCAGGCCGCGGCCGGCTCTCAGCCGGCCCGGTCCAGCCGCGTCAGCCCCGCCTCGCGCGCCCAGGCCACGGCTTGGTGGCACTCGCCCCATTCTGGTGACGGACCGGCGGCTCCCCCGCCTGACATGGGAAATGCTGGAATGGATCGAGGATCGGCTGGAGAAGCCCTTCGCACGGAGGTAGGTCTAGGGCAAGGCGATCGACTCTGTCAGTGCTTCTGTTGTCGCGCGCGACGCTGAGTACGGGCAGCGAAGCGCCCAGGAACTCGCGGCGCGTCGAGTCGTCCATCACCCCCCCTGGTAGAAAGCATGGCGCCATGCTGCCCGCCTCGTCACAACCCTGTCGCTCACCCAGATCTTTTCATGCCCCACCTCTGGGGGCCATTTCAGGTAAAATGAAGTCGCACTCTAAGACAAGGAGACAACCATGCTCAACTTGCGGCGATGTATGCCCGCCGTTATGTTCATTCTTCTGGGATGGTTGGCGGTGGGAACCGCTGACGCCCAGCCCTTCACCTGCAACACCAGCGCGGTCCCCTTGCAGGTCCGCACCGAAGGACTGACCGAACTGGTCGCTGACATGAAGCTCACCTGCACCGGCGGCGTGGTGGGGCAGTCTCTGACCGCCAACCTGGCCATCTTCACGAACACCAACATCACCAGCCGGATTCTCAGTGGCGGCGGGAGTGAGGCGCTGCTGACAATCGCGCCGCCGCCGTACACCCCGGCCACTCTGTACCAGGGCCAGATGAGCGGCAATAACTCGCTGGTCTTTTCCGGCGTGTCGATCAGCATGCCGGGGAGCGGAACGCGGGAGCTGAATTTCAGAAACGTGCGTGTCAACGCCACGATGCTCCCGGTCAACTCGCTTGTCATCATGTACGTCACGATGGCAACCTCCATCTCAGTGCCGATCTCGAACCCCCAGCAAACTGTGGCCATGACCCAGACTGGCCTTTCCTTCGAGGTGCGGAAGACCGACGACTCGGCCTCCGCAGTACCCAATCTGGTGAGCTGTCCAGGCAATAACGTCAGCCTGTTCACGCTTCTCGGAGACTACCCCACAGGTGCTACGCCCGGCGGACGCACCTTCAACCTCAAGTTCAAGGAAGGTTTCAGCAACAGCTTTCGCAACAAGACTCAGGAGCACGGTTCTTTCGACAACACCTGGCCTGTCCCGCTGAATACAGCCGGCCTGGCCGATCACGGCGCCCGTTTGCGCGCCGTCTTCACCGGCATTCCGAACAACGTCACGTTGTTTGTGACCAAGCTACAGGTGGCCCCGGGGACCTCGACCGGGGTGCAAGCGCATTGCACCCTGCCAAGCGGAATGTCTTGTCCCCAGAACGCCTCGGCCGATGGTGGTTTGTACCAGGTTCCCTCCTCCGGGGAAGTGTACTGGGAAATCGACGCCGCGTCGTCGCTCGCGGTTGAATCGGTCAGTTTCGGCGTGGCGGTGGCTTTCAATCCAATGGCCGTCTCGGTCCCCATCACCGCGCACGTGCTGGGCACCTTCGCGCCCATCAGCACGGTGGGAACCGCATCGGCAACCGAAGATGTGCCGCGCTTCGTCTCCAGCGGCACGGCCATCCCAGCGTTCACGCTCAGGGGTTGCGGGACAGTCTTGGCCTTCCAGTTCGTGACCTCCTCCGCCGGCTTCGACACCGGCATTGCCGTCACCAACATGGCCTTGGACAATCCTATCTACAACACCATCGGGCAGACCGGCAAGTGCACGGCTTACTTCTACACACTGACCGGGCCCCCTCCTTCCCCGAAGATATCACCGTCGCTTCCGCCCGGAGGCCAGTGGCTGTGGACCATGTGGAGTCACTACGCGGACTTCCAGGGCTACGTGCTGGTGGCCTGCGAATTCCAGTACGCGCACGGTTACGCTTTCGTCAGCAATCTGGGGTTGTCCGGCCCCGACCGGTTCGCGCAATCCTATCAGGCCCTGGTGCTGCCCGACCGCACCCGCGTCCCCGATCCCTCCAGCACCTCGGTCGCCGGTTCCGGCGAACAGTTGCTCCAGTAGACCTGCAGGCGACAAAGGAAGTAATTACACCACCGCCCCCTGAAGCGCGCGGCGCGGCCTACGCCACTAACGGCGGCGGCAGGCGCTCGCCGATCGGTCGCGGCGGTGTGAGCGGCGCTGGCTAGTCCGTGGGGCGGACTCTCCGGCCGGGTACCCTCTGGGGGGCGGCTCTCGGCCGGCCTAGTCCAGCCGCGTCAGGCCCGCCTCGCGGGCCCACGCCACGGCCTGCTGATACTCGGCGGTGGTGAGGCGCCGAGAAAGCTCGGGGTACTCGCGGGCTTTGTACTCCGGCCGGTATTGGGCCATGATGTTGACGTAGGTCGAGCGGGTCAGCTTCTGGGCCACGAACTGGACGAACTTCTCGGTGCCCGCGATGTTGTTCGGCATCACCAGGTGGCGGATCAGCAGCCCGCGCAGCGCCATGCCGTTTTCATCCACGATGAGCTCGCCCACCTGCCGGTGCATCTCGACATGCGCCGCCGCGGCCACCTCCGGGTAGTCCTTCGCTCCGGAGGAGTACTTCTCTGACATCGCCCCGTCGGTGTACTTGAAGTCCGGCAGGTAGATGTCCACGATGCCGTCCAGCAGCTTCAGGATTTCGACCGGCTCGTAGCCGCCGCAGTTGTACACCAGGGGCACGCGCAGCCCCAGGCGGATGGCGGCGCGCAGTCCCTGGACGATGTTCGGCACGCAGTGCGTCGGCGTCACCACGTTGATGTTGTGGCAGCCGATGCCCTGGAGATCGGCCATCATCCGCCCCAGCGAGTCGTCGCTCAGGTAGCTGCCCTCCCCGCGGTGGCTGATTCCCCAGTTCTGGCAGAAACAGCACAGCAGGTTGCAGTGACTGAAGAAGATGGTCCCTGAGCCGCCCCGCCCCACCAAAGGCCGTTCCTCGCCGAAGTGCGGGTGGGCGGAGGACACCTTCACCCGCGAGACCGCCTGGCAAACGCCCTTCTCGCCCTTCAGCCGGTTCACGCCGCACTGCCGCGGGCACAGCCGGCAGCTCTGGTAAATGGCCCACAACGCCCGGGCGCGCTCGGCCAGCTCGCCGGTGCGCTCCAGGCGCAGGTAGGCAGCTTCGAAGTCCTTGCGGCGCATGGTGGGCACGGCTCGTTTCGGCTCGCGCGGGGCGCCCAGGGCTACCAGCGCAGCCCCCAGCAGCTCCCGCCGCGTCCTCTCCTCCATGGTCCCCTCCTGGTACATAGCATGGCACAGTGCTCTAATAGGCGGGATGGGATCCTTCCAACGAACTGTACTCTACCACCAGCCGCGGAGAGGATGTGATGCGCTGCCAGTCTAGATGCCTTCTGTGGGTGGCCTCGTCGCTGGTGCTTTTTCCCGCCGCCTCGCCGGCCGCCGCCGCCCGGGTCTGGGAGGAGAAGCTCGTCATCCCGACCTACGAACTTGGGGCCCCGGATCCCCACCCGGCCTGGGGCTCGCGCCGGCCGGTCTACCCCTACACCCGCCTGGATAGCCTCACCAAACGGCGGGTGGAGAAGGCCTGGAAAGCCGTCTACCTCGAAAACGAGTACCTCAAAGTCACCGTGCTGCCCGAGCTGGGCGGCAAGCTCTACGCCATCTTCGACAAGATCGCCGGCCGCGACGTGCTCTACACCAACCACGTGGTCAAGTACGGCATCGTGGGCATCCGCGGGGCCTGGACTTCCGGCGGCATCGAGTGGAATTTCCCGGACGGGCACACCGTAACCACCGTCTCGCCGGTGGACTACGCGCTGCGCACGGAGCCCGACGGTTCTGCTGCGGTCACCGTGGGCGATACCGAGCGCATCCAGGGCATGCAGTGGGCCGTGACCATCCGCCTGCGGCCGGGCTGGAAAGCGGTGGAGACCGAGGTCACGCTCAACAACCGGCGCCCCACGCCGGGCCGCTACTGGTTCTGGGCCACCGCCGCGGCGCAGGCCGCCGAGGACATGCGTTTCGTCTATCCCATGCGCGAGGCCTACCCGCACGTCTTCTGGCCGGTATTCACGTTCCCCAAGCACCAAGGCGTGGATCTGGGCCTCTATCGCGAAGTGCCGAATGCGCTGTCGCTGTTCGCCCGCGACTCCTGGCGCGACTTCTTCGGCGTCTACTACGAGAAGTCTGACTGGGGCGTGGTGCACGTGGCCGACCACCGCGAGGTCGCCGGCAAGAAGACCTGGACCTGGGGCACCGACGACGCCGGGCAGATCTGGATCGAGAAGCTGACCGACCGCGACGGCCAGTACGTCGAGTTCCAGGCCGGCCGCTACGAGACCCAGATGGAGCACGAGTGGATCGCCCCGCACCGCGTCGAGCACTTCACCGAGCACTGGTTTCCGGTGAACCTTCTGGGCGGCCCCTGGGACGAAGCCAACCGCAACGGCGCGTTGCGCCTGACGCGGCAGGGCCCCGAGCTGCGCATCGTGTGGAACGTGAATGCGCAGTTCGAAGGGGCCGCACTCCGCGTTGAGACTGGCGGCCAGACGGTCTACCACGGCCCGGTGGAGCTGGACCCGCGGCGGGTCACGACCAGCGTGGTTTCGAGCCAGCCACTGGCCGCGGGCCAGCCTGTGAGCGTGCGCCTCACGCGCGCCGACGGCACGGAGCTGCTCAGCTACCGCACCGACCTGCCCCCCGACGGCAATCCGGACTTCCAGCCGGCCACGCGCCCGGCGGCGGATGCGCGCGTCGCCGCCAGCGCCGAGCAGGCGTACCTGGCGGGGCTGACTTCCGACCGCGAGAGCCGCGACGCGGCGGCCCGCGCCTCTTATGAAGAAGCGCTGGGGCGCGACCCCGGTTTCGCTCCGGCCCAGACGGCGCTGGGGTTGTCCTACTATCGCAGCGGCGAGTACGACCAGGCCGCGGAGCATCTGGAGGCCGCGCTGCGCCGGAACCGCGACGCCGGCGACGCGCGCTACTACCTGGGGCTGGTCCGCCGCGCCCAGGGCCGTCTCCAGGAAGCCCAGCGACATCTCCTGTGGGCCGCCCGCACCGGTCACCGCGAATCGCCGGCCCGCTATGCGCTCGGCGAGATGGCTCTGGCCGCGGGCCACACCGGCGAGGCCCTCGCGCAGCTCCGCGAGGCCGTGCGGCTGGATCCGCGGGATCTCAAAGCCAGCACCGTGCTGGCGCTGGCCCTGCGTTTGGCCGGGCGGCTGAATGAAGCGCAGGAGAGCATCGAGGCGGTGGTGCGCCAAGTCCCCATCGACTACCTGGCGCTGAGCGAGCAGAGCCTCATCCTGAAGGCGCGGGGCAGGGAAGCCGAGGCCGCTCGCGCTGGGGACGAGCTGTGGCGGCTGCTGGCGCGCGAGCCGGATGCGGTCCTCGAGTTGGCCTTCGACTACCTGGCGGCGGGCCAACTCGAGCCGGCGGCACAGTTGCTTGCGGAGGCGATCTCGCGGGGCGGCACGTACCCCATGCTGTACTACGCCCTGGGCTACGTCGGCGAGCGCCGCGGGGACAACACCCGGGCTGCCGGGCACTACCGCGCCGGCGCCCAGGGCGATCCGGCGTTCGTCTTCCCGCACCGCCTCGAGGAGCTGGCGGTGCTGGAAGCGGCCCGCCGGGCCAACCCGCAGGACGGCCGCGCGGCCCACTACCTCGCCAACGCGCTGGCCTCGAAGCTCCGCTGGAATGAAGCCATGGCCGCCTGGCGCGACGCGACGCGCCTGGACCCGGCCAATGCCGTCGCCCACCGCAACCTCGGCTGGGCGCTGTGGCATCAGACCCGCCCGAGCGACGAGGCGCTGGTGGAATACCAGCAGGCCTTGCGCCTGGCGCCGGGCGACGTCCATCTTTACCTCGAGACCGACCGGCTGCTGGCGGCGATGAACGCCACCGAGCGCAGGATCAAACTGCTGAGTGAGGCGCCGGCCGCGGTGCGTTCGGCTCCGCCGGTAATCCTGGCCCTGGCGGCGGCGCAGGTGGACGCGGGCCGGTTCGCCGAGGCCGCTCCGTTGCTCGAGAAGACCGAATTCACGGCGGGCGAAGGCGAGACCTCGGCCCTGGTGGTCTTCCGCAGAGCGCACCTGGGTCTTGCGGAGCAGTACAAGGCCGCCGGGCAGCATGAGAAGGCGGCCGCCGAGTTGCTCCGGGCGGCCGAGTACCCGCGCAACCTGGGCGTAGGCCGTTCGTCTTGCCGCGCGCAGCCCGGCGGCTGCGTCACC
>Ga0315289_10009258_pt1 | contig 14181 bp, 6 predicted proteins | sample YL17G11_40_MG_FD_203452 | JGI IMG/M metagenome (GOLD analysis project Ga0315289, IMG submission 203452) | Sediment microbial communities from Yellowstone Lake, YNP, Wyoming, USA - YL17G11_40 | ecosystem: Environmental > Aquatic > Freshwater > Lake > Sediment | place: USA: Wyoming | collected...
CCAGCTCCTCAGCGTTGATTTCCTCGTGAAGGATCGAAACCTGCTGATCAAATACTGGAATCCCGAGGGGATCAAGCAGTTGAGTGCGAAAGAGACTTTCAAACAGACGGCCTACGCCAAGTACAAAGAGAATTGGGAGCAATTCGCCGCGCAGTTCCAACAAAAGGGCGGTGAGATTTACTACGTGAGGGCTTCCGAGCCGCAGACTATCGTGGCGGCGCTGGAATCGTGCCCGAAGCTAAGCCCCGGGAACAACGCCCCGGCTCCGCCGGTATTGTACGCCAGGAACTGATCGTCGCGCGTCGGTCGGTTGCGACGCTCGTAGCGGTTGCGTCGGACGTGGAGCCGCAAAGATCACGCCTGACGCAACCGCATGACGAAACGAGCCGCGCAACCGCAACCGATCTACCCGCCTCACGGTCTACCGGGCGTGGGGTCGGAGGCGCGCCAACTTTCTGCATCGTTCCAGGTCGCGGGCGGAGCGGCCGGGTCCTGAATTGTCAGGGACTTGCCGCCGCTGTCCGTGGCCGGATACCACGTGTTACTGTAGTCGAAGCGCAGGATCGCCACATCCAAAGGAGACGGCAAGAGCAGCACGATCTTCTCGCCGCTATCGCTCAGATTACCCTGGTACTGCCCCGCCACCTTGGGTGTCGCGCCGTAAGTGGAACGAAACGCGGTCTGATTCGCCACAACCACCACGCATTCCCCCGGCTGGAGCGTCAGGGCGGCAAAGACGAAGTCGATTCCCTTGTCAAACCGGACCCCGGTAACATCGATCGCCTCATCGATGACGTTCCTCAACTCGACGTAATCGTAGTTGCTGCCCTTGGGCGCGCGGTACATCAGTTCCGTGATCCGCAGGCCGTCCAGCAGCTTCAGATCGTTGTCCGGGGTGGACCCACCCGCCGCCTTCGCCGAGACGCCCTCCAACGTGACAGAATTCAAAAAGTCGGAGCTGGTCGTCTCGTCATTCATGGCGTGGATGGCCAGCAAGTTCGTGCCGGCGTGGAGCAGGCCGAGGCGGCTGCTGATGTCGAACGCCTGTTGGTCCACGGCCTCGGCATCCGACCGGGTAGAGGCGGCCGAATTCCACGCGGGGGTGCCGGTAAATAGAGCCCGCTGAACTTCGGTGCCGTTGAGGTAGGCGACAAAGCCATCGTCGTAACGGACCTTCAGGACCAAAGACGTCAGACCCTGCAAGGCGCTGGCACTGACGGTAAAGGGAATCCGGATGTAGCAGCTTGCGGCCTTGCCGTACATTTGGCTCTGGACATCGATGGTGAACAGCGTCTCATAGCCGCTACTGCGCTCGTAACCGACACCGCCGGAGCCGCTGAGCCAGGCGCTATCGTTGAAGGCGGGGTCCGTTCTCCAGGCGTTGTTGACCGCCGCCGTCGGCACCAGCACCCGCTTGGCGGCATTCTCCGGCACGAGCACGACGGTGTTCGGGATCGCCTTTTGCACCTGAGGATTGGCCACCCCGGGGGTCGGCAGCGGCAGAATGGCGAAGCTCGCTGCACCGTCCGGCGCTCGACCCTCGGAGAAATCGGTGGTTTGCGGGGCATAGATGATCTTGTCGACCGCTTTCGCCTGGGCATCGAACAGCCCAATAACCCCGCCATCGACGGACAAGCGGAAACCAAGGTGCGCAGGCTCATTGGAGTCGTCCGCCCAGAGCACACTGTAGCCACGCCCTGCGATGAAGCTCAGCGGCCCCAGCGTGCGCGCGCAGTGCTGTAACATGGGACTATCCGTCAGGATCATGTCGCCGAGGTCCACCGGATCTGCGTCCGGATTGTAGAGTTCGATGAAGTCCGAGCTCAAAAGTACCTCGCTGCCGGCCAGCCATTCATTGATGCGGACCGTGCGAGGATCGCCCAGCGAACGCGCGACATTGGCCTTGCCGAACGTCGGGACGGTGAGGCGCCATTCCCCCAGTGGCCCAATGCGGCCGAGGGACAGATCCGGCACCTGCAGGCCGAACTGTACCGAATCGACCAGCACCCCGGCCTTGTCGTACAGATAGACGCCATCGCCGTCCGTGTCGAGGCCAAACCCCAGGTGCGGGTCGGAGGCCGTGCCGACGCCATCCGCGTACAGAACCAGGTACTTTCCCGGACTCATCGTCACCCCGGCGCCAAACACGAACTTACGCGGCTCCTGCGGATCGTCGGTCAAACTCATCCCCGCCAGACTCATCGACGCCGGACCATCGTAATACAACTCTACGGCATCCGGGAAACCATTGTCGTGTTTCAGGGCCGACTTGTTGCCGGCCAGAACCTCGTTAATGACAAGCTGCCGGGCGGCAGTGTCAACCGTCCAAGTCCGCGAGGCCGTGGGACTGCTCTCGCTCTGCCAGACGCCGGCGGAGTTCTTCCCCACGACAGAAACCGTATAAGATTGTCCGTTTTGCAGACCGGTCAGAACAATCGGCGGCAGCGGCTCCGCCTCGGCGGCCGGACCTGCGCCGGGCGCGGACACTTCCGCACTCCACGGACCACCGTTGACGCGATACTTGTAGGCGTCGACGCCGGTTCCACCCACGGAGAGCGTCGCGACGGTGCTCCACGTCACCGGCAGCGGCTCTCCGGAGATGGAGGCCACCGGGGAAACCGAACTGCCGAGAAAACCGGCAATATCCTCGTAGCCGTTTGTGCTCCCGAACGAGTTGCCCTCGAAAACGGCGTGACCGTCGCGCGGGAGGCCCCCATAGTGAATCAACTCCACGTTCGGGATGCCCGGCAGCACCGAGTTTCTCAGAATGATCGAGGAGTCGTCGAGAACCAGGTACGGCTTGAGGTGGTTGGCCCAGGTAACGTGGTCCAGGTACACATCGGCATGGTCGGCCTGGATGGCGGCGGCGCCCGCATCGCCGTACTCCATGTTCACGTGGACGAGCCAGCTCTGCTGCGGCGCATCGAGGAACTGCAGCCCCGCCCAACCGCCGGCGGAACCGGGGACTTTCGTAAAAGTGATGCTCTGATAGGCAGCCCCCTCCGCCAAGAGGCGCCCGTTGATGGTGAGACGCGCGTTGGGATTGAAGAACAGAGTGGTGCCGGGCTCGATGGTCAGCGTGGTGCTCGCCGGGATGGTCACCGTGCCGGTCACGCGCCACGGCCCGGAGGCCGCATCCAGAACCCGGTCGGAGGCCACGGTGCCTGCGAGGTCCGACATACCGCCGGTGTCATACCAGATGTCGATGTAGCCTTCCTCCAGCCTGTTGCCGGCGCCGGCGCGGCTGTCGAAAGACTGCACGACAATCCGGTTGATCCCCGGCAGTAGTGAGGCCTCCTGTGTGCCGCGTTTGGTCGCCTCCAGGGCCAGATCGAAGCTGATGTCACTGCTGGTGCCGGAACTCTGATGAACCTCGACCGCCAGCGTATTGACGCCGTCCCGCAGAAAGGCCGGCGACAAGTCAAATCCGACGAACGCGGTCTCGTCCGCGCCGCCCAGGTTCGCGCTGGCCGGCGTGGTATAAGTGATCGTTCCAGCCGGCATACCACTGCGGCAGACCTCGATGCCGTTGAGATAGACCACCGCCCCATCATCGGCCAACAGCCGCAGACGTAAACCGAGATACCACGCGACCTTGGTGGCCGTGAAGGATTTACGGAAGTAGGTGGTGATGTAGTGGTTGTTCGCCGGTCCCCCGTTGACGACCGTGGCTTCCCCACCGTCGCCGTAACCGAGTTCCGCCCGGCCGCTGCGCCAGGCGCTGTCATTGAAGCCGGGGCTGTACCATGCCGTACCCTGGTTGCTGCCGTCATCAAGGTACTTCCAGTCGGAACCGGTGCTCACCAGGGAATCCGCCGGCCCAAAGGCCGCACCGGACTGCCACATGCCCGTCTCGGCTGACCAGGTCCCCGGCTGTCCGTTGATGGCCACGGACCGCGTCTGGGCGGCGTTGGCCGTCCCCGAGATGGAGTAGTCCGCGATGGTGGTGCGAGAATACCCGTTCACTACCGGAAGAGTGCTGTTGATCGTCAGGTTCTGGGGGATCTGGGTGCGCACCGCGGCGATCCGCTGTCGGACGCTCTGTTTCATGCCGCTGATGCGGCTGGCCGGGGCGAATCCACCCACGACCCGATCGATCAACGGGTCGAGCGTTTCCGGATTGAAGAAATCGTCGAGCAAAGCCAGCATCGCCTGCTGGTAAAGGGCGATGACCTCCGGATTGTTGAAGAAACGCTTTAATCCGTCGACGCCGTTGTAGCTGCCGCCGCCCCTCACGATCGAGAAAATGCTCGCATTGACATTGCCGCCCGTGTCGAGAATCGTGTCGAGATCGTGGGGAATGAGGACAAAGCGCGGATCGGTAATGCCACGGTACATGAAATAGTCGTCCCCGATGCCCAGATTCAGGCCGGTCTCGTTGTTCCTCAGCAGAGAATCCAGGGCGATGTACCGCAGCCACTGAGAGACGTTGAGCACCTTGCTGACGTCCTGCAAGTAGGTGGCCTCCGGGGCGTTGTTCAGCACGTCCACCAGGTGGATAAGATCGGACCAGTCGTCCGCCGACGCGTTGCTTTCCTTGAAGTAACTGGCGCGATACGAATTGGGATTGGTCCCGAGGTACCGCAAATCGGCTTCCCCGTTGTCGCGAAAGCACGCATAGAGATTGCCGTCGGCGCCGTCACAGAAGTACTGGTCCGCAAAATAACCATCAAATGCGTCGAGCCGGGCGTAGACCCCGTACATGTTGGCGGTGGCCAAGTTGGCGCCGTTGACCCGCAGTTGTGCCGGCACCGTCTGGGGCGCGACAAGGCCAGCCATGCGAAAGATCGCGCTGCCCATGATCTGGTTGGGCGTGTTGCGGACGTTGAAACTCAGGCCGGAGCGGCTGTGCCACACGCGATCGCTGGGGAAGGCTACATGCTGGTTGTTGGGAGGACCGTTGCGCGTCCCATGACCGCGATTGCGAACTCCCACGTTGTAGCGCAGCTCCATACCGGTCCCATCCACACTGATGAACGTGGCGTTCATCTGCGAATTGGGTCCCGAGAGGTTGCTGTGGCTGCCGATATACGCGAGCCGACCCCGCTCCATTTCCGTCATGATGATGTAGTAGATCGGCACGCTGCCGGGCACCCACGTGGGCTGGAAAGAGCTGTCCACCTGGTAGAGGGCGTTCGTCACCTGCTGGGGCACACCATCGATCAGGCTGGGGGCGGGCCAGGTGCGAATTTTGCCGCCCGCGTCCCGGGCCTCCACGTAGAATTCGACGATCTTACCGTTCTGTTGGGCCGGAATCCGGCCGCCGAACACGCCATCACCCGCCTTCTGGTCGCCATGCAGTCCATCATCGAGCATCGGCACGGCAAGATAGCTGGCGGCGTTGAATTGGGGGTAGGTGTTCTGGTTGGTGTAGGTGGAACTGTCGAGTCGATAGCGCACCGTCACCGCGATTCCGGTCGTTTGTTCATCAATGACCCGTGCGGTGACGGTGACAGCGTCAGCGGGCCCCGGAATCATCGGCCATTGGCCGACGTCCAGGATCAGGGGGGCGATATCGGTCACCGGGACGATGCCCGGCCCTCCCGGCGTCCCGCCGTCCACCAGGCTGGCGGCCCAGTTCTGGGCAAACTCGTTGGGCATAGCCGCACTGATCAGCTCCAGCGACTTGCCGCCGCCATCATGGGCATCGGACCATTGCCAGCCTCTGTGGCCGCTATCGAGAGGCCCAAGCTCGCGCACAGTCCAGTCGCCTTCATCCGCGTACTTGACGGAGTCCGCCACCGCGCCGGCATTGTCGACGAGCTCGATCTTCTCGCCGGAGTTGCTCAGCCAGCCCGTCCAGCCCCCCACCACATTGGCCACGGTGGGGTACTTGGCCCTGAAGGTGCTCACCTCGGCGGCCACGACCAAATACTTGCCCGCACCTATCGACACGGTGGGAAAGACGAGATCCACACCGTCGCTGAAGCGCCAGCCGGTCAGGTTCACGGTCTGCGTGCCTCGGTTGAACAACTCGATCCACTCCTGCTTGAGATTCTCCGGGGCGGTGGGCGAGTGGGCGGGATGGTACATAATCTCAGAGATGACGATGCTGTCGGCTGCCTGAACGTCCCCCCCGAGAGTCAAGCTCAACAAAATGGAGAGCGACAAGAAGATTCGCCAGAGCACACCGATAGGGACGTGCCTTTTCACTTGTATCCTCCGAATCAAGACCGCCACCGCAGGGCAGCCGAATCACTACCATTATAGTCAAAATGAGGGTCCGGGTCAATGCCGGAATGCACGGCGGAGGGCAAGCGTCCCTGCTCGCCCTACTTGGCTTCAATGCAGAGGACAAGCTTCTGGATGTGGAACAGGTCCGCCTTGCACCAAGGGAGATCGAGGAAGGAGCCGAGCTTTCCGGCCGGCTCATCCAGAATCCATGCTCTGGCGGTGAAAACCTCGGCGGGCATAGTCGGGAAGGCGAAGGGAGACTCGTTGCGCCACAGGGTCTCGACGCCCCAGGCCAGGTACCAGGTCGGCCGATGATAGTCCACGTAGACGTCCATAAGCTGCTTGTGGGTCCGGCCGGCATAATAAGCCAGGAAACGCCCGATTTCGGGTGTCAGGTGGCGCCAGCGGGCGAATGTGCTCCGCAAAACCGGCACTTCCGTAATAAGTCCACCCTTCGTGTGCAAGAATTCATACACCAGCCGCTCGCGCAAAGCCGTGCGTGTGACTCGCAGCCCTTTTTGATGGGATTCCTCATCTCTCATGCGGTCGGTTATCCGGCAATAGGCGATCAGGCCGGCCAGGTAGCCATTGCGGCAGTCCTCTTCCATCTTGTTGGGCGGCTGGTCCACCAGGGTCTTCAATCGATCCCAATTGCTCTCAATATGGCCCCAGTCATTCGTGACACTGGCCCAAATCCATAGAGGGTAGAACCGGGCGACATCGCCGCGAGTGATGTCATCCATCACCCGGAACAGCTTGTCCGGAGCGATGTCGTAATAAGAACGTACAGCCCCTTTGGCCGGGTCGGCTGAGGGCCTGCCCACCGGCCCTTCCAGGGACCCACCGGGCCGGCTCAACTGCTCCACATATCTTCGGATACGCATCTGCAGGTCCGCATCGACATGCGGGTACACCCGGGCCAACGTGAACAGGGTCTCTGTCGGGTCGGCGAAGATGCGATAAGCCTCCCGCGGGTGCTTGCCCGGCGGGAAGACCAGTGGCTGCCATGGCTGGGAGATCAACTCTGCGACCTCGGATGCCAGCTTCGCCTGCAGATCGCCGGACTCGCCACGACCGGCAGGTTTCCCGGCCCCAGACTCCTGGATGAAGCGATCCAACTCGCTATCTGAGATCTGGTTGACACGCTCTTTAGCCTGATCGGCGAGTGGATTCCTGGCCGTGCCTGGGACCCTTCCCGGCAAGGCGTCCAATACATGGCTGAGCCGTTTGAAACCAAGCACGTCCCAATCCCACGGCAGTTCCTGCACCTTGGCCCATTCCCGATCGGTCAGCGTGGCGGAGGGCACCGAAGCCTCCTGATCGGCTTTGCCGCCAGGCGCCATACGGTATCCGATAACAGCAGCGCCGGCGTTCATCTCGTGGGTCGGGACGTAGTAGAAGCTGTCGCCGGCGACCGAGACGGCGGTATCAATGACGGAGCCCCCGCCGTAAACGGCCGTGCCGCGCGCGAGCCATTCCTTACCCACCGGCAGAGACTGGTCGCGAAAGACCGCCGCCCAGATGCCCACCGCCTCGCCCGCCTTCGGCTCGTGGATATTCCGGCCCAACGGCTGTTCGTAGCCTCGCAACGTACCCAGGTCCATTGCATTGACATTGTCCTGGTGCGTGTTGATCAATACCCGTCCGGCCGCGGACAACTGGCACTGCTCATCGTGGACCAGAAGCAGGCTGTCGTGCCAGCCGTAGGTCCGCGACTGGTCCATGATCGGCGTGATGTGCCCGGTGACCGTGTCGAGATAGCCCACGTTGAGAAACGGCGAGTAGTGCTCGTACCGGCTCCGCAGCAGAGCCTGGAATTTGACAATCACTTTGCCGTCGGCGGTCACGAGGGGAGGGGCGCCGGTGCCGTTCATGCTCTCCGCGTAGACGATTGGCGCCACGAACTTCTGCCGGCCCGTGTCCGGATCGAGGACGAAGAACGTCTGGTAGATCGGCTCCGCGGTCAGGCGTTTGCGGATATAATTCAGTTGAGCCTCGTAGGTGCCCGGCTCGGCCATCTTCCTGAAGTTCGCCTCGCGCAGACGGGCGTTTTCTTCCTTCTTGTGCCGCCAACTGGCGAAGTCACCGAAGATCTCCTTGACCATGCCCATCAGGATGGGCTCGAATGAATCCAGGCAGAGCGACGGCGCCACCGTGACCATGACCGAGCCGTCGGGCGCGACGACCGGATGATAGCCTCGGAAACTGACGCCGGGCAGCTTCTGACTCTGCCATACGCGCCGGCCATCAACGAGCTCGAACGCGTAGACGTGCATATCTTCGCTGGCAACATACACGCGCCCCTTCCCGGCATCCAACGCCGGGCTGGAAAGCAAAGGCCCCCCTGTCGGTCCCTTCCATTTAACGGTCCCTGCCTCCATGTCGATGGCATAGAGGCTTCCATCCCGGCTGCCGACCAAGGCCATGCCTCGATGGATCAGCGGTGCGTTCCAGACGGCCGAACCAGTCTGCACCGACCACGCGAGCTTGCCCTCGCCCACGGTCACCGCGCAGATTTTGCCGCTGCTGTCGCCGAACACGACCTTGCCGGCAGCGACGGCACAGGTGTGGAGAATCGCTCCCTCCGCACGGTACACCCACACGTCCGTGCCGGTATCGGCATCCATGGCGTGGAGCGTGCCCCGCATGGTGCCGACGAACATCTTGCCCGCCGCAATGACCGGCTGCACGCCGGCCATCAGTCCCTCCTCCGGGAAGAGCCGGTACCACTTGCGTTCGAACGGAGGCCGAATCTCCGTCGCGGTCGCGCCCGAGCGGGCCGGATCATGCGCCAGCATCAGCCAGTCACCCGCGGACACTTCGGCCCCGCCGGCAACTGAGGCACAAGTCCAAACCAGAAGAATTCCAGCAGATAGACGCCAAGACATCCTCATTCCCTCCACGCATACTCCTGAAGGAACGGCCCACTCGGCCTGGTTGGCGATGTACTCGTAGGGGCAGGCCCCCGTGCCTGCCCATCTTTCGAGGGCAACCACAGGGTCGGGTTCGGGTCCCCAAGTGCATAATTCCGCACTTGGGAGCCCTTCCCAAACGCGATGTTTCGCGTTTGGGGTCCCGGTTGCCCCTACGGTGTCGGAACAAGCGCTATTCAATCAGATACGGCTGCTCCGGCAGTTCGCGAACCCAGATGTTCCGGAAGGCAAGCGGATTGCCATGATCCTGCAGACCGATAGGCCCTTCCTGGTGCGGCGTGTATTTGGCCTTCACCTTGTGCGAGGTTGTGCCCTCGATCTCGACATTGTTCTGCACGCACACGCCATTGTGGAACACGGTGACGCGGGCCTTGCGAACGACGTTGCCCTTCTCATCGAACAGCGGCCGCAGAAACGCGATATCGTAGGTCTGCCATTCGCCCGGCTTGCGGGTCGCGTTGACCATGGGCGGGTGCGAGCCGTAAATCGCCGAGGCCTGCCCGTCGGCGTAGGTCTTGTTGGTCCCGTAGTTATCGTCGGTGTACGAGTCGAGCACCTGGATCTCGTAGCGGCCCATGAAAAACACGCCGCTATTGCTGCGGTTCTGGTCCGTCACTTTCGCCGGCACCCCTTCCGGCGTCCTCCACTCGACGTGCAACTGACAATTGCCGAACACCTTCTCCGTATGGATACCGCCCGCCTTCGGGGTGACGATCATGTAGTCATTATCGACGATCTTCCACTTCGGTTCGCCGTTACCCCGGTCGCTGCGCCACTGGGACAGGTCCTTGCCGTTGAACAGGATGATGGCGTCCGACGGCGGCTGCCCCAACTGCGCCCCCGGCGTCACCACCGGCGGACGGGGCCGCGTCTTGTCATGGACCGAATACTTCTGTATCGCCGCCGACCCCGCGATGCCCGCCAGCAAAGCAACCACCAGCAGACAGCCGCCGACTTTCGCCACCCTCGATTTGCACATCATACGATTCTCCTTCACGTCGACCACAGTTCACTATGGAAGGGTATAAGCCGCCGACCACACGCCGGAGCCACCGGCCCGCCATCATACCCCGCCGCCTCCGGCAATGCCATGTCCGTGTGCCCATACCGCCACGCCATCCGATCCGTGGCTCTTTTTGGCTCCCAGATTCACGGTGCGGCCCGGGACGACAGCGACATCGACGTGCTGATCGATTTCGACCCCCAAGCAACCATCGGCCTGTTCGAATTCATCGAGATTCAGGACCAGCTTTCCGAAGCTCTCGGCAGGCCGGTGGACCTGCTCACCCCGCAGGCGCTCAGCCCGTATTTCCGCGATGAGGTTCTCCGGGAGGCCGAACCGGTCTATGAAGCCTGACGGCGTGAACCTGAAAGTTGTCTGAGATACGTCTCACAATAACCTGCCGCAGCTCAAGGCCTTCGTACGGAACATCCTGGCGGAAGAAGAACAAGACGGGGGTACCGCTTCATAGCCACGGAAGACAGCGTCTGTGCCGAACGGCGATACGTTGCTAGAGATAAGCGTAAGAAGACATCGCTATTCCGAAAATGTACCTGACGCCTTTAATTCGCTCTGCCGAGACGAAATCCCGCCACCGCTCCGTCGACAGGCCAAGGACAGGCTTGCTCACAAATGCCTGCGGAATTCCCCGCCCATGCGTTACGGCGAGTGAGGGGGGTACATCTTGACGCAACTCTGGCCTACAACTTGTGCAGTGCCGTCGGCTTCGACACGAATATGAAGATGCGAGTCAAGCTGGCGGCCCATGCTACCCGGCAGCAACTCACCGGTCTGGTAGACGGCGTAACCGGCACGCCTGATTTCTTCAATCACCTCGGAGTCTGGCAGAGATCTTCTCCCGTTTCGCGCGAACTGCGGCCTCCATGGAGTGACGACGGCAAGAGATGTTGGCCCTCGCTGACCGAAGAAGCCGGCTGGAGTCCACATATTTTGGATTCTACCGGTTCGCGAGCCATGGTGACTGACCTTTATCAGACTGGGCCGCAGAAGAGGGCACTCCTTGCTTTGCCGCAATGCACGCCAGTTCGCAGCCTCCACATCCGCACCTAGAATCACCTGAGCCTCGCCATATGAAACAAGGAGACCGACACTGACGAGATTTGCGTGACTATCACGATACACTACATTTCCACCGGGCAGTATTCCCGCTGCAACTTGTCTCGTGTATCGCAACAACGGTCTTCCCCATGGCCCCAAACTGCGCACCCGGAGTGTTACCCCGGACGAAACCTCCTGGTCATACACTTGCGCCACTCGCCCGATTTCCCTTATCCTAGGACGGTGGTTCTTCGTCTCGGCGATGCGACTCTCAACCAGCAAGTCACTTGCCGCCGCCGCAGTCCCACGAAGTTCGCTGCCGGTCTGTTCCTTAAGCCGGTCGTAGTACTCGACGAGTGTTTGTGGAGCTAGGCCACCCCACCAGCGAAAGTGGTCGACTGCCCATCCAATACGGCGCATCGCACTGGCCATACCTCCGACATGATCGAGATGAGGGTGTGTGGCCACAAGAAACTCAAGGTGCGTGATTCCCAGCTCAGAAAGACGGGTAGCCATCCAGCCTCCCTCGTCCTGGCCAAGGCAGTCAATCAAGCCGGCAAGCGGTCCCGTAGGACCCTGCCACCGAAGTATCACGGCCTCTCCAAAACCTGGTCCATGGATAAATACGTCCAGGCTCATGATTCAGCCCCTGAATCTGATTCTTGATCAGGCTCCCTTTTGAAAAGCCGGTCGAGCTCGGTCCGATAGCGTGCAACGTCAGACGGATCGCTCCAGTTCCGGGGCTTCTTGGGACGCAAAGGATGAGGCGGTGGTTGTGTGGCGTGGTCAACCGTTGCGCTGGGGTCGACGTTCCAGTTTCTTATCCTGCGCTGTGAGTCGTAGAACACCGTCATCGGAAAACGGTCGCCGACCCTGAGCCCCGTCGGCAATGTCCCTGTAGGTAAGTCAAGTTCACGCCAACCCAACTCCTGCTCTCGGAAACTCACCGCAAGCAGGTCGTCGGACCAGAAGCGTTCCACACTGGCCGTGACCACTCGTTCCTGCGTTTCCATGCCGCTGACAACACGTTTCCCGCATAAGTCCGTTGGTGCCAGGGGGACCTCTGGAATAGGTGTTTCACCCGCGCTACGCAATCTCTCGTCTGGCAGAGAGGGCCGCTTCTTTCGGGCAATGATCGAGATCCCTCTTATGTCGTCCGAGAGACAAACTGGTCGGTAACTCACTCCAACTGATGTCCTCTGCCCATCCTTCGCCGCAATATCAACTTGGCCTTCATAAGACTCGCGATCATCCTGTGACCGTCTCAGCAGATACCTGGAGGCATCTCTATATTCGGGCGCGAGCAATTCCTCAAAATGTCGGCCGATGAGCTCACCGCCTGAGTATCCGGTCAACTCCTGGGCAGGCTTGCTCACTGACAGGATGCGACCAGAGAGGTCGAGACCAAAGCGGCACTCGTGTGTCCTCGAGTCGAACGTGTCGTGGTTGTATAAAGCGGCCTCGACCGCTGTCTTCAGAATCTCCCGCTGTAAATGCTCGGGCTGAGCCGACCTGGCAAGGAAGCCGAAGGCACCAGCTGGCAAGCTCTTCTCCCTCTCGCCGTGAGCAGTGAGAAACAGCACTGGTGTATCGTATAGTTCCCAGATTACTGCCGCGGCCTGAACTCCGTTGGGTCCAGTCATCTGCGTATCCATCAAGACCAAGTCTGGTCGGAGCTTCTGAGTCAGCACAATCGCTTGGTATGCGTCTGGCGCCATACCCTCGACTGTGAACCCCAGGGCTTCCAGCCTTTTCTTGCTTGCCGTGGCCAGCTCCAGCTCATCATCCACAACGAGAACTCTCACGGAATTCATCGCCTATCCTCTATGCGGCATCGTGCCCCAGTTCCATAAATCGGACCCTAACACTCGTTCCAGATCCCGGCAGAAACTCCAAGGTGGCGCCGACCCACATCACGAGATCGCGCACCAAGCCAAGGCCCGACCCGCCACCTGAAACGTCCTCCGCTTCGATTCCCACACCACTGTCGCGTACGACAAGTGCAAAACCTTGGCTTGACTCCCGCGTCAGCTCTACGGTTATCTCTCCTGGCTGGTCTTCGGGAAAGGCATGCTCAATCGAGTTGCTGACCAGTTCTGTCACAATGATGCCACAGAACTGGGCAGTGCTAATATTGAATCTAAGCGAGTCAGCAATCACTCTTGGCGTGATCGTAGGCGGAACTCGTTCATGGGTAGCGCAGAGGTTTGACGCAAGCAGGCTGAGATACCCCGCCATGTCGACAGCAGATTGATCCCTAGAGCTATACAGGTGTTCATGCAGGGACTCCATCGCCGTCAAGCGGTCTCGACAATCTCTGACCATGGCTCTCCACACTTCGGGCTTCGCCTCGGAACCACCGAGGCTGTCACCGACCTCACCAAGGCGGTCAGCGATTAGGCAGAGGTTGTTTCGGACTCGATGGTGGACTTCCTTCAAAAGCATCTGCCACATCCGCTCACTGGCACGAAGGCGCTCCATAACCTGGGCCAATTGAAAATTCATTTCGTGAACACTTCGCGCGAGCTCCCCGCGCTCGAACTTCAAGGATTCTTCCGCTGCCTTCTCAGCCGTGACATCCCAGAATACTCCTTGAAGCCCCTCGATTTGTCCTGATGAGTCGTAAATGGGCGTCTTGATCATGTGGACGACTACTCTCTCCTTCCCCGGAGGGACGTGTGGCTCCTCCCTACCTGCAACCATGCCGCGGCTTAACACCTTCTCGTCGTCTGCATCGTAAATGCTCGACAACTCGGCCGGATAGAGGTCAGCCGCCCGCTTCCCGAGCACGTCGCGACTGGACCTGCCAATGGTCTCGCAATACACCTTATTCACGAAGGTGAGTCTTCTTTCTTTGTCGATGCGGTAGATATTGAGAGGTACGTTGTCAACAAGTGAATCCAGCAGTGCAGCAGAATCACTCAGGGTGTGGATGGTGGAACGCCATCTCTCGTCGCGACTAATCTGCCATCCAAATGCCACCGTCAGCGCAAACAGGGCGGCCGCCCTTGGCAG
>Ga0315289_10009259_pt1 | contig 14180 bp, 12 predicted proteins | sample YL17G11_40_MG_FD_203452 | JGI IMG/M metagenome (GOLD analysis project Ga0315289, IMG submission 203452) | Sediment microbial communities from Yellowstone Lake, YNP, Wyoming, USA - YL17G11_40 | ecosystem: Environmental > Aquatic > Freshwater > Lake > Sediment | place: USA: Wyoming | collected...
AGACCAATTTACTAGTTTAGCCGTACTACAGTGAAAGAGACAGTTATATATGGCATAAAAATTACCTGTCCCCTGTCATATTTCAATTTCATTTGGCAGATAAGGTCTCCCTTGTAAAATTGCAGAGTAATAAAAATGCGTAACATTTTTGTGCTATACTTTAATCATGAATGAGAACCAGCCAATCTGGATTAATTGGGCGCGTGCATTGCAACACTGGGGAATGAGAGAAGGGTTTGCTTTCGCGCTCGAGGCAGCAGGCTCCCTTAGTATATTGTTCGCACAGGTATTGTATCTCAGCCAACCATTACTTTCAGGCGCTATATCGTCCCATTCACTTCATGCATTTACTCAGGTACTCGAAAACCCCGCAGACCGGCGTGAATTTATATCATTTTTAAGGGAGGCACCTACCCGTGGAACAGGTGCTTAGTTCAATCACCAATTTCCTGAGTATATTATTTATCCTATTATGTCTGGGTCTGATTTTATTCTATCTTTTATCAGATCGTCGTCGTGAAAAGATCAACTTACGGAGCATCCAGGCTTTCACCCATTTTCGGCGTGACGTCGATCTTGCTGTGGAAGCGGGTAAACGACTTCATATCTCGCTTGGTCGTGGAAATATCAACGATTTGCAGGGTGGATCTGCCTTTATCGGCCTTACCATCCTAGACCGTTGTGCCCGGGCAGCCTCAAACAGCGACCGGCCTCCAGTAACGACTTCAGGCGATGGGGTAATCACCATCCTCAGTCAGGATACCTTGCGAAGTACATACCGCAGCCTGGCGACTGAGGAACGTTATGATCCCACAAATGCACGCTTGACCGGTCTTACCCCCATGGCATATGCTGCTGGAGCCATGCCTGCCATCCATGATGAGCAAATCTCCGCCAATATCTTTGCGGGCCATTTTGGGACAGAGATAGCCTTGCTGACTGAAGCGGGCGAACGGAGCCGATCGCTGACCGTGGCGGGTAGTGATAGTATACCTGCTCAGGCCGTCTTATATGCCACCTCTGATGAGGCTTTATTAGGTGAAGAACTTTATGCAGCAGGTGCATATCTTGGAGCGGGTAGTGCGCATTCAGCCAGTCTACGCATGCAAGACATCTTACGATGGGTGCTGGTGGTTGCCATCATGATCGGGGCGATCGTAAAACTATTTGGAATCTTGCCGTGAAGAAAATTCTACCCATTACAAATGCAATAATTGCCGTTATCTCTGGGTTGTTCGTCTTGTTGGGATATTTTTTCCCCGGAGTGTTTGGTGGTATTCAATCCACTCTGATTGGATGGGCCATCATCCTGGCAGCAATTGCCTTGCTGTTAGGTATTTTTAACCTGGCAATGGTACATTGGAAAAAGATAGGGAGTGATGGGCCGGGCAAAATCAATAGTATCGCGTTGCTGGTATCTTTGATTATCACAATTATTGTCGTTAGCATCAGTGGTCCGACCGGATCCTGGTCTCTGTGGATATTCAATTCCTTCCAGGTACCTGTAGAGGTCAGTTTACTGGCAGTCTTGGCGGTTATATTGGTGTATGCTGGAGCGCGCCTGCTCGCTCGCCGACCGAAATGGAACACCATTTTATTCCTGGTGACCGTGCTGGTGGTACTGTTGGGGTCAGTCCCGCTGTTCTTCGTTGGTGAGATCACCCCGCTAAGCATCGTTCGTGGTTGGTTAGCCCAAGTCCCTGCTATTGCCGGGGCGCGAGGGCTTTTGTTGGGTGTTGCCTTAGGAACGGTAGCCACTGGCTTACGCATTCTGATCGGTGTTGATCGACCTTATGGTGGATAGAGCATGACTGATGTCATCTGTCCGTTATGTGGCAAGCCTAATCCACCCGAGCTGGATGAGTGTATGTATTGCCAGGCGCCGTTAAAAACAGGCGGATTTATCGCTCCACCTGAAGGCGAGGCAGATTTACGTTCATCGCTTTCATCCTCCGATAAGGCGGGTGAAGCAGAAAATCAGGCTACCGAACCAGGTGCCTCATCAGATCTGGAACAAAACATCCCTGATTGGCTCAAACAAACCGAGGCTAATTTTCTAGATCAGTCAGAGGTTAAACCTGAAGAATCTTTCCCCGATGAGTTTTCGGAACAGTTAGATTCTTTATTAAGCCCACCTTCGACCCCTGCAAGCCCAAAGGAAAACGCAATCGATGATGCTTGGCTGGCGAGCTTGCTAGATGAAGCCGGTGTGGGTGAGCCTGCACAACCAAGCTTGCAGGAGGAGATCGTAGAAGAGCACGAGCCTGAGCCAGAGATCTATAAGCTGGACTCAGAGTCTTTAGTAGAAGGATCAACCGAAGAAGAGCAACTTTCACCTGCCCAACCCGCAGAAAAACCTGACTGGTTAAAAAACCTGGAGGCATCTTCCACGATTAAGCTGGAGGGTGAATTATTCAGCAGTGAAACAGAGCAAAAGGAAGCCGCGGGTAATGATATTGCTGAGGAGAAGGGACAGGCTCAACCACCACTGCCAGAGTGGATAGCAAAGACAGGTTCTGAAGAAAACCCACCAAGCCCCCAGGAACCAGAGCAACCGATTGCTCCAGCCGAGCTCCCTAATTGGTTGGAAGCCCTTCGCCCCACAGAAACAGTTTCGCCTACTGGACCGGTTGAGGACCTTACAGGTGCAGAAATCGTTTCGTCAGGACCTTTGGTGGGCTTACGCGGTGTGATATCAGCACACCCATCAGCCATACGCGCGCAGAAACCGCCTACATACTCCATAAAATTGCGAGTTACAGATGAACAGCAAGCTCGCGTAGAGATGATGAAAGAATTGCTAGCTGATGAAGAGAAACCGAAGCCATTACCATCCCAACCCATCATCACCTCTCGAAATATCTTTCGATTGATAGTTGCAGTTGTTTTATTGTTGCCAATGGTCTGGATGATTATCAGCGGGAGCCAGCAAACCTCAACCCCCCAACCTGGCAATATTCCTGGTGTGGTCGATTTTACCCAGCAGATACAGATGTTGCCTTCCGGGGCACCAGTGCTGATGGCTTTTGATTATGAAGCTGGTTTTTCGGGCGAATTGAATATCGCCATTACTAACGTGCTCATCCAGCTGATGAACAAAAATGTATATTTGACGTTGGTCGCGACAACCCCATCAGGCCCGGCATTGGCAGAAAGTCTTATTAAGAACGCCAGCTCAAGTTTGGCGGGAACCCCAAGATCTTATTCGAATTATGCAGACCTCGGCTATGTACCCGGTGGTACGATGGGTTTACTTGGGTTGGCTAAATCCCCAAGAAGTATATTACCTTACTCACTGGAGAGTGACAATGTTTGGGCAGGGGCACCATTGAATGCTGTAGCAAGCATAAAAGATTTCTCTGCTGTGATTGTATTGACGAATGACCCTGATACAGCCCGGATTTGGATAGAACAAGCAGGTCCATTGCTTCAGGAGGCAGCTACACCACTATTAATGGTTACAAGCTCCCTGGCTGAACCACTGATTCGTCCATATTACGAGACCACGCCAGCTCAAGTTCAGGGTTTAATCGCTGGTCTGGCGGGTGGCATAGCTTACGGTCGCACGGTTGGCAACATCCAACAAAATGGTATTTGGGATGCTTTTAGCATGGGAGTAACTGTTTCCTTTTTGATCATTTTGATTGGCAGCATCGCCGGTGTGGTATCAAAGATGTCAGCTGCAAGTAAGAAGAAGGAAAACTAGGAGCGACCATGTTGGAGCGAATCAACCATCTAGCTGACCCAATCGGAGCCATCATCGGCTTCTTGCTGACGATTATGGTACTCAGCTATATCATCGGTGATAATGCCCTGTTCCGTCTGGCGATCCACATTTTCATCGGTGTAGCTTCGGGATATGCAGCGGTCTTGATTCTATATAACGTGGTCTTGTTCCAGGTACTTGTACCTGTTTTACAAATATTTAGCACAGGTAAAATAGACGGATTGGTCACTTATGCTTTCCGTGTGATACCTGCGGTCATCTTGGGAATTTGGATGCTGACCAAGGCGTCACCGCGCCTGGCACGCTGGGGAACGCCAGTATTGGCTTTTCTGACCGGGGTTGGGGCGGCTACAGTGGTTGCTGGAGCGGTTCGAGGGACGTTATTCCCTCAGGTTGGAGCATCGATAAATCTGCTTAATACCCATTCAGCTCCAGCTGAGTTGAATAATTTGGTCGGTTGGTTCATCAATGGGCTGGTCATTTTGGTGGGAACCATTACGACACTCATCTACTTCCAATTTGGAATCAAGCCTCAAGAGGAGGGTGTGCCAGTACAACGTTCGGTATTCATGGAATACATATCTACGGTCGGGCAGGGATTCATTGTTGTCACCCTGGGAGTCCTTTTTACCAGTGTATACATCGCTGCCCTCACAGCACTGATTGATCGAATCCGTTTTCTTTGGGATATTATTCTTCGTTTTGTCTAGTAGTTAACCGATATGCCAACTTCTCTCATTGACGCTGACTCAGTCCTTGCAATAGAAATTGGAACTGTTTCCACGCGAGTGATCCTCTTCGATGTCGTTGAGGGCCGTTATCGCTTTTTAGGACAAGGTAGCGTGCAGACTACGTTAGGCGCTCCCTTTAATGACGTTAGTGTGGGCGTGAAGGAAGCATTGGATCAATTACACGACATCACGGGTAGGGTGTTTTTTGATGCTGGAGGACAGATTGTAATCCCCTCCCAACCGAACGGATCCGGGGTGGATGCGTGTGTGGCGACTGTATCGGTAGGGCCTCCCCTAAATGTGGTGGCGATTGGTCTATTAGAGGACATCTCCACGGAGAGTGCAAAAAATTTAGCTTCCACTACCTATGCCCGCGTGGTGGAGACGATGAGCTTAAATGACCGGCGTGGAAGCGTTGCCCGATTGGATACCATCCTGCAGATGCGCCCAGACTTGATCGTAGTCGCAGGAGGGATTGAAGGTGGTGCGAAGGGATCGGTAATAAACTTGCTTGAAGCGGTTGGTCTGGCTTGTTATTTAATGCCCAAAGAACAGCGCCCGGAAGTACTATATGCAGGCAACTCAGAACTAGTTAAAGACGTGCAGGAATCGATCGGCACATTGGCAAATTTACACATTGCCCCGAATGTCCGCCCATCCTATGAGAGCGAACAGCTAACGCCTTCGCAGCCTGCCCTGGCTCAAGTATTTCGCATGGTACGCTCCCGCCAGATCAGGGGCATCCAAGAAGTGGATTTATGGACTGGCAATCATTTAATGCCAACTGCCATTGCTTTCGGAAGAACCATACGATATATCAGCAAGGAATACGCCCACACCCATAAGGGTGTTTTAGGGGTAGACGTTGGTGCCTCGGCGACGACTATAGCTTCGGCATTTTTTGGAGATTTAAGATTAAGTATCTATCCAGGACTTGGTTTGGGAGAGAACCTACCGGAGATCCTCAATCTATGTTCTTTGGGTGCCATAATGCGCTGGATCTCGACTGATGTCTCTGATAAATACGTGCGCGACTATATCTATAATAAAGCGATTTATCCCACCAGCTTACCAATTACTGCTGATGAATTGGCAACCGAACAAGCGCTCGCCTGTCAGGCAATGCAATTGGCGGTCAAACAAGCCAGCAAGTCATACCCTCCAGAACTTCCAGGGACGATCCCTGGTCTTTTACCGTGGTTTGAACCGATCATCGCTTCAGGTAGCGTAATTACCAAGGCACCAACACGTAACCAGGCTTTGATGATGATCTTGAATGGTCTACAACCAACTGGAGTGACCACCGTTGCATTGGATCGTAATAATTTAGCACCCTCCTTGGGAGCAACGGCAAGTGTGACCCCACTATTGACTATTCAGTCATTGGACGCAACGAATTTTGTTAACTTGTGCACGATTATCTCCCCGATCGGGAATGCACCGCTTGGAACGCCAATCCTGCGCGTCCGCATGACCAGTGATGATGGCGGTGAGACTGAGCTAGAAGTACAGCATGGTTCTCTGGCTATAATCAGATTACCCTTGGGGCAGGCTGGAACGCTGCATCTGACACCCCTCCGCCGATTTGATGTAGGCATGGGTGGTCTTGGCAGAGGTGGCACGGTCAAGGTCATTGGTGGCGTATTGGGTGTGGTGATTGATGCCCGCGGTCGACCTCTACGGATGCCAGCAGAACCTGCTAGAAGGCGCGAATTGCTGAATAATTGGCTAGCGACAACGGGTCCCGGACAACATTAATGGTAATCAACATACACCCCCTGTTTGGAACTCGGTTTCATGCAAGATGTGCTTTGGAGAAGTGAGAATGCAAGCACAGATCACCCATATCCTACCTGGTGCAGCAATCCGGCGTGAAAGATTAATGTCAGCGGGAGGGCGCATCATAGCCCGACGGGGTCAGGAAGTGAACCCGGCTGACATTGTAGCTGAAGCGATGCTCCGGCCGGAGCATATATTATTGGATATCGGAAGGGGTTTGGGACTGACACCCCATGAAGCCGATCATTATATTCAACACAGAGCCGGAGATGAGGTGGGGGAGGGCGATGTAATTGCAGGTCCCGTCGGTATTGGGCGCCGAGTAGTGCGTGCGCCAAAATCTGGCACCGTAGTGCTGGCAGGTGGTGGACAGGTACTCCTGGAATTGGAAGGTGTATTCTCTGGGCTCAAAGCTGGCTATTCAGGGGTAGTTGCAGATATAATTGGTGATCGAGGCGTGGTCATCGAATCGGTAGGCTCGCTTATTCAAGGAGTATGGGGCAATGGCAAGATTAACTATGGGTTGTTGAATATCTTGGCACATGCACCCGACGAACTGGTCACCCCAGCGGTGATGGATGTTAGCTTACGGGGTTCGGTGGTCATGGCGTGTAATTGCGAGGACGAAAAAGTGCTCACCTCAGCAGAAGAGCTGCCCGTTCGCGGCATGATACTAGCAAGTATGGATTCAGCATTGGTACCTGTTGCTTTGAGTGTGAGCTATCCAATCATGCTTGTTGAAGGTTTTGGGAAACTACCCATGAACCAGGATGCGTTTAACATCTTAATTTCTGGTAGGATGCGAGAAGTGTCAGTGAATGCTGAACCCTGGAACCGCATCGCAAATACGCGACCTGAGGTGGTCATCTCTCTGCCGGAAGGGGTTCTCCCTGCGATTCCCACCGATTCGGCTGCTTTTGCCATTGGTCAAACTGTAAGAGTGGTCAGTGCTCCCTATAAAAGTTTGGTTGGCACACTCACCAACCTAATGCCAGGTTTATCGGTTTTACCAAGTGGTCTACGAGCACAGGCAGCAGGGGTTCGTTTATTGAATGGAGACACAGTCCAGGTTCCCCTGGCAAATCTCGAGATAATCGGGTGACGATCCATCACCCAAAATGGATTAGTGAGGAGAGAGTATTATGGCCTTTACAGACATGAATGATGTCGAACAGGAACTTGGAGAAGAGAAACCACCTAAAAAAAATGGCAACCGCACTTTTTTAATTATCGCAGGTACTTTAGGCGGGATTATGGTTTTGGCGTTACTTTGCATTGCCGGACTGGCATTATTAAGATATTTACCCGGCCAGCGTGCTGCACAAAATTCTAGTGCGACCAATGCAGCCCAGGCAACAGCAATTGCCTTTGCTGCCAGTCAAACTGCATCTGCACCCACTGCCACAGCCACCCGGCGACCTACTTTTACCCCAACAAATACTCTACCTCCGACAAATACACCGGTCATTGTTCTGGCTCCCACTAAATCACCGACAATCGATATTGCGATAGCCACCCGTAACGCATTGCTCACTCAGATAGCGGTGACAGCGGCGGCAAAGGTAACACAAGCCTCAGTAACACCACCACGAACACCCCTAGGACCAACCACGACCGCCCTGCCAGTTACAGGGATTGCAGACGAGCTGGGCACACCTGGTCTTATCACAGCAGCCTTTGTTTTCGTGGTGATCATCTTCTTGATGCGTAGATTGAGAACTGCATCCTAAAGGATTCAACCCCATTAAATCAGAAGATTGGGATCGGATAGGCATCTTGCGCCCGGACGATCCCAATCTTTATTATTTAAATACCTCATGCAACCTGGGTTGCTATCTGTTCGCCGTACCCGAGTAAAGCTTGTACCATTTGAGGTGTACGACCTTCGGCATAAACCCTTAACACTGGTTCTGTGCCAGACGGTCGGATTAACATCCAGGACCCATCGGCGATCAGATACTTGACCCCATCAACCGTCGAAACGCCAGCTACTTTTTCTCCACCAATTTCAGCTGGGGCATCCTCCACCAGCACCTGGCTCATTGTCTGTTTTGAAACCGGGTGGCTCAGGCGTAGATCAGAACGTTGGTAAAAGGCAGGCCCCACCTCCTTAAGGAGATCTTCCACAAGGTCATAGAGTGTTGCTCCGGAAGTGGCAACAATCTCCAGCAATAATAGACCCATCAAAATACCGTCACCCTCAGGAATATGCCCATGAAACGAGATGCCTCCCGACTCTTCGCCTCCGATCAAAACATCACCCTTGAGCATATAATCAGCAATATGGTTAAAACCGACGGGTGTCTCGTGCATGGTTAGCCCATACCGCTCCGCCAGCCGATCAATCATGCTGCTGGTGGATACCGTTCGGATGACCGGGCCCCGCCAGCCCCGCTTTTCTACCAGATAGCGTAAGGATAATGCCATGATTTTGTGCGGGTCGACGAAGTTTCCCCGCCCATCCATAGCGCCAATGCGATCGGCATCACCATCGGTTACCAACCCCAAGTCACCCATGCCCATACTAATGGCACTGGCAAGTGCTCCCAAGTAGCGGCTGATTGGCTCGGGGTGGACCCCTCCGAAACCTGGGTTCAACTCAGCGCGAATCTCCTGAACCTCGCAGCCTGTGCCCTGCAGGATGCCTTTAATGACCCCGCGACCTGAGCCATACATCGAATCGACAACCACCCTTTGAGGACTCTCAGCGATGAGATCGAAATTGATCAGCTTGCGCACGTGATCGTAATAGGATGGGAGTGGGTTAAAGCGTTGGATTAACCCTGCCTGCCGTGCCTGTTCAAAGTCCATTTGGTTGGGGCCGCGACCGCGCTCCTCGTTATCATTTAAATATACTTCCACCCTCCGGCATTGTTCAGGCAGTGCAGAGCCACCATAAGCTGCTTTTAACTTAACCCCGTTATAGCGTGGAGCATTGTGCGAAGCAGTAATCATCACCCCTCCAATGGCGCCTTGTTGGCGAACAGCGAATGAGATCACCGGGGTAGGAGCATCTGATTGCGAAAGGACAACCGTGTAACCATTGGCTGCCAGGACGCGCGCCATATCCACAGCATACCGGTCGGACAGAAACCGTGTATCATAACCCACCACCATTTTGTGTGGGTCGACATTCGGTACTAAAGTATTGCCATTCAGCCAGTGTTCCGATCCGACTGCATCCGCGATTGCCTGCCCGACCAAGCGTAGATTGTGAAACGTGAAAGTATCTGAAATAACGGCACGCCAGCCATCAGTACCAAAGTGAATGGGCATGGAAGCATCCTCCTGAGACGGATAAACGTGGGATTGATTCTATCACAAGCAGATATTTCCACAGATTAGGCCTATTGATTATCTGGTATGCATCGTGCATCGACATCAACGAAACGCGTCGTTCATGCTACAATCATATTATGCCGGAAGATAAACAGAAAATTATCTCTATGCTCCAAGAGCTAAAGTTATTCGATGGGCTGGATAGTGTTCAGCTAGATCGAGTGGCGGCGCTCGTCCATCCAGTACTATTGAAAGAAGGGGAAACCTTGCGTCTGGATGAGAAAATATTTCCGTTTTACATTGTCGTCACAGGGAAAGCGCGTTATACCCTCCCAATAACAGGAAGCCAGGGACAGAGCTACGTATTTAAACACGGAGATTTTTTTGGTGGAGATGTGATATTCCGAGGCAGGCCGAGGTTATTTAGCCTTGTGGCACTAAAACCAGCGCTGCTTTTCAGCTTTCAAGTAGAAGCGTTGCGCGCGTTGCTAAACACTATCCCGAGGTTAACCAAGAATATAAAAAAGCAATTATCCTGGTATAAGCTGATCCATTCAAAACCATTTAGCTGGTTGGGGGAGGAAGAAACCGTAAAGATCGTCTGTCGGAAGCATCCGGCGTACTTGTTTGTTGTCGAGCTTGCCCCCCTGGTGGTTGCATGGGTTGGGGTGTTCGTGATCCTTTTTGCCACCCAGCTTTCGACGGCCTCATTCCGTTTGGCGGTGGGATGGCTTGGGACGGCGGTGGTGGGTGCGGCAAGTTTATGGGCAATCTGGCGTTTTTTCGATTGGGGGAACGATTTCTACATCATCACTGACGAACGGATCGTATGGCTGGAACGCACGATCGGGCTTTATGATAGCCGGCAGGAGGCTCCATTGGTAGCGATCAAAGCCGGTGAGACAAAATCCAGCCTTCTTGGGCGTTCGTTAGGCTTCGGTGATGTGATCACCCAGACATTCATGGGGCAAGTATTCTTCCGCCATGTCGGTAACCCAGGCGAAATCAAGAATATGATCGATCAGGAGCGCAAGCTGGCGATCGAGCGGCAGATGACTACGGATATTCATACCATTGAAGGGAAGATCAGGCAAAAGATTGAGCCTTCACAGGCTGTAACCGTCCCGATGAGCGTGACTGCTCCGGCACCAGAGATGGCAGCAGGCAGCACATCCAAACAGGAAACAAAACTCATCCCCGAGAATTTAAACTTTTGGCAGTCGCTTCTGGCGCGCTTTCAAACCCGCTGGGAAGCGGGCGGAATGATCACCTATCGCAAGCATTTGTATGTGCTATTCATGATGACCTGGCTGCCGGCGGCAAGCGCATTGGGACTGATGGTTGGGACAGGACTACTTTATTATTGGCGGACGAATGACCTGATCAGTCTTCTCACCCCAGGGTTGATCCTGCTGATTGGCATTGCCCTGATAGTATTGGCTACTCTCTGGTGGGTATACAAATTTGTGGATTGGAGCAATGATATCTATCGCATCACCCCCGATAAGATTATCGATAGCGAGCGGAAGCCCCTTGGGGATGAAATGACCAAATCTGCCCCCTTGGAGAACATTATCGGTCTGGATTATGAACGCCTGGGATTTTTGGGTGTGGTGTTGAATTTCGGCAATGTGATCATCAATGTTGGAACAGACAACAAATTCATCTTCTATGGGATTCATAACCCGGCGCGCGCTCAAAGGGATATTTTCAACTATATGTTTGAGCACCGGCGCAACAAGCAACAGACTGATACCTTGCAGGAACAGGAGCGGGTCTCCAGCTATATTGCCGCTTACCACCGCCAGGCAGAAGATATCCGCCAAACGAAAAAACCTCCCCAAATTTGACCAAATTCGGGTAAAATAGCCCCCATGACTGTCCGAGAAATTGTTACCCTTCCGCAATCCATCTTGCGGCATAAGGCTCATAAGGTGAGTGATTTTGGATCTGACTTCCAGACCCTGGTTGAAGACCTGGTTGAAACCATGCGCATTGCCCCGGGAGTGGGATTGGCAGCCCCACAGGTGGGTGAATCGACCCGTTTGCTCGTCGTTGAATATGGCGATGAAGAGAATGACGAGATTCCACCCAAACTTTACATCATGGTGAACCCCGAAATTACCCGCTCCTCCGAGGATACGCTGATCGGTACGGAGGGATGCCTGTCTATCCCGGGTATTCAGGGGGATGTAGAGCGCTTTGTGACAGTGACCGTCAAAGGATTGAACCGGCATGGTCGACCGATGACCGTTAAAGCCAAAGGTTGGCTGGCGCGCATCTTCCAACACGAGATCGATCACCTGGAAGGCATCCTGTTTGTTGACCGTGCCGAAAAACTTTGGCAGGCTGAGGAACATCAGGGACAGGTCATCCCAGACAAGGTATAAATCTACCAACTTAATGACCTGTATCAGACCTGCGAAACTCTGCTCTTTTGATATAATTTAAGCACATTTGGAATGCCACGGCGAATCTCATCCGTGGCATTTGCATGATTGGCTGAGGAAATGCGGCTTACCCATCTATCACTTACCAATTTTCGCAATTTTACCCGCCTGGATATGGACGTTCCGAGCGGAACGGTCATGCTGGTGGGGGATAATGCCCAAGGCAAGACCAGTCTGCTCGAAGCGATTTATTTTCTGGCAACATTAACTTCGTTCCATGCCAGCAGTGATAAGCAGCTGATCAACTTTATCGAGGCACGCCAGAACCTGGCGGTAGGGCGGATCGTAGCTGATTTTTGTCGGGGGATAGAGAACCACCGCATGGAAGTACGCATCATTCAAGAGCCTAATGGTCAGAATGGTGGCACGCACCTGCGTAAAGAAGTGCTTCTGGATGGAGTCAAGCGTAAATCCGGTGAGGCGATTGGGCAGTTTAATGCAGTCCTATTTTTACCCCAGATGATGGGTGTGATAGAAGGCGGACCAGAAGAACGTCGCCGGTATCTGAACCTGGCATTGGCACAGGTCATTTCACATTATCAAGCAGCTCTCGCGGAATACAACAAGTCGCTTTTACAGCGCAATGCCCTGCTGAAACAGCTTTACGAACGAAAAGGTGATACATCACAGTTGGATTATTGGGATGATCAGATCGCCACCTATGGAGCACAGCTGATCCATGCCCGCATCCGGGCAGTGCAAGAGCTAGAGAGGCTGGCAGCGCGCACACACCGTGAGCTTACCCATGCCAATGAAGTGCTTCGTTTGAGCTACCAACCAGCTTATGATCCTCTTCCGCAGACACCTGGTCAGTTCGCCTTGCCATTGGATGCCGCCATAAACCGGGCGGGTTTTTCGCAGGAACAAATCCGTAAAGGCTTTTTGGACTGCCTGCAGAAATTACGGCTGGAGGAGATCGCCCGTGGAATCACCACCATCGGACCACACCGGGATGAGCTACGTTTTTTGGCGAATGGGATCGATTTGGGGACCTATGGCTCACGTGGTCAGGCCCGTTCAGCCATATTGGCGTTAAAAATTGCCGAGGTCGCCTGGATGCACACCAAGAGTGGGCATTGGCCCATCTTGCTGCTGGATGAGGTGTTGGCAGAGCTGGACACGCAGCGCCGGTTCGACCTGCTAGAAAGATTGAACCAACCTGAGCAGGTGCTACTTTCCACCACCGATTTGGATTTATTTACTCCAGAATTTGTTCAGAAGGCAACCATATGGCGGGTGGTCGGTGGCAGGGTGGAAAAGAATTCATCCTCCAAGTCATAAGGGGCGTTTGGCAGGCACCCCCACCTTGCGTGGGTATCCGCGGGGGGTAGCAGCAACTTTATCAATCACCACCAAATAGCGTTCTTCAACCACACCAGGTAATGTAACCGGAAGTAGCTGGCGCAGGTGACCACCCAGTACTCGCAGGGCATGTTCAGCGGTGTGCGCTTCAGCAGGGCCGCTTTCACCCTTCATGGCAAGCATGCCTCCTCCCACACGCACGAGTGGCAGCAAATATTCTGCCAACACTGGCAGGATGGCGACTGCCCGCGCTACCGCCCAATCATAGCGCTCACGGTAATCTGGATCCTGACCAACGGTCTCAGCGCGCTCCTGGACTACCTCCACCCCCTGCAGGTCGAGGATCTTAACCACATGGCGACAAAACTCGGCTTTCTTGCCCACTGATTCGACCAGGGTGAGTTGCATCTTGGGATAAATGATCTTGATCGGAATCCCCGGAAACCCAGCGCCCGTGCCGATGTCAACCAACCGTCCAACAGGGCTTTCACGCATAGCCAGGAGACAGGTGAGTGAATCCAGGAAATGCTTGATGTGGATTTCCTGTGGGTCACGGATGGCAGTCAGGTTGAAGCGTGTGTTCCAATCAATCAGCTCGCGTTCATAAAGGGAGAGGGCTGAAAGTTGGGAACGCGATAGACGCAATCCCAGCTGGCGGTGGGCATATTGGCTCAATACCTGCATGATTTCCGATTATACACGCAACGTCAGCCTGGCATGAGGCTTGCAACGGGTTGGGCAGCAGTTCGAAGATCCTCGAAGATGATTGTCAAACAGGATGAACTCAATGAAGCGCTTGTTTCACATTATTGCACTGGTTACACTGCTGATCCTTGTTGATTTCTCTAGCGCACAAGGGGATTCATTGTCCGATTATGCCTATGTCTCTGGATTGAGTGGGCATGCCCAAGG
>Ga0315289_10009260_pt1 | contig 14180 bp, 13 predicted proteins | sample YL17G11_40_MG_FD_203452 | JGI IMG/M metagenome (GOLD analysis project Ga0315289, IMG submission 203452) | Sediment microbial communities from Yellowstone Lake, YNP, Wyoming, USA - YL17G11_40 | ecosystem: Environmental > Aquatic > Freshwater > Lake > Sediment | place: USA: Wyoming | collected...
GGACGACTGACCGCGGGCGCACCTGGCAGCTCCTTCCAGCGCTGACCTACCCGGACTTCGCGAACACGCAGCAGTTATCGCTATCGCCTGACTTCGCGGCCGACCACACGTTGACGGCGCATCCGGCCATGCTGCGCTCGACAGACGCCGGCGACACGTGGCGGCCCTTCGAGCCCCGCATCGCCTTCGTGTCGGATCGTGACGGCAACCGCGAGATCTACACGGCCGGCCCCCAGGGCCAGGACCCGCGCCGCGTGACGGCCAACCCCGCGGAGGACGAAAATCCCGCGTGGTCGCCCGCCTGGGCCCGGATCGCCTTCCAAAGCCAGCGCAATGGCAACTGGGACATCTTCACGGTGCGCGCCGATTGCGACGCCAGCGCGCCGGACGCCGAGCAGCGTTGCGACCTGCAGCAACTAACCGACAATCCGGCGGACGATATGCTTACGGCCTGGTCGCCGGATAGGCGGCAGATCGCCTTTGTCTCGACGCGCGACGGCAACCCGGAGATCTACGTGATGCCGGCCGTGTCGGGAGAACGGGGTGAGGGAACCGTGGTGGCCAAGGCAGTGCGCCTGACCGACGATCCCTCCGGCGATTGGCGCCCGGCCTGGGAACCGGACGGCGTACACCTGGTGTTCACCAGCGGGCGCGGGGGCACAAACGGCATCTACCGCCTGGTCGTGCCCGCGGGCGCCGGCGCCGAGGCGATCCCCCAGCCCTCGGCCGTGGTGACGGGCACGGCCGACAACCGCGACCCGGCGGTGAGCCGGGACGGCGTGCTGCTCTTCCTCTCCGACCGCGACGGTGTGATGCGCTCGTGGGAGCTCGACATGCGATACCAGGGCGTCCCAGCGCGCCCCCTCAGCGACGACGTGCGGCCCGAAGGCCACCCGGCCTGGATCGATGATGGGATCGGCTGGGCTCTCGTCTCTCTGGAGGAGGGCGGCGCCACGGGCATTTACAGGGCCACCTTGAGCGAGCACAACCCCGTGATCGTCTCCCCCGCCTATAACGAGCAGCCAGCCTGGGGACCCGCCTTGTGGCGTCCGCCCGCCATGGCTGGCAGCGAGTAGCGGCGAAGGTAACCCCTCAGCACTTGCGAAGTTTGTGGGACAATAGTACAATAAATGTATGGTTTCCGCGATTGAGCCGGCTCCGATCCAGCGATTCTGCCGGTCAACCGCCACGCCTTCACTGCCCGAATTAAGGAGGTCTACGTTGAGTATCACAGACGAGTCACGCCCGCAGGCACAAAGGGTGCCACTTGGCGGCGATTACTGGCAGGCCCAACCGGGCACGGACCTATGGGGCTTCGCCGACCTGCATGCGCACCTGATGGCCCATACGTCGTTTGGCGGCAACGGCTTCTGGGGCAAGGTTTATGATGAGGACCATCCGGGCGAGGAGGGGCTTCAGTATGCTCTTCCCTCCTGTGAACCCGTGCATGGCGGCCTGATCAACGCCAACCCCGAGTTTGGCCACCCTGCCGGCGGAGGCTGGCCCGACTTTATCATCTGGCCCCGCTTCACCACCCTCGTGCACCAGCAGGCCTACATCGATTGGATCTACCGCGCTTACCAGGGCGGCCTGCGGCTCATCACCTGCCTGGCCGTGAATAACGAGCTTCTCGGCACGCACACCAGCCCGTTCAACCCGACAGACGACCGCAGCGCCATCGAGATCCAGGTCGCCGCCATCAAGGAGACGGTTGCCTTCCTTGACCGTCAGGCTGGGGGAGCCGGCCGCGGCTGGATGCAGATCGCCTTCACACCGGCCGAGGCGCGCGCCATCATCCGGGACAACAGGCTGGCCGTGGTGCTCGGCGTTGAGGTGGACTCGCTGGGCAACTGGCGGCGATTTGAGGACTTGCAGGCGTTGTGCCAGCAAGACGTGGATCGCCCCCGCCAACTCATCGGCGACGAGCTCGACTGGCTGTACGGCCTTGGCGTGCGCCAAATCACGCCCATCCACCTCACCGACAATGCCTTCGGCGGCACGGCCATCTACATGCGCTTCCTCGATGCCGTGAATGTCTTCATCACGGGCCGCCACTATCAGGTCGAGGACAGTTGGGACACGGGCATCCGCTATCGCCTGGACTTCGACGGCACAGATGTGCTAAACGACGTGGAACGGCTCGTAGCGGTGGAAGGCGAGTCGCTCTCACCCACACCGTCTTCGACTCGCCGCTCCTTGGTGCAGCATCTCCCCGGCGTGGTCGACCTGGCCGACGCGCTCGTGCATACAGAGATCGGCGGCGCTCACGCCAACGCGCGCGGCCTCACCGTCTATGGCATCATCCTGCTGCAGCAGATGATGTTGCGCGGGATGATCATAGACATCGACCACATGTCGCAGAAGGCCACCGATACGGCACTTGAAATGGCCGAGGCGCATGACTACCCCGTCATTTCCTCGCACACCTGGTTTCGAGACCTGACCTTCACCTCCGCCGCCCAGTTCGACCCTCGTGTCCCAGGGAACTTCGGGACGGGCGACGTGCACAAGATAGCCCATGAGGCGGGCAAGCGGGCCGACCAGGTGGAACGCATCGCGCGCCTGGGCGGGATCGTGGCGCCACTCCTGAACCAGGGTGACGTCCCGGATCTGACCCACGTGCTGCCACACCTGGCCGGCAAGGTGCCACAGCCGTGTGCGGGCTCGAGCACATCGTGGGCTGAGGCCTACCTCTATGCGGTGGAGAAGATGGGCGGGCGCGGAGTGGCCATCGGCAGCGACATCAACGGGGCGGCGGCGCTGCCGGGGCCCCGTTTTGGGACATTTGCCGGCTACGGCATCCGCAGCGACCGCCACCGCGTGGGGCTCCGCCGTGGTCAGATCGATCGCCAGACCAACGGGGTTCGATACGACGAGCCGATCTCCGATTACCGCTGGCACCGCTTTGACGAGAGCGGCCCGGGCGCGTACGACAAGGAAGAACGCGAGATCTGGCAGGGTATTGCCCAGTACCACGCCGGCTTCGACCCGCGGCTCCACCACCACCCGCACGACGACTCGCCTGAGGTCAGCCTCTCCACGGTGGACAACGCGCTCCACTTGCTATTCCGCCAGGACAACATCGACAACATCACCAAGGGCCTTTGGGCCGCCCAGGAGGATGAGGAATCAGGCCAGTCCGATCCGGCCACTCGCTGGCCTGACGAGCAGCGAGCGGCATACCTGGTGCGGAGGAACCTCGAGCCGGCCGAGAGTGATAGCGAGCATGTGCGGGAGTGGATGCGAAGGATCAAGGCAATCTGGGAGAGGTGGCAGGCCATGGAAGGCGACAACCCACCCCTCACTCGCAGCAAAGCGGGCCGGCGCCGCGATTTCGACATCAACCTGGACGGCATGGCGCACTACGGCCTCCTGCCCGACCTCCTGCAGGACATGCGGAACCAGGGGTTGGCCATAGACGACTTCGCCCCGCTCTTCCGTTCTGCCGAGGACTACGTGCAGGTCTGGGAGAAGTGCCAGCGGCGGTCGGTGGCCATCGCGGCGGCCAGTGATGAACGGCTACGGAGGTAACCCTCTCAGGCTGACGGCTCGGCGGAAGACTGAGACAATTCCCCCGCCGAATTTAGTGTACAATTCAGGGAGGGAGAGTTGCACATGTTAGACGAAGAAAGCGTTCATCCCAGTCGAAATGGCCACTCAGCGGCTAACGTCACGCTTCGCTGGCGGCGAACCGTACGGGAACCCGTGGCGCGGCAGGTGCGCATGCAGCTGCCGTGACGCGGGTTCGCCGTACGGTGGAAGCGGTTGTTCGACGTCTTCATGCCAATTTGTGGGCCGACACCAACCAAGAACGAATGATCGGCACAACCTGGCTTGCCTGCATCGCCTGCTCGTGATTAAGACCCTCCAGCACGCGGACATCCCAGCCGAGATGCTCCAACTCTTCTCGTCGGTTAATAATCGGTGCAGCTAAGCTGACGTGCACATCGCCCAAATCCTTGCCATAGTCGATTTCGTCCTTCGAGCCCACGAAGCAAAGGCGGGGGCATTTGATTCGCGATTGGACAGCCTCGTCGTCGAAAGTCTGTAACGCTTGGAAAAGAGTGACGAATTGCCGGCTCTGATCCTTTGACACCTTTATCTGGTTGTCCAAGTCCCCAGGTTCATTCTGACCCGGCTTGATTTGTGCACCGCTGCGCGCGTGAACCGCCTCAAAAAATGAGAGCAGCTCTGCATATGGCCCGTTTATCGGCGGAAACCCACCCATAATGAGTGCTGACAAGCGGTCGGTGCGGATGGCCAGTTGAAGGCCGATCATCCCGAGCCAGGAGTAGCCGTAATAGGCGAACCGATCTGCTCCCACAGCATCAGCCACAGCAAGGATATCGCGGACAACATTGTCAGGCGTCAGCGTGTCCGGCTTTGGATGGCTCAAGTTGTGCGCGTCGTAGTCAAAGGCGATTACTCGATAGGAATCGGTCAGTCCGTTGACGAGTGAATGGCCAAGAGCTGGATCGGCACCCCACTTCCTCATCTCTTCGGCCTGCGGACCCTCGGCGGGATGCGGATTGACCGGCAGCAAGATATTGGGGCCGGTGCCAGACACCTCAATCGTGATGGTGTTCCCGTCATGCAGTGTTGCTTGAAACGTCATGGGACCTAGTTGCGCAAATGGGCCACATAATGCAGCCGTCGCAAACGTCAGTATCGGTGAGAATAACTTCATGAATCTTCTCTTCAGCCATCGAACGGCAAGTTTCAGTTGGCGGCGTCCTGCACATTGCCCGCGCGACGGGCGGACACGCCGCTCAACTGGAAACGGTTGTTGGGCACGCTGCCACGAGCAAAGCTGCGAACCACCAAACCACCCGCTCGGATCGGTGTCACCCCGCCCGCAGACCGGCGGTCACGCCCACGTGCTTGACGAGCAGACTCGGCTCCACCAGCCCTCCCGACGAATCGACTGGCGGACTCCCGCCCAACGACCTGGGGTTCACCTGCGGCTGCGCCAGCGAACCTCCCGCGACCCACAGCGCGACCGGCGCAGCCGTCAGGTGGAAGCCCGGGTTAGGCTCGTGACCCCGAACCGTGCCCACCACCCCACTGCCCACCCACAGACCAACCGGATTCTTACTCAAACAGATCGCCGTGTGTGCCGGTGCGCTCAAAGATGATCTCGTCGTTCACCAGTTTGTAGATGAGCAACCAGTCAGGTTCGATGTGGCATTCGCGGCGGCCTTTGTAATTGCCGACCAAAGGATGATCACGCTGGCGCTCTGGCAGCGGTTCTTCGTGGATCAGCGCCGTGAGAATTGCCTTGAGTTTCTCAATATCCTTGCCGCGGCGTTGCACCAGCCGCAGGTCGCGCTCGAATTGGGTGGTGTAGCTTGGCGTGCGCATCAGATGCCCAACCGGGCGAACATGTCTTCCGCGTTCTCGCAACGCACGATATTCTCGCCCGCGTCCGTCGCCGCGAACGTCCGCTGCGTCATTGCGTTGGGGATGCGCACGTCAAAAGGTAAGCCTCGGTTGAGCTTAACCTGCTGATAGAACAAGGTGATGGCCTGGGTTGCGGTAAGCCCCAACTGCTCAAAGAGGTCCTCAACCTCATCTTTGAGGACAGGATCGACTCGCGCTCGGATCATGGCTGACTTGTTCATGGACACCTCCGTTCTTAGCGGTAGTGTACCACGAATGGGATACAACCGCAAGCCCCATAAGACGGATCATGACGGATGGGAGCACGACCATGCATAGCTTTCGTAGTAGCGGCCCTGGCCCAACGGATTGGCTCACCTGCGGGCGTCTTAGCAAGACACCTTCGCGGGATGAGCAGATTTTTTACTCGCCACCTTGTTTTGGCCGCCGCGTAAGCCCGTCAGGTGGAGCCGGTGTTGGGGGCTCACAAACTTACAATCACTAAAAGCAGGCTCTCCAGCCTATAGCGGGAATGCTGGCGTCAGGCCAGAAAATCTGCTAAGATCGGCAGATCTTGAGTTGCGAGGTGTGCCGATGACCGACTCCCAGATGCTAACAGACCTCTTGGGTCTGCCCAATGTGACAGCGGTGAGCTACCAATTGGCCACCGCTGAGCGCATCGAAGTGCACATCGAGTCCAACCTGGATGCAGCGGTGTGTCCAGTTTGTCAGCAGGTCAGTACGCAGATTCATGACAGGGCGGAGCCGCAGATGCTGCGTGACTTACCGATCTGGGATCGCCAATGCTGGCTGCGCTACGCGCCACGGCGCTTTACCTGCGCCACCTGCCAGGGCACGTTTGTCGAACGGGTCGCCTGGCGCGAACCCGGCTTTGCGCACATGCTGCGCTATGCCCAGCACATTTACGAACGCACCCGGCATCAGGATATCGCCCAGATTGCGCAAGCCGAAGGCCTGAGCCAAGACACGGTGCGGAGTATCTTCGAACGCTGGGCAAAAAAACGCTCGCGCAGCGGGGCTACCCGCTTGTAAAGGTGCTCTGCCTGGACGAAATCACGATTCATAAGGGCCACGGCCACTACCGCTTGGTCATCTCGGCCCCGGAACTAGGCCTGGTGCTGGATGTCTTGCCCGACCGCAACAAGGAAAGCTTGGAAGCCTGGTTTGAGCAACGCGGCAGTGCGTGGTGTGCCCAGGTCGAAACGTGCTGCGCCGATATGTGGGACGCTTATCACACCGTCGCACAAGCCAAGCTGCCGCAGGCGCAGCGTGTGGTGGACCGCTTTCACGTCACGAAAAACCTGACGGATGCTGTGACCAAAGCCCGGCGCACGATTCAAAACCAGGCGGATGACGCAACCAAAGCCGTTCTGAAAGGCGGCCGCTGGCTGCTGGTCAAGAACCGCGAGAACTTGACCGACGAAGAACGTGAGCAGTTGGCCCAAATGCTGGCGGTCTCGCCTGAACTTAAGACCTGCTACGAATTGAAGGAGGCGTTTCGCACCTGGTTTGCGCAGTCCGCCGATCGCCAGACCGCCGCCAGCGGTTTGCTGGACTGGCAGGCCAAGGCCAAAGCCACAGGCTTGCGTTCCTTGCAGGCATTTGTCAAGACGCTCGACAACTGGCGCGAGGGCATCCTGAACTACTTCAATGGTCGGCATAGTAACGGCTTTGCCGAAGGCGTCAACCTAAAAATCAAGATGCTCAATCGCCGCGGCTTTGGCTACCGCAACTTCGCCCACTTTCGTTTGCATATTTTGGTGGCCTTTGAGCCAACTTCCCGCTAAAGGCCGGAGAGCCTGATAATCTAAAACGAGCCCACCCGGGCGAAAAGTGATCATCGAAAACGGGCCCACCTGGGCGGTTTCTCTGTTACCATAAGAGGTGTACTTATGGGTAACGGAGGTCAGGAGATGCTCAAGGTGGAAGACTACGAAGCCATGCGCCGGGCCTACTTTCGGGAAGGGCTGAGCGTCCGGCAGATTTCTCAGAAGTTCCATCACGGCCGGGGGGTGGTGCGCAAAGCGCTGGCGGAGGCCGAGCCGCAAGGGTACATTTTGCAGGAGGCGCGGGATGCGCCGGTGCTGGGCCCGTACAAGACGCGGATTGGCGCCTTGCTGGATGAGAGCGACCGGCAGCGGCGCAAGCAGCGCTATACGGCACACAACATTTACAAGCAAATCCAGAAGGATGGCTACGCGGGCAGCGAGATCAGCGTGCGCCGTTACGTCGGCCAGCAGCGCCGGGCACGCCCATCCCAGCAAGCCTTTCTGCCGCTGGAGTTCGACCCAGGCCAGGACGCCCAGGCGGATTGGGGCGAGGCTGAGGTCGAGATGGTCGGCGAGCGGATCACGGTGCAGTTCTTCGCGATGCGGCTGAATCACTCGCGGGCGCGTTTCGTGACACCTGCACTTGCAGTGCAGTGCAAGTGTCGCCTTCCCGTTCCAGAAGCAGGAAGCCTTTTTCGAGGGTCACATCCAGGCCTTTCGGTTTTTCGGTGGCGTGCCGCATCAGATCACCTATGACAACTTGAAAACGGCCGTGTTTCAGGTGCTAAAAGGCCACAATCGGCGCGAACAGCAGACGTTCACCGGCTTTCGCAGCCATTATCTGTTCGACAGCTACTATTGCATGCCGGCCCAGGGCCACGAGAAAGGCGGCGTCGAGAGCGATGTGGGCTTCGTGCAGCGCAACTTCTTCGCACCCGTGCCCGAGGTCGGTTCCTTTGCCGAGTTGAATGCCTATCTATGGCAGGCTTGCCTGGAAAACGCCGAGCGCCGGGTGCGGGGTGAAGACCAAACGGTGGCCGAGCAGTGGCAGGCCGAAAAGGCGCTCCTGCTGCCGCTGCCCACGAGCGACTACAAGGCCTGTACCACGCACGCCGTGAAACCTAATCCCTACAGCCAGGTGGTTTTCGAGACCAATCGTTACTCCGTGCCGACCGAGCACCTGGCCGACTCGCTGGTGCTGCGGGCCTACGTTTTTCGAGTCGAGATCCTGGCCCTGGATGCGGTCATTGCGACCCATGCGCGTTGCCTGGGCCGGGAACAGGACATCCTGGAACCGCTGCACTACCTCCAGCTGCTGGCGCAACGGCCCGGCGCCTTCGAGCACGCCATCCCGACACCTGCACTTGCAGCGCAGGTGCAAGTGTGCGCCGTTGGCGCGCGCAGTGGTCGGAGGTCTACGAGCGCCTCTTGCGGCAACTGCGGGCCGCCTGGCCAGACGGGCGCGGTCTGCGCGAGTTCCTGGCGATCCTCAAGCTGCATCTGGATCACCCGGCCGATCAGGTCGAGCAGGCCATCCGAGCGGCCCTGGCGCTGGGCGCAGCCCACCTGGACGGCGTTGTATTGTGCCTGCGCCAATTGGAGACGCCCCAGGACGCGCCGGTGGCCCTCGATTTGAGCGGCTACCCACAACTACAGGACATTGGCGTCCAGCCGGTCAACCTGCGCCAGTACGACCGCTTACTGGCCTCAGCGGGCGGGAGGTAAGCCATGGCAAGCGATGCGCTCTTGGAGTCGTACCTGCGCCAGCTGCACCTGACGAATTTCGTCAAATACTACCGCCCATTTGCGGCCGATGCCGCCCGCTCAAACCAGGACCACGTCCGCTATCTGCTGGCCCTGGCCGAACAGGAGGTGAACCAGCGTGAGCAGCGCCTGCACCAGCGCCGGATCAAAGCCGCCCGGTTTCCCGTGCTGTGGGAGCTGGCTGACTTCGACTTCTCGCTCGTGCCCAGCCTGAACAAGGCTTATATCCTGGACCTAACCCGCGGTGAGTACATCACCCGCCACGAGCCCATCCTGTTGATCGGCAACCCGGGCTTGGGCAAAACGCACGTGGCGACTGCCTTGGCCCTGATGGCGTGCCGGCAGGGCCGCAAGGTGCGCTTCTGGACCGCCGCTGGCCTGGCAAACGAGCTGCTCCAGGCGCAAGACGAGCACCGCCTGCACCGTTTCAGCGCCGAGGCGCTCAAGCTGGACCTGATCGTGCTGGACGAATTGGGTTTCATCCCCTTTTCGCCCACGGCCGCCCAGGTGCTGCTTACCTTCTGCTCGGATCTGCACGAGCGAGTGGCGGTGATCATCACCAGCAACCTCAAATTCGCAGACTGGACGCAGGTCTTCGGCGATGAACGTCTGACCGCCGCTTTGCTGGACCGCTTGACCCATCACGCCCACATCCTGGAACTCGTTGGCGAATCTTACCGCTTCCGCCAACGCATCAAGCAGGACCAAGCGTGAGCCCGACCGGGCTGATGGATAAGTGGCCAACTCTCCGCTCCGCTGCGGCTGCGCTCCGAGTTGCCCACTTACCCACAGCCCCTGCTGCTGCTACGACGCTGGCCTGGACGGCGCTTTGCTCATCAGGCTGGGTCCGTTTTCGATGATCAAATGGGCTCGTTTTCGATGATCACTGCGCTGCCTTTATGCCCCAGGTGGGTCCGTTTTCGATGATCAAGTGGGCTCGTTTTCGATTGACAAAAACAACGATCGACGCGAAAAGGCTTTTTATATTCACGATTCCTTTGAAGATAGCCCATGTTGAATCATGCTCAATTGGCAGAACCGCTGGAAGTCCTTTTGTCGCAGCTTACTATGTATTCGACCGCATTTACGGTATAAGCTCCGGATCAAGCACATTATACCCCACATGGTAAAATGGGGTCAAGTGCCACTTTGCACAAGCGACGTTGAATAGGTCGAGGGAGAGAACTGCCCCGAGGTCTGATAACCGTCTCACCAAGCCTGCTGAGAAGGCGCCAGCGCCTCAACCACCGAAGCTGCTCGATCAGGTGCGCGCGGCCATCCGCCTCAAGCACATGAGCCGGCGCACCGAAGAATCCTACGTCTATTACGCCAAGCAGTTCATCCTGTTCCACAACAAACGCCACCCCAAAGAGTTGGGCGCCGAGGAGATTCGCGGCTTCCTCTCATCTCATCGCCAGCCTCCTGTACGGCACCGGTATGCGCCTGCTGGAATGCCTGTCGTTGCGCGTCAAGGACATTGACTTCTTTGATCTACACCCACGTGCTGAACCGCGGCCCCAAGGCAGTGCGCAGCCCATTGGACCAGGCGCCCACCGCGAGCGGTTCCCCTCGTCGAAACCGGCGAGCGGCGCCACTTCGTCGTGTCGCCGATACTGCGCAAAGGGGTGACTGCGTCCCTCGACCCTTTTAGCTCTCAACCTGCTGCCCGTTCGTACCCCTTCATCGTCGCCAGCTCGCGCGGCAGGTGGATCTCATAAGGTTCCCAGTCGATCCACTCGCCGCTCAGATAGCCCTCGTAGCCCGCCGCGCTGAGCAGCTCGACAGCCCGTCTGTGGTCGAACCCGCCTTCGCCGACTGGCATCAGTGTCAGCCCGTCCGTACTGTTGACGCCATCGTGGAAGTGCACGTGGCGGATCCAGGGGCGCAAGGCCGCAAAGGCCTGATCCATGGTGAAACCGCTCTGGCGGACGGGGTGCATGACGTCCCAGTTGACGGCGATCGACGGCCGGTTGACCCGGCGCATGACCTCCGCCACGTGATCGGGGTTGGTCCAGTCATCATGCGTTTCCAGGCAGATGGTGACACCGCGCTCTTGGGCTGCATCGGCCACGGCGCCCAGGGCATTCACCACCGAGTCCATGGCGCGTTCACGCGCCAGCCCCTCGGGGATGCTTCCGCCAAAGACGCGCAGCCGCGAGCAACCGATTGCCGCCGCCAGGTCGATGCAGGCCAGTGTCTCCTCGACCATCTCATGCACGATCTCCGGGTCTGCAAAGCGGCAGGATGTGGCGAGGCAGGCCAGCGCAATGCCCGATCCGCCCACCTGCGACTTGATCTGCCGGCGCCGGGCGGTATCGATGCCGGTCTCGATGCCGTGCTTGTGGCCCGATGCCAGCCGCGGTTCGATGCCGTCGTAGCCAAGGCGCCCAGCCAGGGCCAACATCTCGCCCAGCGTCAGCTCGGGACAAGAAAAACTCATAAAAGAATACTTCATGTGATCCTCCATGTATGGCATCAATAGGCTAGATCGCCACGGCCGCGCCCTTCTCGGCCGAGGCGTAGATGGCATCGCTGATCTTCTGCACGACCAGCGCTTGTTCGAGTGTCGTCTTTGGCGGGTGACCCTCTCGGATGGCGGCGGCGAAGTCGCGCAGCGGGCCGGCGTGCAGGGGCGCGGCATCTTCCGTGCCCTCCCACAACACCTGGGGTGACACGCCCTCGGCGTCGCTCGAGGCATCGTAGGCGATCCGCTTGGCGCTCTCCGTGATCATCCGCAGGTGCAGCGCGCCCCGGCTGCCGACGATCTTCCAGGCGTTCTCCGTCTGCGCGGCCGCAAACTCGGCGCGTTCGTAAGAGATGACCGTGCCGCCCTCGCACCGGATCAACGCCGCGACGTGGGTCTCGGCATCGGAGTCGGGCGCCGCGCGGGCGGCGAGATCAGGTGCCAACGTCCAGGTCTGCCCCAACACCAGCCGGGGCACCAGCGACCAGCCGGTGACGCCCAGCAGGTAATCGAGGTCGTAGGATCCCCAATTCATCAGGATGCCGCCGCCGTTCTCGCGGCGCCGCAGGCGCCAGGTCGGTGGGGGCGTCACAGGAGGCTCGGCGGCAGCGGAGATTGCCCGGCAGTGCAACACCCGCAACTCACCCAGCGCGCCGGTGGCAATGAAGCGTGTCACTACCTCGGCCGAGGGCAGGAGGCGGTAGCGGGACGAGCAGCAGGCGGCCACCAGGGCGCCGCGCGCGGCGATCATCTGCTCCACGTCGCGTGCGTTCATGGCCACCGGCTTTTCTGTGAGGACGTGGATCCCCCTGCGGAACGCCTTCATGGCCAATGCGAGACGCCCATTGGCCGGCAGCGCCAACACTACCGCCTCCACTCGAGGATCGTCCAGCAGGTCGAGGCCCTCACCGTAGCGGGCCGGCACGCTGTGCTGGTCAGCAACCTCGCGCGCCCGCTCCTCGATCAGGTCCGCCACAGCCACCAGCTTCACCTGTGGCGACTCCATGGCGCTCTTGGCGTGAATGCGTCCGATCACGCCGCAGCCGATAATGCCTACCGAAACCGCTTTCATGTGTTCTCCTTCTCGCCGTCTACGGGCGTCGACTGCAATGACTCATCCTCCAACTCACCCATGCACATCATCAACCGCCTGTCGCGCCAGTTGCACCCACCTGCGCACCCGTTCGGGGTCGCCCTGCACCGTTTCCACGTCTTTCAGCGTGATGTCGGTGTGGCACCTTCGGCACGCGGCAAGATCGCACCTCAGGATCCGAAGGATGCGCTCGGGGTCGAAATCATAGCCTACCATGTCGGCAGGGCTTGGGCGGTAGCTGAGCACGTAATCGGCGCCGATGGCTTCTGCACATCGGGCCACCTGCGCGAAAGGCGACACGCCGATGCGCCGCAGGTTGGGGATCTTGCGCAGTATGTCGATCTTGCGGGTCAGGTCTTCGCAGCAGCCATAAGCCACCAGCCCGAACTCCCGCAGGATCGGCAATTGGTACTGCAGCAAGAACTCGTCGTGCATCGCCGGCGAAACGAGCGCGAACTCCTGCGCAGCCATGTAGCCCCACAATTGTTTGCGCGTCACCCCGTTGACGTTGGCAGCCGGGTCATGCAGTTCCGCGGCATAGGGCATGGCCTGGTTCTGGTGCGCGCCCAGCCCCCAATCACCAGCCGCCTCGGCCTGTGCGTGCGTGCGCAGGATGCCGTCACGCAGGAAGGCAGCCAGCCGATGCAGCCACTCGGGACGGTCGTACATATCGAGCATAAAGTTCTCGATGCCGCGCAGGTAGCCCAGGTCGGTGGAGATGTCACCGGTCCACATCCGATAGGCCGGGCCGCGATCCACGTTGATGGTGATCAGGTCGCCGACGGCATCTCCCAGCCGGGCCGTGCGTCGCTGCGTCTCGGCTTCGTTGATCTCGTGCCAGGGCGCGCGCAGTCGCTCGATGTCACGCGGGTCCCGGATAGGGTAGTCGACCTTGAACGAGCCGCCGGGCTCGCCGGTGTAGAAGCGCTTGCCGTCAACCCCCCAGCCGGTACACTGATACGCCGCGTTGACCGTGACCCACGGCTCGAAGATGGCGTCATCGCCGAGGCTGTGCCAGAACAGGTGATAGCGGAAGAAGTTCTCGAAGTGGCGGAGCAGTTCCTCCCGGCACCTCAGGCGCGCCTGGGGCATCTCTTGCCAGGCGAAAGCGCGCACGTAGAGCAAAGGGCGCGTCCACGTGAGGCTGTTGTGTTGGCGCCATAATCGCCGGCGCTCTGCCTGTTCAGGCCCATGACAGATGTCGAGGTAGCGCCGCGCGAGCTCGCGCAGGATGTCCCGGTCGCTCGAAGACATGCAGTGCTGACTTCCTCCCCTGCAAATGGGCGGGACGGCTGGCGCCCGGCGCGCCGCGGGTGGGCCGGGCAGGGTTTCGGCCCTTATTATACCCGCACCCGCGCTTCTGTGTCCACCGCGCGATGCAGGCTACCCGGAAATGGAACGCGTGCCAGCCTTCTGGATGCCGCCTTCCGTCATCCCTGCGGCGTCGAGCAATCGATCGGCCTCCTCGGCGGAGAGATAGCCTTTCGCGATGACGATTTCCCGGATGGTTCTGCCGGTCGCCATCGCCTCCTTGGCCACCTCAGCCCCTTTCAAGTAGCCGATGACGGGGTTAAGCGCGGTGACGAGAATCGCATTCCTGGCGAGCCAGCCCTCGGCCTTCTCCCGATTCGCCGTCAACCCGCGCACGCATCTGTCGGTGAACGCCCTGATCGCGCCGATAAGCACGTGC
>Ga0315289_10009261_pt1 | contig 14179 bp, 16 predicted proteins | sample YL17G11_40_MG_FD_203452 | JGI IMG/M metagenome (GOLD analysis project Ga0315289, IMG submission 203452) | Sediment microbial communities from Yellowstone Lake, YNP, Wyoming, USA - YL17G11_40 | ecosystem: Environmental > Aquatic > Freshwater > Lake > Sediment | place: USA: Wyoming | collected...
TACTGAATTCGGGTAATTTTAAATCTACCCCACGAACCCAATAACCTCTTTTTTTTAAATCCTTCACCAAATGACTTCCGATAAAACCGCCTGCTCCACAAACTAACGCCTTCATTGTTAATTCCTTTCCCATTGATAGTCATATTCGACATGGGGGGCAAAATGATTTGGTATTTCTGTGGGGAGAATTATTCTTTCCCCGTCCAGGAATTTTTGATTTAAAAATTCTTGAGATTGATTACCGTGTCTATTATTGTTATGCGTCTGAACTTTATTAGCTGGGATATTCACAACTTTAGCCTGTTCAAAACAGGTCATATAAGGTTTACCTAATTGTCCAGAAGTAGCTGCCCATTTATCCTCAAGGCTGTTGGGATTGTTATAATCTAAGGACCTTAACGACTTAATAATTTCGTCAGTTCTGAACAAATGGAAATCCTGTGACATTGGATAGCCCCAGTCTCCACGCAGTCCAGGCCATTTCCACATGTTATTTTTTTCAAAATTAGGAATCTCCACGTTTGTGTTTTGTACATAGCAGAAATTCATTCTGGGGTGCATTCGTAGAGATAGGCATGCAATAGTCTTGTTTATGTAGAAATTGTTGACTTCGGGACAATCCAAAGAGAAGGTGTTAAGAAGAATATTGTCGTCAACACCAAACATCGTATATTCATTGGTGACGTCGATATTTTCTAAAACATTATTTTTAAAACTGGTCTCTTTTATGTACTTAAATTCCGGATGTATACCTTTTAAGATGTTGTAACCTTTTTCGTACTCTGGGGTACTGAAGGTATAAAGTATTTTGATATTGTAGGTTTCCCATAGTGAAAGATTATTTTTAACGCTTCTTAACAATAGGTCTAATTGACAACTCCGGTCCTTTGAAAATATTAGGAGATTTAATTTAGGATTCTCATTAAAATGAGCTTTGAGGCGGTAAGGTTCTCTATTTTGAATTTCAATGCCTACTTGTAGTTGTTTTTCTTTTCTTAATTTTTCATCGTTGAATGGGGACTCTTGATTGTAGACATGAAGGACTTCAGGGATAAATTGTACTCTACTGTATCCAGCCATCTCCAGCATTGGGTACATTAAAGCTAAGTCCCCAGAGACCGTATAGAACTTTCCCTCAGCATCCTTTAGGTCTTCTTCTTTTATATGCTTCCAGACCTTGTATTTAAATGTTTTTAGATGACTGGCCCTCCACATAACTTTTCGAACGCCAATCATAAAATCCTGCTCAGAGTATGGAAGGTTATTGGTAACATTTGGACGAGGAAAGGCAACCCATGACCCATGAGTAACCAGAAGATCTTGGTTGAGATCGTAATATTCTTTGACTGTGGTTAAAACATTTGGGCCGGCCAACCAATCATCAGCATCAAGCATTATTAAAACGTCGTCGTCTTGAGGATTTAGTAAAGAGGAAGCCTTAAAAAAATTTGCTATATTGTTCTGCCTACTATCATTCAGCACCACTTTTATTTTTTCATTTTCAAATTTTTTTGCTTTTTCATAAGTACCATCTTCGAAGGGGTCTAATACTACTTGAGCAGACCAATTTGAATATTTCTGATCTTGTACAGATTGTAAACATTTCTCTATATAAGCTTCAGCAGGTCCACCAACAATCATAAATTTAAAATTTAAATTTTCAGTATTAATATCCTCTTCAATATTTATATCTGAATTTGGTGGAAGTTTTTTTATAACTAATTCAAAACTCCATTCATCCCCTTGGGGGTCTTTTGCATGAATGAGCTTGACGCCCCCGATCTTTTTAAAGACTTCCCATAAAGTTTCTTTGGAAAAATGGTGTTTATGACTGCGATTACATCGAGGATCACCTAATTGATAATAGGTATTTATGTCAGCCTGATAGAGAACGATATTTCCAGTGGGTTTTAGAATCCTTAACCATTCACGAAGAATGGCTTCGGTATCTTCAATTTCTTCCAGAAGATGGCTGGAAAAAACATAATCGAAATGATTACCTGGGAACTCAGGCAGGAGTCGAGCATCCATTTTTAAATCGGCTTCAGGATAGTATAGATCGATTCCTATTGCATCTACCCTTATTTGGGACCTGCCACAACCGAGATCAAGCCCTTGTCCCTTGCAGTATTTTATCAGTCTGTGCCGGCAATGATCAACTTCACCCTTTATTACTTTTTCATTTGACATTATTTTACCTACCATTTTTGAATAAGAAGTACTAAAAGTATAGGAGATATTACACCAAGAAGAACCCAAGCAGCCCCGATTCCTACAAGCATTGTTAAAAGCAAATAAGTACCAAATCGAATTATTGGATTCTTAATTTTTAATTTTTCCTGCAGGTTATCCATTGCTATTTTCCTCTGTAAAATGGTGGTACGGAAACCCAATCCTTTATACCCTTTGTTACAAGCCCGTCTACATCAACCACCATGCCATTTTTTAGATGGATTAATGGTTTATGCTTTTCCACGATTCGTTTAATAAATCTGAAATCATGTTCTGGTTCATAACGCCAAGGATCTTCCAGAGCCCATTTTCTTGGAAACATGCAACAGGGGGTACCAACATGGCATATAATGGGAAAGAAGGGGAGGCCAATCTCCGGGACTAATACAACTCTTTCCGGCTTACCATTTTTATAAATCCTGGATTCGGAACACGACATCTGAACTACAGATATCATGTTTTCCTGTATACCATTGACATGAGTTTCCAGAAAAATGTCTTTGACACGGTCGTCGTCGTCAAAGTAAACCACGAACTTACCCTTAGCCAGGGATGTCCCATGATTCCGTGGTTTGGTACCTGGAGATCTTTGCATGTCCCCCAGGTCCTTGGTTATTGAACAGAATCGAAGGCTATAAAGCTTTTTGTATTGATCAGCCAGTGCCTTTACATCTTCCGGGACTTTGCCGTCATACACGACGATATGCTCGAAATCTCGAAATGTTTGATTGTTGAAATCCCTAAAAAGGTTGGACAGATCTTTTACTCCGCGGGAGGCCGGAGTTATAACTGATATGAGAGGCAAAGTTTATCCCCTTAGTTGTTTTTGGTTTTTAATGACCAAAGTTCGATCTACCTATAGAAAAAGATATTAGTAGATTATCAAAAATTAATACTCTACTAATACAATTTACTATATATGGGCTATCGTTTTCTAATATCCAAATCCTACATAACATAACAAGGAGTTCCTATGGCACAGGTCGCGGTTCCTGGTAAGATGCAAGAGTATATCTCCAATATCGAGTTCTCATTGAACTTTGAGGATTCTAGAAAGTCGACCAAAGTTAAAATTGGAGACATTGTCATGTATGACGGAGTCACAGCCAAACATGTCAACAAACTGAATGGTCAGGAGTTTGTTGGGCGTGCTGTGCCATTGAAATCGGCCGTGGCAAATAATTGGCTTACTTTGAATGTCAAAGGGGCCAAACTGGAAGGTCCTATCAATGTGAGATCCGAAAGAGTGCGTGAAAATATCGTTTATAAAGATCCAGACTATAATCCAAAAACCGGCGGTGCTTTTGATAAATTTTTAGAAAATGATCCGGATACCTTTGTGGCACATCACCATAAGGTGATCAAGGAAGAAGACCAAGTTGTCAGGAAAACGTCTTTTGACGGTCAAACTACAGCTAAGGTAGAGAAGAAAACAGGGAAAATGGAAGTCTCTGGCGACCAGGTTGACGTAAAGACTGTCAGTTCTACAGTATCCAATTCGACATCCTCAGCAGGAACACCCAAAAGAGCCAAAATGCCCGTTATACAGTCGGATGACGGGCATGCTGATCATGTTATTACCAAGACTATGACTATAAAAACGGCTGCCAAAGCCCCTGAGAAGCCCAAGAATTCATTTACGGTAGATGGTACTACCCCGAATATCCCCGGAGATTCAACCCTGGCAGAAGTCCAAAGAGTGGTGGCTCCAGTAAAATTCGATGAGGCACAGGACGGGAGAGTAGTCAGGAAGGTCGGTGCCCCGCGGATGTCTGAAGAGCCCAATGAGCAGGAAGGTATCGTTCTCAAGAAGACAGCTGCATCTACACCTAAGAAAACTTCCGGATCTACTCCTGTGGCAGATCTGTCTGGTGTAAATACTCAGGCTGAGGTGGATGCTCTCGAGAAAGGCTTGGATAAGAAGGAAGTGGTTAATCTGGAGACGAAGAATTTTCTTGATATGCTTCCGGAAGATTGGTCGACTCTCCATTGGGTGAAAAAAGAGAAGTTTATTATGCAGATCAATGATGTTGAATTCCTGAAATTTATCATGAAGGTTGAGACTATCAAAGCAGTTCACGGCGCATGCAGAAAGCGTATGGTTGAAATTGAAAAACAATCAGCAAATGGCTAGTAGGATTGCCACAGCCTGGAATTTTGATACTGATACGGAAAATCGATTCCCGGCGGAACGGCCACTGCTTGAGGATTTGGAAGATGCTGCCTCTGGGGTTATGGATCAACAGCCCCGGAGGACTCTTAGAAACCGTCATTATGGTCCCCAGCCTTTAATGCTTCGTCCTGACTATAAGGGAGACTTCCTGGAAGATCGTGGATTTCTTCTTGACGGTCCTCCGTCAAATAGAACCGCTGATAGTCTTTTGGATTTCAGTAATTCTGAAGAAATGCTGAAATATCTCCCTGATTGTATACCCCGGGATCTTACAGATGAATTTTATGATATTAATAGGCCTGGTGAGGGTGCCGGCTATGATGATTTGAAGCAGGAACATGATCGTAGTTGGGACGAAGATGATGCTCCTGAAATTTCGGAAGATAAAATCATGAGGATGAGGGACTGGGGTAATGGAAAGAAAGTTAATTTTAAACCCACCAAACCTTCAGTTTTTCATGCCGCCGCGGAGCGGGTTGCTAATTCTTATTTGATGGAAACCGAAGAATTCAGGGCAAAATCTGTTGTTGCAAAATTTATTATGAGAATTCTTCCGTCCGAGGCTGAAATTGATCCCCAGCAGGTTCGTACCGCAAAAATGTTAAGAGACCTAGATAGAGAAGCTTTGATTTTTGGAAAGAATCCTATCACAAAGAAAAAAGACTGGCATCGGCCTGGTACTGATAAGCCCCGAGTTTCAGTACGCTTGATAAAAGTAGAAAATAGAGTAAAAGCTCCTGGGGGGGAAATTTTAATTGGAGCCCCGTATGTATGCACATTTAGAACAACATCTGGGAATGATGTTTACAATACCATAATTCAGTTTATCCCCAGTAATAAGTCTACTCCGATTACTGATTTGAAAAAACTTCATGTTCGAGTCAGTTGCAGTTGTAATTCCTGGCTGTTCTGGGGTGCCCAATTCAATGCGTTCACCAATGATTATTTGTACGGCCCTGTGAAGCCAAAGGGTACTCCTCCTGATGTGAGAGACCCATACCGTAGATTCACGATTTGTAAGCACGTGCTTGCATGCATACCTCAAGTAATGAATTATAAGCTTGCTCCTACCACATCGGAAGTTATTAAGAAGCTCAGGAAGCCCCCTCCAATTGAGGTGGATTTGAGTGGCTTTGATGAAGAGATTAGAATACCAAGAAATTTACAAAAAGAAGAAAAAAGGCCTGTAATAAAAGGCATTCTTAAGAAGTGGGATCGTATGGCCGACCAAGACCGTGAGAATTTTATCAATGATCTTAAGTATCCTGGATCTGTAGCGTATATGGGACATAAATTCCCTGAAACAGCTTCAAAATTTGTTATTCAAAAACTTAAAGACATGACAAAAGATAAAAATTCAGGTATTCGGGTACTCGCAAGATCATTGTTAAGTGATTTAATTTGATACTATGGAAATTGTTAAAAATATTCTCAGGTCAAAGAAAAAAGTAGTCATGGATTTTCCCCAAAGTGGTGCGGTTGGACCGGCCTATTTTGGTTTAGGAGAACTCTCTGATATCTTAAGTTTTGGATTTTCTTTTGTAGAACATGAGGACCATTGCGTTGAATACCTTTTGGTTTCACCTGGTACAGCAAAGAAAATTATTCAGGGTATAGGCTTTTTTCAACTGACTGTAGACACGGATTATCTTGGGGTATTGTGGACGGCTCAAGTTTGTTTGACGGATAAAATTGATAATGATAGGATAATTTTTTCAAACAAAGATCTATCAGTAGTTTTAGATCTAAATCTGAATAAAATGGAGGAATAAAAGATGCCCACTTACGATTATTTTTGTGATGAATGTGGCCTGAAAGAAGAGCAAATACATTCGATGAATGATCTTCCTGTATTTTTTTGCCCGCAGTGTAAAGAGGCCGGCAAAGAAATGCAGATGACAAAATTGTTCACGATCAATACGTCGGGCTTTATTATCAAGGGTGGCACAGAAGCCATGCATTGGAAGCATAAGCGGGATCATGAAAAAAAGAATAAAGAGCTCGGAGTGAAGCAGATCGAAAGATACGGTACCGGCCCCCTTTTGAGACCAAATGTTGGGGGGCTCGAACAGAGCTCCTGGAGTGATGCAGCCAAATTAGCCAAGGAAGCAGGTCTGAGTACTGAATCTTATCAGCCCCTGATTGAAAAAGAACAAAGGGTCAGTAAGACCAGTGGTGTTGATGACGCCAAATGGAAAAAGGCAAAAGAAGATAAAAATCTTTAATTATCTATAATTATAATAGGGCAATAAAAGCTTTATTAGGTGGATTGATGGCCGTTTTAAACTATTTCGATCAAGCTTCAGTCGTTGATGGCAGTTCGGCCACCTCTACTCTTAATTTATCCTATATAAGCAGTACGATTCAGTCGCTTTATCCGGGAGACACCTATTTTGATTCTACTGAAAAAATAGGACCAGTATATGTTTATTATACACACCAGGACGGCCGGCAGGTTAAAAAATTAGTTCATCCTGCTGCAACACATCAAAGCCTGGCCTCCTGGAGTTCGTATGCTCGTGATGGGACTTGGCAAAAGACGAAACTAAAAATATTTGATAATGATGGAGCTTCCGTACTTTTAGATCGAAGTAGTATTGGAGCATCGGAAGATCTAACGCATTCTCTCGGTATAATGACTCTGAATGTTTAGAATTGAAACAATATTTTTGGAAAAGGATACACAATATGAATTCATTTATTGAACCACTGAATAAGACCGCAGACAAAATTCAATTTGGTTGGAAGTCTGAATCTCCAACGGGGGTGACCAGTTATAATATTTATGCTGGCCAGGTACCGGCGGCAGCTTCGTTGACCAAACTGGTCTCGGGCATAGCTCCTCAGACGAGCAACGAACCCGGATCTTATAAAAAGGTTACTTATGACGTGACGATTGATTCTGTCAGAACTCTCCTGGGAATTCCTACAACCTTCAGCTTTGCAAATCTTCTCCTTTATTTTGCGATCACATACGTGGATTCTTATGGTACTGAAAGTGCCATAGCAGACTCCGTTGTGGTTGAAGTCCCTCCTGTGGGTATCTACGGAAAAACCATGAAGGAAGATCCTACCCAGAACCGGCATATATACGGATTCAGTGATGAGCTTCAAAGATGGATTAAGGGTGCATCAACCGGTCGTGGAGCCTTGATTGTCGACACGAGTGACTATTTTAAAGCGAACATGATTACTCAATATACGCGTGATTCGAGTGGAAATGTGCTTACAGCACTTTCTTACTTTGGAGACCGTACAACTGCTGGATCCCCAGCAAAATTAGTCACTTATGATTATACCAGTGGTTATGTGAGCATGGTGACCGTATCCGACTCAACGGTCTAAAAAGGGCATTTTTGTAATAACCTATTAATATCGGTTGTTTTGATGTTTGAAGAATAAAATTGGAAAAAACAATACCTTAAATAAGGAGGCTTTCAATGGCTGCTGCAACTTTTGGAAAAGTGGTAGTTCACTATGACGGAACAGACAATGGTCCAATCTATCTCAAAGATATTGGCCAGCGCAATCAGCTCGGCGGTGGCAAAGGAATCTATGTCAACGGTCAGGACCGTTACATTCATTATGGTCAGGATGCAACGTTGGTTGCAACGGGTGATGTAAAACTCAGCTGCTCAGTTCTTGGTCCGGATTCAACTGGTGTTATCAAGGCCGGCGTCATTCGTGGGCTGTGGTCTGCAGAATATATTCCTGATTCAACAGGTAATATCTAAATAATGCCCGTTGGGTACCTGTTGTAATTAAAGCCCTTGCAAAGGCCGTCCCCTTCAAAAAGGGGCGGCCTTTTTTCTTTAATAGTCTATTATTAATATTGGACTAAGTATGGTAACTGAAGATGTAAAAAAGTTCATTGAAAATAGGGGTGGTAAACTTGATCCTAATTGGGTGTATTTAAATTCGACTGAGAAATTTTCTGTGTCATGTGATCAAGGTCATCTATGGCTAACCTGTTGGAATGTGATTCAATCAAACCACTGGTGTCCTAAATGCTCCAGACAAAAAATAGATGAAAAAAGAATAGTTAAAAATAACTATGATGAGGAAGTAAAAAAGTTCATTGAAAATAAGGGTGGTAAACTCGACCCTAATTGGAAATATGTTAATAACCATGAAAAGTTTGATGTTGAATGTATTAAAGGCCATCGTTGGCAGGTCTCCTGGGGTAATTTAAAATTAAGAAATAGTTGGTGTCCTTACTGTAATAAGCATACTGTTGATGAAAAATTTGCTTTAGATTTTATAGAAAATAAAGGTGGTAAAGTTTCAGAGGATTGGGTTTATGTTGATGCAAAAATAAAATTTGATCTTGAATGTTCGCAGGGACATAAATTTAGAAGTTGTTGGGATAAAATTAGGGCAAATCATTGGTGTCCATACTGTTTTGGTAATAATAAGCTTGAAGAAGATAAAGTAAAAAATTTAATTAATTTAAAAGGTGGTAAACTTGACTCTGATTGGAAATATATAAGTTCCTTTTCTTAATTTTGGGTTACTTGTTCCAAAGGTCATCGTTGGCAGGCCATTTGGGGTAATTTAAGAGAAAATCATTGGTGTCCGCATTGTAAAGAAACAAAATTAGAAAATGAATTTAGAAATGTTATGGAAAGAATTTTTTCAGTTCCTTTTCCAAAAATAAAACCGGAATGGTTAAAAAATCCTACAACTCAAAGACTTCTTGAACTTGATGGTTATAATCAGGGAAAAAAGTTGGCTTTTGAATATCAAGGTCCTTATCACTATGATAAGTCATGGTTCTCAAAAATTAAAGATGTAAAAATTCAACAAAGACGTGATGTTATAAAATCAGACTTGTGCCAAAAAAATAAAGTGATCTTAATAGTAATGCCTTTTTGGGTATCTAAGAAAGATTGGGAAATAGAAATAACAAATCAAATAAAAGGAGTTAATTATGTCTGATTCAAATTTGTGCGGTGACCTCTGTAATCAAGGGGATGGATACAGTACATGTGACCTCTATCTCGCGGCCTTCTTCCTTTCAGCCGGCTCTAAGATGGTTTCTCATGAGAGAGATCCAAAGACTCGCAGAGTTTATTTTGTCTTTGAAAAGAACCCTCTGATCAATGAATTGAAAGTGAATTACTTTGGCCGGAAAGCCAAGGTGGAGGCACTAAATTTCGCTGATAACATTAAATCCCTGAAAAGTCTCTGCCATAACCTGACCAATGAAGGTGTAAGAGTTTAACGAGGAGCCTTTATGCTGATTGATTACATTCGACAAGTCCATGCCAAGCAAAGTTTCAAGATCAAAGACGATTTTGAGTTGCTTGATTTTGATGATATAACTTCCGAAGCCATGGATGTTAAATCTGAAGTCCCGGAACATATCGAAATTTGGGCTGCGGTTCAAATCAAGTATGACGGAACCCCTCCTGAGAGTTATAAAATTCTCAACTTGACTATTGGGGATTGGGTAGCAACCAATGAGAAAGCCTTGACCGATGCAATACATAAGAAATTAAAAGGTCATTTTGAAACTTTTTATCCGAATAGTGATGCCTCGGCTATTGATGCTGAATCAGATTCAGCCATCTGGTTGGACCAACTCGATTACATGCCCCGGGTAAATGAAGATGATAAGAATATTATAATCGAGATCGAATTGGTGCTCGAGGCAGAAGCTGTGGAGGAATAAATCATGCCCATTACAAAAGAAATGATTGCTCGGAATGCCGACTGTAGTGCCATAGTTGGGCTCATAGATCAAGGAAGTCTTTATTCCACGGGACATCTATCTATTTATCAGTCGGATGGATCAAGGATAACTTGGAATGCTTTGTCTATTCCTGCATTCGGTACTTCGGTGGATGGAACTTCTACGGCTTACCCGATCAGTGATGCCACAAACGTACTTGGTTACGATACTACAGCGAATAATTTTTCTTTCGATAATAGGGATGGTACGGCAATATGGCGTGGCGACGTAAGTCTGAATGGTTACGGAGGCTCATTACAGCTGGAATCTTTAATTGTACCTAAAGACAGTACGATCGGAATAACGTCAGCTTTGTACATTGTACGAGCATGAGTTTAGAAGATGAAAATTCATGGAAACATTGTTTGTATTGACAGTACCGATTTATGCAATGTTCGAACATCCACATTCCAAAGCGGAACTGTCAGCTGTGTAGATAGTACTGACCTCTTTCAGTCCTACGGTTATATTATTGGTCAAACTCTTACCTTGAGTGGTACTCCGAGCTTCTATCAGGGCCAACTTTTAGATACTTTCCAAGGGTTAAATTTAACGCTTTTTAGTCCTCAATTAATAGGCTGGACTACTGATACCAGTGGGGTTTATGTTGATGGTACTTATACACAACCCAGACCCTTTAATCCCATTTCTATCAACTATGGGATTTATTATAGTTCTGACGGAACCTGGCAGTTGGAAGGTTATAAATATCGCACACCTTTGAATCCTCAAGTAGGACAATTCTGGGCAAATATGGAAGCTCCGGTAACTGTTGGAGCCCATAAGATTCAATGGCTTTATAAGAAAAATCCAACGTCTTATACGACCGCGGTAAATCAGAATTTTACGGTCGACTTCTGGGGAAATCAAACAAACGTACCGTCCATTGCCCCCTATCCAACCCCTTACGCTTTAACACAGCCTCCCAGTGTTGTATTGACCCCGGGGCAGTCAACAGCAACATTCACCGTTGTCATTTATGGTACTATGCCGGTACCCCTGACTTATCAATGGCGGCATAACGGAATAAATATTTCGGACGGTTTGCATTACTCAGGTACGAGCACTAATACTCTGACGATATTAAATATTACGTCATCAGAGCTTAATAGTTATGATTGTGTGATTTCTAATATTATGGCCAGTTCAATTTCCTGGCTGATAATGGATCCGTAAAGGATACTCAATCAAGGAATAAAATATGTCTGTAGCATTCAAACGCGGAACCACCACAGGACCATCGGATCTTTCCATTACTATCAGGAATACGATAGGCAGCCTGATTGACCCCTATCGTCTGCAGTACGCAGTATATGACGCCACAACAGGTATTGAAGTTCTTATTGGTTCCCCGGTTAATACGCCAATAAAGATTTCCATAGGACAATATTACGCTCAGGTTTACATTGCGGCCGATGCTAATATAGGCAATTGGGTCGTTCGATGGACTATTCAGGAATTAGCTTCAGATCCAGTTTATCAGTCCGTTCAGGAGTTCAATGTTGTGGGAGACAGTACAATTGTCTCTTTCACGGGGGACCCTAATTTGGACAAGCTGATTTATAGTCTTCGTATTCTATTAAGGGATAATAATCCTGATCGAAACTATCATTTCAGGACACCCGAGAGCTCAAAATTTATCCAGGGACAGACGCAGGTCTTCGGTTTTATTTGGGAGGATGAGGAGCTTTTGGAATATATCTACATGGCCATAGATGACTTCAATTCCCGGCCGCCTACAACCGGTATTGATGTGACTAATTTGTGGGGATCTGAAAGACGGTGGCGTTCGGCCATTTTGATTAGGGCTGCGGCTTTTGCCTGCTTTGCCATAGCCATGAATTGGATTGTTGATGAGTTTTCCTACAGTATAAGTGGGGTGTCACTGGATATTGAAAAATCTTCGAAATATATGTCCATTAAGGACGAGTTCATAAATGAGTATGATAAGCTCGTTGAGGCCGCTAAGAGGTCGATAAAGATCATCCGTGGTTTAAGGCAGTTCAGGTACGGGGTGGGTATAACTTCGGCACTTGGGCCTCTTTCCAGACCTGGGATTCAGTCAAGAAGAAATATGATTGAATCCGGATCAGTGGGTACTTGGTCGTAATTATTTTTTGGGGTAAGGATAAATTTTGTAGTTTTTTAAATTATTCAAAAATTTATTTTCTTTTTTTGTTTTTCCTTTTATCAAAATGTATTTATGTTTCTTTTCGATAGTTATTTTTTCTGCACTATCTAAAATTTGTTTATTATAGATATACCACCGATTTTTAATTTCTTCCGGAATCATATCCAAATTTTTAAATTCGTTTTCTTTAAACCATATTTTTTGTATTTTTATGTTATTGTTTTTACACCATTTTTTAAAAGAGGATGTTCTTTTTAATGTTTGAGAAGAAAAAGGATTATTATTTTTTATATTCGGATGTTTATATAAGAAAGAGTTTCCAAAATTGTTTCCTAAGTAATCAAATCCGCAGGCCTGATAAATGATTCCTAGTTCGCATGCTTCGGGATCGGCATAGGCAGTGAATGCCCTTTTCGTGGTATTTTTTACCATCCAATTACATGAGAACATAATTAGTCTACTGCCTAAATTTTTTGGGGACCAGGAAGCTGTAGCTCCTCTTTGAATAAGGGCTTCATATATTGATGTGTCCGGTCCTATAATTTTTGAGTAAGCAGTAGGTTCATTTATTAAAACCACCCCACCAAGAATGTTTCTATATCTGGCAGTAAAACACCATTTGGGATATACTCCTATATTTCCGAGCCACTCATATTTTTGTATAAATTCAATTATTTCTGGATTTATTTCTTCTTGATTTAAAATAAAATCTGATGCAGATAAATTTTGAGAATTAAAAGAGAGGGTTTCTAAATCCTTTTCAAGCCACTCCAATTTTTTTATGTATTGATGGCATATTTCATTCTTATTTATTTTTCCTTTTATGGTTATGTCAATAAGATTAAGTATAGTTTTGTTTTCAATAGCGTTATGTACATCATCGGACCAGAATCTGATTAAATTGGGGATGTTCTCATTTTGAAGCTTATCTCGATCCATAGTTTTCAATATTTTTAAAGCTTGTCGAGTTACATTTATTCTTTTTACTTTTCCGTGCCAATAAGTACCATCGTACTGTACCCATAGATTAAATTTTGGAAGATAAAAATCAATTATATGATGTAGTTCCGGGTGTTCTACATGATGCTCGGTTTCTGGATCGAATTCTTTTAAAAATTCCCAGAATTTTAATTCTTCTTTTGATTTATTAAAAGATTTATTTTTCTTCATTACTGCAAAACCTTTAGCTCTTATCTCTTTTAATTGCAGTAGACTTTCCACTCCAAATTTTTCTAAATTGGTTTTTTTGATTTTTTCTTTTATTTCTTCTAATTTCGCAGGATTAGTTACCCCATATTTTTCTAAGTTTGTTTTTACTATTTTTTGTTTTACAATATCATTTTGAAGTGGTGTTTTAAATCCGAAACGTGTTAAATTAGTTTCTTCAATTTTATTTTGTATGATTTCATTCTGCGCCGGTACAGGAACCCCGTACCTTTCAATATTGGTGGCCTGTTGCTTGGCTTTAATGGCCGGGCTTTTTAAGGGAATTGTTACGCCATGTTTCTTCAGCATCCCGGCCTGTACTCTATCGGTCAACTGGAAAGGATTGTCTACACCGTATCTTTCTTGATTAGTTTGTCGTGCCTGTTCTCGTATTTTAGGACATTGCTGGGGATTTTCTACTCCGAATTTTTCTTTATTGGTTTTCTTTATCTCTTTTTTTATTTCTTCGGCCTGAAATACGTTGTCGACACCAAAGTGTTCTTGAACTGACTTTTTTACTTTATTGAGTCCGGCTTGAGTTTGGGTGTGGTAGTCGGCTCCAAAGCGTTCTCTATTAGTTTTCCGGGTTTCTGCTTGGACAATCTCTTTTGATCTAATGAGTCGAAGAGTGTTAATAGCCTGCCAACTGAGGCCCTTCCATGAGCGACCCGGGAATTTAGTTATTAGAATATCTTTTGGGGTA
>Ga0315289_10009262_pt1 | contig 14178 bp, 12 predicted proteins | sample YL17G11_40_MG_FD_203452 | JGI IMG/M metagenome (GOLD analysis project Ga0315289, IMG submission 203452) | Sediment microbial communities from Yellowstone Lake, YNP, Wyoming, USA - YL17G11_40 | ecosystem: Environmental > Aquatic > Freshwater > Lake > Sediment | place: USA: Wyoming | collected...
AGAGGGATATCTTCCTCATCGAGACCTCCGGGGCGAAGGTCGGGCAGGTGAACGGCCTCTCGGTCATGGGCCTCGGCGACTTCGCCTTTGGAAGGCCCTCGCGGGTCACCGCGAGCATCAGCGTTGGCCGGGACGGGGTCATTGACATCGAGCGGGAGGCGGCCATGGGGGGGCCCACCCATACCAAGGGAGTTCTCATCCTCGGTGGCTACCTTGCCAGCAGATTCGCGCAGGACAAGCCCCTCAGCATCTCTGCACGGCTCGTCTTCGAGCAGAGCTACGGGGGTGTCGACGGCGACAGTGCCTCCTCGACCGAGCTCTACGCCATCCTCTCGGCCCTCTCCGGCCTTCCCATCAGGCAGAGCCTCGCCGTGACCGGGTCGGTGAACCAGAAGGGAGAGGTCCAGGCAATCGGCGGCGTCAACGAGAAGCTCGAGGGGTTCTTCGAGGTCTGCAAGGCGAAGGGCCTGACGGGCGAGCAGGGTGCCATGATACCGGCGAGCAACGTGCAGAACCTGATGCTCAAGGAGGAGATGGTGGAGGCTGCGAGGAATGGCAAGTTCAGGATCTACCCCGTCAAGACCATCGATGAAGGGATAGAAGTCCTCACCGGGGTCGCAGCGGGCGCGAGGAGGGAGGACGGGACCTTTGAGGAGGGGACGGTGAACTACCTGGTGGACAGGCGCCTGCGGGAGATGGCCGAGAAGCTCCGGGAGTTCCAGCCGGCAGGCAGATGACCCATCGCCAGCGGATAACCGAGGAATCCGTGCTCACCCGCTGGATGGGCATGGAGATCGCACGGATAAACGACAGCGTGGTGGCAGGGCGAAAGACCCTCGCCTCGCTCCTTGCCGAAAAGAACCCAACAGCCCGGACGAAGGGCGGAGGGGATCACCGCTTCAACAGCGAGATCCTGGCTACCCTTGGGGATCGGCTTCCCGGAGAGATCCGAAAGACCCTGATACTCCCCATCATCTTCTTCTTCGACGTGGATGTCCGGGACAGCTGCTTTCTCACTGATGAGACCGCGGTGGCGGCGCTCCAGGCTCTCGGTGATCTCGGGGAGGGGAGAAGGCTCGCGAAGGGCAGGCTCTGGGTCGCCCGGGCGATAGCATACGCCATCGCCCGGAAGTACCCGACCGCGATCCAGTTCGCCATGGCCTAGATTCCCATGCTCCCTGAAATCTGAACTGGCTGGTATGTGGTCTCACCCTTGATGACCTTCTTCACCTTCGCGAGCAGGCCGGGGGGTATCGGGTCGATCGTATGGACCGCTTTGGCATGTACGGTGATCTTCTTATGAAAGGTACCATTGCGCCCCGGGATATTCCCACCCTATTGCAAGCCCCCGATCCTGGATCGGGATGCTCTCAGGGTGCGGTGGACCCTCCGGTGAGCTGAAAAAATGGTAAAACTGCGTAACGGAAGAAAAATGGTGAGATTCAGGCGTTCTTCATTTTGGCCTTTGCCACGAAGCCTGCCTTGTCGATGTAGTAGAGGTACCCGAGCTCCTTGGCAACACGCTCTGATCCGACCTTCTTCTTCCTGCCACCCGGGTTGTTCTTCATGGGGGCGGCCCAGACGTAGCCGTCCTTGCCCAGGTAGTACAGGTAGCCTTTCTCGCGCTTAATCTTTTCAGATCCAACTTTCTGTCCCATTTTTACTCCTCAAATGTGATTTTAGGTTTGTATAACTGAAATAACGTTTCGAAGGTTTAAATACTTTATGGAGTTTTTTGCCTGCAATTGAGAAAATCCCCCCGTAAGGGGGATGGGAGGGCCCTTCCGGGCCTGGATGCGATTCTTTTCCCGGCCCGGTTTCTGTATGCACAGGATCCTCATCCTTCCCGGCCGGAACCCGACTCCCGATCGCCGCCTGTCTCCGTCGTCAGGATGACCGATTCTAGGGGGATATCTGTATCTGGTACCCCGCCTTTTCCACCTCCCTTACCACCCCTCTTCTGTGCTCCTCATCTCTCGTCTCAACCTCGAGCGCGACGCGGACCGCCTGGACCCGGAGATCCCTCCCTCCCCTGACATGGTGGATCTGGAGGATGTTCCCGCCGGCAGTGGCGATCACCGAGAGGAGGCGTGCGAGTGCCCCGGGCACATCCTCCAGGACCACTTCGGCCTGGAGAACCCTCCCGTTCCGGACAAGCCCCTGGTGGATCACCCGGTCCAGGAGGGGTGTGTCCACATTTCCGCCGCTAACGACAAGCACAACCCTGGATCCCTGCCTGATCTTCACCTTCCCCGAGAGGAGGGCAGCGAGGGGGGCTGCCCCGGCACCTTCGGCGATCACCCTTTTCCGTTCCAGGAGGAGGAGCATAGCCCTCGCGATCTCCTCCTCCTCGACGAGAACGATCTCCTCCACCAGGTCACGGATGATAGGGAAGGCGAAGTCCCCGACCTGCCGTACCCGGATCCCGTCCGCGAGGGTCGCCCCCGCTTCCACGAGCACCGGCCCCCCTGCCTTCACCGCCTCAACCGCCGACGGGCAGGCGGCCGCCTGGACTCCCCAAACCCGTACCCTCGGGTCCATCCCCTTTGCCGCAACCGTGATTCCGGTGATGAGTCCCCCTCCGCCGATGGGCACAAGGATCAGGTCGGTCTCCGGGAGGTCCTCCAGGATCTCGAGCCCCACGGTCCCCTGTCCGGCGATGATTTCAGGATCATCGAAGGCAGGGATGTATGTCATCCCGCCTTTCGCAAGATCCTGTGCATGCCGGATGCTCTCCTCCAGATTCGCCCCTGAGAGGAACACCGCCGCGCCGTAGGAGCGGGCGGCCGCCTGCTTGGATACCGATGCCCAGACGGGCATCACGACCGTTGCCGGTACACCGGCCAAACGGGCAGCCACGGCCACGCCCTGGGCATGGTTTCCGGCCGATGCGGCTACGACCCCGTTCTTCCCGATCTCGTTCCGCCGGGAGAGGATCCGGTTCATGGCGCCCCGCACCTTGAACGAGCCGGCCTTCTGCATCGTCTCAAGCTTCAGGGAGACCTCGTACCCGCTCATCGACGAGAAGGTGGGGGAATATACGAGCGGGGTGCGGATGATATGGGGGGCAATCTGCTCCCGGGCCTCCCTGATCTCGGAGAGGGTGATCATATGGGGAGGAATCTCCCCCGTGTCCCTTAACCGTTGTGCTGGGTGGAGGTGCGATCAGAGGTACCCTTTTTTTCCGGGAGGTCCAATACTCGTGAGAATCCCGTTGCACTACCACATCATCCTCACCGACCACTGCAACCTCTCCTGCTCCTACTGCAGGGGGAAGCTGTTCCTTCCCTCGGCACCTGAAGGAAAGGGGGCCGACATCGACAGCGATCTCCCCGTTGAGCTCGACTATGATCTGGAGAACCTCTACCGGTTCCTTGAGAAGGATCCCGATGCCTCGCTCATCTTTTACGGTGGCGAGCCCCTCCTTCGCCCCGATCTCGTCTGCGAGATGGTAGAGCACGCCCCTGTGAAACGGTTCCTCGTCCAGACCAACGGCCTCCTCTTAGACAGGATCCCCCGGGACGTGGTGAACCGCCTCGATACCATTCTCGTTTCTATTGACGGATCCCGGGAGACCACCGACGGTTACAGGGGTGGGGGGGACCTACGACAGGGTGATGGCCAACGTAAAGAAGGTCGTCTCCGGCGGATACCACGGCGAGATCATAGCCCGTATGACGGTAACCGAGGGGACCGAGATCGTGCAGGCGGTGCAGTTCCTCGCCGATAACCCCGACTTCTCCTTCCCGTCCATCCACTGGCAGCTCGATGCAGACCTGGCCTGCGATCACGGGGGCCGGCCCTTTGCGTCCTGGGTCGTCCGGACCTATAACCCTGGCATCCTCACCCTCATCGGCGACTGGGTAGGGAGGATGGAGACCGACGGGGTAGTCCCGCGGTGGTACCCCTTCATCGATCCTATGGAGGACCTCCTCACCGGCAGGGAGAGCCCGCTCCGCTGCGGTGCAGGGCATGCCAACCTCACCATCATGACCGACGGCTCCATCGGCCCCTGCCCCTGCATGGTCGGGATGAGGGATTTCTACCTCGGGCATATCAGGGATGCTGACCCTTCCGGACTTTCCATGGACCCCGACACGGGGACCTGTTGCACCGGCTGTCCCATTCGCACCTTCTGCGGGGGAAGGTGCCTTTATGCCCAGGTCCTCCGCCCCTGGCCCGGGGATATGAGGCGGATGGTCTGCGGGACCGTGGAGAACCTGTACGGTGGCCTCTCCGGGGCCCTCCCGAGGGTGCGTGGCCTCATCGATGAAGGGGTCATAAGGATGCAGGACTTCGCCCACCCGCGCTACAACGGCTGCGAGATCATACCCTGAAAAGGGGATCCCTCAGGCCTCCGCCGGAATCCGTTCCGGAAGGTGTGGCGGCCCGTAAGGATCGGGATGAGATGCCATGGATCCTCTCCGGGAGGTCACCATGTCAGCTCGTTTTATAAGGAGGAATTATGAGATGATGCTCGATGGAGATCCACGCCCGTATCCGGGACCTTGAGAGTGAGGTGGGAAGGCTCTCGAGGGTGCAGAAGATCCTCCTCGGGACCGACGGTTCCGTCACCCGCATCCTCGAGGTGATCACCGGAGGCCAGGTGAGGATCACCACCCTCTCCCAGGAGGTGATCGGGGCCGGGAAGGAGGTTGCTGGCCTCCTCCATGTAAAAGAGGGAGATCCGGTCAACCACCGGGTGGTGAAGATCGAGGAAGAAGGAACCTCTTCGCCCCTCATCTATGCGGTCTCTGATACGCCTCTTGGCCGCCTCTCGGCCGGCTTTCGGGAGGATCTCATGCGGGCGGATATCCCCATCGGGAGGATCCTTGCCCGCCACCGGATCGAGGCACGCCGGGAGATCCTGGACGCGAGGGTCATACCCGCCGGAAGCGAGCTTGCCCGGATCTTTGGCATCTTCAGGAGGGAGCCCCTCCTCTCCCGGCGGTACCAGATCATCCACCAGGGAGAGCCCCTCATCTCCATCGAGGAGCAGTTCCCCTACCACGCGTTCCTGGACGAGCGCCGGGTGATCGTCGAGACCCCCTCCCGGATCCACCTCGGGCTCATCGATATGCATGGAGGGTTGGGCAGGGTGGACGGGGGGATAGGGATCTCCCTCGCGGAACCGGGGATCCTCCTCGAGGTGAACCAGTCCCGGGAGACCGTTGCCCGTGGGGGGGACGAACGGGCACGGGAGATGGCGGAGAAGGTCGCGGCCCGGGTGCTCGCTGGAATCCGGGCACAGGGCGGCGTGGAGATCACCCTTCGGCGGGTCTACCCCTCCCATGTCGGACTCGGGGGCGGGTCCCAGATCGCGCTTGCCGTAGCCCGGGGGATCTGCGAGATCTTCGGCCGGAGCCTCCCGGTGAAGGAGCTCGCCCGCATGGCAGGCCGGGGAGGGACATCGGGGATCGGGACCGCTGCCTTCGAGAGCGGGGGGTTCATCATCGACGGGGGCCATGCCTTCGGGACCGGGGGCGAGAAGAGCGATTTCCGGCCCTCGTCGGCATCGGACGGGGTGCGGCCTGCACCCGTGATCGCCCGCCATGACTTCCCCCCCGGCTGGCGGATCATACTCGCCACCCCGCGCCTCCCTGCCGGGGCGAGCGGAGAAAGGGAGGTTGACATCTTCCGTCGTGCCTGCCCTGTACCCCTTGACGAGGTCCGGGAGACCTGCCACGAGGTGCTCATGCGGATGCTCCCCGGGGTCGTGGACCATGACCTGGACCTCTTCGGGAGCGCCGTGAACCGGATCCAGGAACTCGGGTTCAAGAGGGTCGAGATCTCGCTGCAGCCGCCGGAGATTCCTCGCCTCATCAGGGAGATGCGGAGGGCCGGTGCGGCGTGCGCAGGGATGTCCTCCTTCGGGCCCACCGTCTATGCGATCACCGACTCAGATGCCTCCTCAATCCTCCGTGCGGCAGAAGAGTTCATGGCGGAGCACGGCGGTGGGGAGGCCTGGATCTCGGCCCCGCGAAATACCGGAGCCATGGTGAGGGTCTCCTGACCGGTGCACGAGCCCCTCCCTAGCAGGAGAGCGGCGAGGGTTTATAGGGTACAGCGATAACTCTGGAGAGGACTGGGTGGGCCGGCTATGGGGGACGTCATTGTCGCTCAAGACCTCGAGAAACGGTTCGGCGACTTCGTGGCGGTGAACCGGGTCTCCTTCTCGGTCAGGGAGGGGGAGGTCTTCGGGTTCCTGGGGCCGAACGGCGCAGGGAAGACCACTACCATGAGGATGATCCAGTGTGTCTCCCCGAAGACCTCGGGGAGGCTCGAGGTCTTCGGCATGGACGTGGACACCCACCAGGCCGAGATCAAGCATCTCGTCGGGGTGGTGCCCCAGGAGAACAACCTGGACCCGGACTTCTCGGTGCACGAGAACCTGATGGTCTACTCGCAGTACTTCGATATCCCGCCCCGGACCGCCCTCGAGACCATCGGGTCCCTCCTCGACTTTGTCCAGCTCTCCGAGAGGCGGGACACCTCCATCGAGAAGCTCTCGGGGGGGATGAAGCGGAGGCTCATCCTCGCGCGCGCCCTCATCAACAATCCCCGGCTTCTCATCCTCGACGAGCCGACCGTCGGCCTCGACCCCCAGGCCCGGCACCTCATCTGGGACCGGCTCAGGGCCCTGCGCTCCCGGGGGAACACCATCGTCCTCACCACCCATTACATGGATGAGGCAGCCCGGCTCTGCGACAGAATTGTCATCATGGACCAGGGGAGTATCCTGGAGCTTGGCCGGCCCCAGGACCTTGTACAGAAGCACGCCGGAGTCGATATCGTGGAGGCCGACAACAAGCCGGAGGTCCTCGCATGCCTTGGCAGGATGGGGGCGAGATACGAGGTGGCAGGTGAGCGGGTGCAGGTGTTCACCGAACATGCGAGGGAGGTCACCGCGGCCCTCCTCCAGGAGTGCAGCCCGATCGAGGTCGTGGCCCGCCCGGCAGGCCTTGAAGACGTCTTCCTGAAGCTCACGGGGAGGAGGCTGAAGGAATGAGCCGGTTCGGTTATCTCAGCCCGCCGCGGTTGACCTGGAGAACACTTCGGGTCTGGCAGCGGAACCGCAACGTCTTTGTCAAGACCTTCAGGGTCAACTTCCTGCCGCCCCTCCTCGAACCGCTCCTCTACCTCCTCTCCCTGGGGTACGGCCTCGGGGTCTTCGTGACCCAGATCAACGGGGTCTCCTACCCCCGGTTCATCGCCCCGGCGCTCCTTGCCATCAGCATCATGAATGCAGGCTTCTTCGAGACCACCTACGCCTCCTATGTAAGGATGTACTTCCAGAAGACCTTCGACGCCATCATCGCGACCCCACTCTCCATCGAGGAGGTGATCACGGGCGAGATCCTCTGGGGCGCAACGAGGAGCCTCATCAACGCCTCCATCATGCTCCCGGTCCTCATCGCCTTCGGCGTGGTGGACCTCCCGATCTCCCTCGTCATCATCCCCTTCGCCTTCCTCGCCGGTTTCCTCTTTGCCTCCATCGGGATGTGCTTCACCGCCCTCACCCCGAATATCGATACCCTGAACCTGCCGACCTTCCTTTTTGTCACTCCCATGTTCCTCTTCTCGGGGACCTTCTTCCCCCTCTCCATCCTTCCCATGCCCATCCAGATCTTTGCGACCGCGGTCCTCCCCCTCACCCATGTGGTAAAGATCACCAGAATGATCACCCTCTCCCAGGTCACACCCGAGATCCTGGTGAGCCTGGCATGGATCGTGATTGTCGCGGCCGTACTCTTCGTACTCGCCGTGAACCTCATGAAGAGAAGGCTGATTGTGTAGAAACAGGTTACTGATATCCCTGAAAACCTTCCTTCACCGGTCCCGATATACGGCGGGGGATGCCCGCGGCGGGGGCGGTAGTCCCCCAAGAGCCCAATACATAGCTGAGTTATAAAACCGATCTCCGATCTCGATTCTTATCGATGAATGAAGACCGGTGGACGCTCCTGGGGGTTCGCTCCGCTCACCCCCGCCGCTGCGGCGTCCCCCAGTCAGGATAGGACCTTATTGGAAGTCTTCAGGATCTGTACCTTGAAATAAACTTCAATCGGTTGTCCCGGTACACGACGGGGGATGGCCGCGCCGGGGGCGGTAGTCCCCCAAGAGCCCAATAAAAAGACGCGGTATATTATCCGTTCGCGTTGGTATGGAGAGAATCCCTTGGGAGAATTGGAGGGAACGTTCGTTATTTTCCTGATTCTTTATCGTTCGAATAGTACCTTCTCAAGAACTCCCGGACCTTCTCGGACTCGATCCAGCCCCGGTCCAGCTGGTCGATGATCGCATCGATCATCTTCGCCTGCCCCAGGATCTTCTCCGACGCTGTCCCCTCGGTGAGGTCCGCGAGGCCCACGATAACTGCGAGGGGGTTCCGGATATGGTCGCCGAGGATGGCGAACTGCTCGATGTTTCTCTCGATCTGCTCGTACGCCTCCCTCTTCTGGACCTCGATCAGCTTCCTCTGGAAGATCTCCTGCCTGAGCTGCTCGTTGGTCCGCTGGAGCTCCTGGGTCCGTGCCGCCACGAGCTCCTCCAGCCGTGCCCGGTAGCGCTCCAGCTCATCCTCGGCCTGCTTCCGGTCGGTGATGTCCCTCGCGATGGCGAGGACCTCGTCATTCCCGCTCACGACAAGGCGCATCTCGTAGTACCGCACCCCGCCCTTCCCCTTGACAGTGTACTCGAAGATGAAGACAGGCGATATCTCACAATTCTCTTTCTCCCCTCCCTCCGGGCCATTCGCCCCCTGGGGGATCACCTCGAAGGTCTCCTGTATCTCCTCCAGGTCGTTCCCGAGGAGCTCATGGAGCGCCATGGCTCCCAGCTCCGCGGCTGTGGTGGCATTGAACTCCTCGTGGATCCCCTCCCTCTTCACCTGGCACATCTGGTCCGGGACGGCGCAGAGGAGGGCGCGGTTCTTCTCCTCGCTCTTCTGGAGGCGCACCTGGGCCTTCTCCAGGGCGGCGAGGGTCTTGTTGATGTTCTCCTGGAGGTTGGAGACCTCGTTCTCCTCCTTCCCGACCTTGAGGCGGGCAGAGAGGTCCCGGGTCATCCCGATCCTCTTCACATCGGTGGAGAGCCGGGAGATGGGGGAGAGGATGGAGCTGTCGAGGAGGTAGAGGAAGACGATCGCAAAGATGAGGACGAGGATGATGTACGAGAGGGTGAAGTAGTCCAGGGTCGCCTGGCCCTGGGCATAGATCTGCCTGGGGAGCTTGGTCTTGATGATGAGGATGGGGGTGCTGTAGAGGTCCGTTATCTGGGCATAGCCGGCGATGGTCGTCGGGCTGTCAGGCTGGATGAAGATGGACCTGTTCCCGTCAAGCTCGACCTGGGCCGCCCGGACATCGGCCGGGCTCCCGGGCTCGCTCCTCCGGTACATCACGACCTGCTGGTTCGTGAGCTGCCCGATCCGCTGGATCTCGTTCTCGTCAAGGAACCGCCCGACGATGAGGGTCCCACGGCTCACCCCGTCGTAGTTCTTCGTGGTGATGGGGGCGGAGGCGACCATCACCGGCCCCTCGGAGAGCATCAGGAACCCGCTCAGGCTGCTGTTGGTCCGGGAAAAGGACCTGAGGACCTGGTTCCCTATCACCATCCCCGCGATGTTTCCGGGGAGGGGCTCCTCCTGGCTGGAGGCCAGGTCGAAGGCCTTTGCGTAGAAGATCCCCCCGGAGGTGTTCAGGAATACCATGAAGTTGAGCCTGCCGCTCGTGAAGGTCTCGGGCCCGAAGTTCTTCTCGATGTACTTGAGGTTCCCGTCCTTCAGGAAGGTGTAGGTGTCATCCCTCGGGGCCCAGGCCCTCACCACGGTGTCAAGGGAGGTGAGATCCTCTGAAAGCAGGTTCATGAACCGGTTCATGTTCTGCTGGGTATTCCTCTCCTCGAGCGAGACGAAGGCCCCGAGCAGGATCCCGTGGGTGACGGCATAGAAGGCGATGAGGGTACAGGTGAGCGTTACGCCGACGATGATCAGGAGTTTTCTGCGGAGATCCATTTCTGTACCTGACGCCCTGGAGAGAGGAGGGGCCTGCTTTAACTTATTTATCATTTTTTATAAGTTCCCAATAATACTTCTCCCTCAGGGCCCCTCCACCCCTCCCCCATCCGGAGACCTCCCGAAGGCTTCCTGGGACCCGGGATGCGCGGGTGCGGTTTTTTCCTGCCAGAGAGAAGGATTTTATCTCTTTTTTCCCCATATTCCTCTATGGGTGTCAGATGCATCGAGCTCCCCGGGATCGGGACAAAATACGAACTGGAGACAGAGAAAGGGGACAGGGTCGCCATCATCTTCATGGGTTCGCGCAAGTTCCAGCTCTATATCCTTGAGAAGGGGAAGGGCTCCCCCTCCGCGGCCGAGCTCACCGCCGCAGAGGCGAGGAGGCTGGGGAGCCTCCTCTCGGGGGCCATCATCGAGGCCGAGAAGGAGGCGGTCGAGATCGCGTTCTCCGCCCTCTCGGACCTCCGGATCCGGGTCCACACCTATGTCATCAAGAAGCACCTTGCAGGGAGATCCATAGCCGAGCTCCAGGTGCGGACGAAGACCGGTGCAACGGTCGTCGCCGTCTCCCGGAAGGGGACGAACATCATCAACCCACTGCCCTCCTTCACCTTCGAGGACGGGGACATCGTGGTCGCCATCGGGGACACCGACCAGCTGGAAGAGTTCGAGCGCCAGATCCTGGGGAACTGATGGAAGAGATCGCCCTCGCCCTCTTCATCTGCCTCATCCTCGCCCTTGTCTCGAAGCGGTACTCCCTCCCGCCCATCCCATTCTACATCATCGCCGGGATAGCGATCGGGAAGAGCGGCCTCGCCATCGTCCCCGCCGATACCTACTCCCAGTACCTCTCCTCCCTCGGCCTCATCTTCCTCCTCTTCTACGTCGGCCTGGAGATGCGCCCGAAGTCCCTCAGGGAGCGGGGGCGGGTCATCCTCCTCTCCGGCGTGATCGACCTGAACGTGAACCTCCTCATCGGCTTTGCCGCTGCCCTCCTCCTGGGGTTCCGGCCGCTCGAGTCCTTCATCCTCGCGTCCGCCTTCTACATCAGCAGCTCGGCGATGGCGATCGCATCCCTGGTCGAGAACCGGAGGCTCATCCTCCCCGAGGCGGAGACCATCGTCTGGATGATGGTCTTTGAGGACGTGCTCCTCATCCTCCTCATCTCCCTCTTCTCCGCCCAGGCGGAGAACCCCCTCACCTTCATCCTCCTCACCGCCGCGGTGCTCGCTGCCACCATCCTGATCGTCAGGGTCCTCAGGCGCCCCATCAAGGCCATCCTCATGAGGACCGATGACCTCCCGTCGCTCCTCACCTTCACCGCGGTCATCTCCTCCACCTACCTCGCCAAGCTCCTGAAGATCCCCGACGCACTCGTCGCCATCATCCTCGGCTCCTCCCTCGCCGCGACGAGCGGGGCTGCCCTCGACCGGCTCTCCCAGCCCTTCCGGGAGGTCTTCCTCGTCCTCTTCTTCGTCTTCTTCGGGATCACCATCGACTTCTCGGGCGGGTTCTCGCTCATCATCGCAGCGATCCTCTGCATCCTTGCCATCGGGAGTAAGATGGCCTCCGGGATCCTCGTGGGGTGGGGCCTCCACGGCTCGGCCCTCTCCGGTATCGAGATCGGGGCGAACACCCTCGGGAGGGGTGAGTTCTCCATCGCCCTTGCCGCCATCTTCGGCTCCGCAACCATCTCCGCGACGATAGCCATCCTCGTGGTCGCGACCTCCCTCATCGGGTCCTTCGCCGCACGGTACAGCGACGGGCTGAAGGAATGGATTGGGAGGGCGAGGAGGGGAGCATTCCTTCCTGTCGCGGGAGGCCAGGCAGAGTGACGGGAGAACACCGGCATCCCGGGTACCGCGGGAGCGGGAAACCTTTTTTCATCCCTGCACGATACACACTTCCAGAACTCCCATTATATGGGTGGTTGTCATGAAAATTCTCGTTGTCTATTACTCCATGTTCGGCCATATCCACCGGCTCGCGGAGGCGGTGGCTGCAGGGGCCGCGGGGGTCGACGGCGTCTCCGTGGACCTGCGGAGGGTCCCCGAGACCCTCCCCCAGGAGGTCCTGGAGAAGACAGGGGCACTGAAGGCACAGAGGGCCTTCTCCCATGTCCCGATCTGCTCCAGAAATGACCTGGGGAACTACGATGCCATCGTCTTCGGGACCCCGACGCGTTACGGGAACATGTGCGGCCAGATGCGCCAGTTCCTGGATGCCACCGGATCCCTCTGGGTCCAGGGGGCCCTCGCGGGGAAGGTGGGCTCGGTCTTTACCTCATCGGCGACCCAGCACGGGGGGCAGGAGTCCACCATCCTCTCCTTTCACACGACCCTCCTCCACCACGGGATGATCATCCTCGGTCTTCCCTACCTCTTCGCCGGCCAGAGCCGGACGGACGAGATCACCGGCTGCTCCCCCTACGGGGCGTCCACCATCGCGGGCCAGGGAGGAGACCGGTGGCCGACCGAGAACGAACTGGCTGGTGCCAGGTTCCAGGGGAAGTACGTTGCCCTCGTCTCATCGAAGATCACGCCCCACCGGGATGCCATCATCGCCACCCTCACCCGGTGATCCCGCCTCCCCCGAAGGCGCGGCCGGGCTGGAGGTCAGGGAAAGGGAGGTCCGCCACCCGACCATCCAGGTGCTCCCCTCAGGAAAGGTGAGGGTCACCGTCCCGCCGGGAACCCTTGTCCATCCCCTCATCGAGAGGAACTCTGCCTGGATCGAGAGGAAGAAAGGGGAGATAGAAGAGATCTCCCGGGACAGGACAGGACAGGAGGGGAGGATACTCCTCGAAGGGAGATTCTATCGTCTGGAAGCCGGCCCCTCATGCGGGATAGAGGAGGGGGAGGGGGTGGTCAGCTATACCTCTCCGAGGGACCTCAAGCTCTTCCTGAAGGATCGGCTCAGGGACGACCTCCTCCCCAGGCTGGAGGCGCAGGCGCGACGGATGCAGGTCCAGATAGCGGGGATGACCGTCCGGGAGCAGCGGAGCCGGTGGGCGAGCTGTTCCCCCGGGGGGAGGATCAGTGTGAACCTCCGGGTCCTGGCGCTCCCCCCGGATATCCGCGACTACCTGGTGGTCCACGAACTCTCCCACCTCCTGGAACCGAACCATTCACGGAGATACTGGAAGAGGGTCGGTGCATTCTTCCCCGAGTACCGGTATGCCGAAGAGGAGCTGAAGAAGTACTGGATCCTCGTCGAGAGGGACGGTATCTGGGAAGTGCTGAAGAGAGTGTAAAAAAGAGAAGAGGAAGAGGAAGAATTCTCTAATCCTTCTTCGAGACTCGACTGGAAGGAGAGTGAGAAGAAGGATGTTAATCCTTCTTCGAAATGGTCCGTTCCAGGGACTCGCGGACCGCCCGCTGGATGGACTCGTCCTCGTCCTTGAGGGCCTGGATGAGCGGCTCGACGGCACGGCCGTCCCCGATATCCCCGAGGGCCACGGCGGCGCCTTTCTTCACGCCCTTGTCCCGGTCCTTCATTGCCGCGATCAGGGGCTCGACCGCACGGCGATCGCCGATCTTGCCCAGGGTCCAGGTTGCCACATACCGGACCCCGGCATCTTCGCTCGAGAGAGCCTCGATGAGGGATTCGACCGCGGGCTCGCCGATGTGCACGAGCACGTCCGCAGCGCCCATGCGGACGAAGACGCTCTCGTCCTTCAGGACGTCGATGAGAGGGGCGATCGCCCGCTCGTCGCTCATGGCCGAGAGGGCACCGGTCACGTTCTCCCGGAGCTCCGGGTTCTTCAGGGTACCGATGAGGGGGGCGAGGGCCCGTATGTCCCGGATCTTCCCGAGGGCCACCACCGCCTCCCGCTGCACCTCGAGGTCTTCATCCGAGAGGAGCTCCACGAGGGGGCTCACCGCATACGGTTCCCCGATTCTCCCCAGGGCGATGGTCGCCTCCTTCCGCACGCCGGCTGAGTTGTCGCCGAGAGCCCTGATGAGGGGCTCCACCGCACGGCGGTCCCCGAACCTCCCGAGCACCCGGGCCGCGGACCGCCGGACCGGCTCATGGGAGTCGGCAAGGGCAGCGATGAGCGGCTCGACCGCTGGCTCGCCGATCTCGAAGAGGACCTCCTCGACGTCTGTCCTGAAGATCTCGCCCTCCCGCCTGAGGGCATCGATGAGGGTCGGGACCGAGAG
>Ga0315289_10009264_pt1 | contig 14177 bp, 14 predicted proteins | sample YL17G11_40_MG_FD_203452 | JGI IMG/M metagenome (GOLD analysis project Ga0315289, IMG submission 203452) | Sediment microbial communities from Yellowstone Lake, YNP, Wyoming, USA - YL17G11_40 | ecosystem: Environmental > Aquatic > Freshwater > Lake > Sediment | place: USA: Wyoming | collected...
GAAAGGGACGATTGCAAAAGAGGGAGAAGTGACGGTTGTCAAGAATCCCAAGGAGCCGATTTATCAAGATCCCATCCTTACTCTTAAAGAAGATCTTATCGTGGGCGGGAGCAAGGCTCAGGGAGAAGCCGCGTTCTCTACGGTGCAGGGCATCGAGGTGGATCAGGACGGCAATATTTATGTGGGAGATTTTAGGCAGGCCTGTGTTAAAGTCTTCGATAAGGCCGGCGCATATTTGCGGACTATTGGAAGACGCGGTCAAGGTCCGGGAGAAATGGGGGCTGTGCTTTCCTTCTCCGTCAATCCTAACAACCAGGAATTGATCGTTAACGATGCTCACAAACTAATTTTTTTCGATCTCCAGGGGCGATTCAAAAGAAATCTTATATTACTCGGCATGGCCACGCACGCCTCTCTCGACAGACAGGGAAATGTTTTTGCTTGGATCTCTGATATTCGGGAAAGGCGGAGTATTTTTCGTTTGTTCAGCCCGGATATGACCAAAATTCTATCGGATATCGTCGTCATTCCAGCTCCCCCGGATGTGAATATATACTCGCCGCGATACTACTGGATTTTTGATCCTAAAGACCGATTGATATTCGGATATCCCAAGACCTATGAGATATCCTTCTATGACGAACATTTGAAAGTCATAAAAAAGATCGTCCGTGAATATGATCCCGTCAAAGTGACGGAAGAGGATAAAAAAATATATTTGAAACGGATCCCGCCAGGGCACAGCGGGCCGCCGAAAATTCCTTGCCCCTCACACCATGCGGCGTTCCGAAGCTTCTTTCTCGACGATCACGGCCGTCTTTTCGTCCAAACCTGGGAACGAACCTCTGATGGCCGGCAAGACATTCACGACGTTTATGATTCCGAAGGCCGTTTTTTCGGGCAAATCGCGCTCAACGTCCATCCGGACTTTATCCATTCGATTCCGCGAATTCTAAGGAACAACAAGCTCTACGCCGTCGAAGCCGATGAGGAAGGTTTCGAAGTCGTCAAACGCTATTCCGTGACTTGGAAACATTTAGGATGAAGCCAGCGGCCCAAGGGCATGGCTACCCATTGACACGATGACGCTCGCAAGCGGATAATCGCCTCAGAAGATAGACGAATCCCGGGAGGGGAAATTCTCAAATTAAAAAGTCTTATTGTTTTTAGATTATTGTTCCTTCAAATAAGAAAGGAGAAGATTCAATGAGTATTTCCAAGGGCACTAAAGGTGCTGCTGGCGTCAACTTTGTGGCGGCTGAGCTAAGCATGCTCGGCAAGGTAGCCTTGCCTACCACGCGTAACGTCAAAGGTCCGGACATTGTGGTGTTTGACCCGGAGACGTTGAAGACGGCCTTTATCCAGGTCAAGAGCACTGATAAACCGAAGAACGGCTGGCCGGTGCACACGGTAGGCGACGACCCCACGGATTGGGAGACCGAGTTCCGGCGCACGGTGGTACGCAGTAAAAACTATTTTTATGTGTTCGTGGCACTGCCTACTGATGAACAATCGCGACCGCATTGCTATATAGTGCCGTCGGAGGAGGTAGCTGACAGCATCGTCGCAGATACGAAGGCTTATCTACAGAAGCATCCAGGACCTGCGCGTCAGATGCTGGTATGGGCCTTCTTTGACAAGAGTGGCGAACTGAAGGGCAAGTATCTCAACCGTTGGGACGTGCTGAAGTTGGAAAAGGATTGAGGCGTGCGGGAAGCCAGAGGCCCGAAGGCATGGCTTCCCGGTCAATGACAGGACGCAAACGCGGATAATCGCCTCAATAAAAGAGACGAGGCGGGGGAAAGCGAAATTCTCATGGAGAATATAAAGCAAAAAAATACATGGGTAATAAATGACAGAAGTAATCCAAAAAACGTATTGTAAAGATTGTGGGAGACTGATAAGGAAAGAAAAAAAGAGAAAACCGTGTCCGCGATGTGGAAGTTTAGCGAGGCATTTCGAGGCTATCGTTACAGAAGAAATTAGAATCAAGGATTTTGTAAGCTGGGAACGGAAGCGAACTTATATTAAAAAGCATCGCTTTATTGGAGCGATTTTGTTTGTGCTGGCAATAATCTCACCTTTTGTTGGCTATATATTTGAAGGCATATTAGGGATAATAATTGGCCTTGTTATTTCATTGGCATCATATTTTGTCGGCCCCTATATAGCCCAAAAGGCGACAGAAATTGTTAAGGGTGAATCTCGGGGATAATTATTCTTTTGCTCATTTCGCCAACTTTGATTTCGGGAATCTATATATGTCAGACTATCGGAATGAGGCGCTTGGAGGCCGGACTTAAGCCCCGGCCTCCCGAAACTGAAATTGACGGCGGAGCCGGATAATCGCCTCGTTGGGATAGACAAATCCGGGCAGGGGATTTTCTAATTACATGCAGGTTGGGAGAAACCTTGAATCTTCCCCCAAACTATTGCGGATAGGTTTTTAGTTTTCGTGTAAATTTCTCAGTAAATTTCTTCCCCTGCACATCCAAAAAGTTAAAGTAAAATTCAACTATGGCATTTTTATCTTGAGCCTTTGCTTTTTCCAAACTCTGCAAGGCCGACAATTCAAAACTGTCTTTAATCTCAGTTTTTTCGTTAGGAGATATATATTCATTTCTTTCCTTTTCAGGCGAAGAATAGACTCGGCCAATTAATTCTTCAGGCCAATATTTTATGCTATATCCTAATAGGTAGACCGCATAGGAGCCTCTATTGTAAATATGAAAAGTGTATCCCATGGTTAAAGTAGCCCAATTAACCGAAAGCCCAGGGTCATCAATTTCTATTATAGGTCTTAATCTTATTTTGAACTCCTCTTGCATCATTTTTGTCATATCTTTTGTGAAGCCGAGATATTTTACTGTAAGGACCAGCAATATAATGGTAGCGACAAACATACCCATTCCGCCTAATGGAGAAATATATTGAGAAAATAGATGTCCCCAGTTCGTCTTTTTTGCCCTCTGTTTGCCTTTAGCCCGGGGAGTTTTCATTGCGCCTTTTTATCTATACAGATTATAAGCGTGTATTAATTATTTTTTCAATATGATTTTAGGCGCGAGGGAAGCCAGAGGCACGAAGGCATGGCTTCCCGGTTGCTAGAAAGACGCTTGACGCGATTGACCGCCTCGACAGGATAGACGAATCCGGGGAGGGGAAATTCTCACCTAATGGCGAATAGCAAAAAGAAAGAGGCCATCATCCTCGAATGGACATTCACTCCGCCTGATTATTTCGAGGAGACGGTCCGTATTGTCCGGGATAACTATGAGATGACTTTAGATAAAGGCAAAGTTAAAGCAACAATTGACGCTCAATATTTTGACGGTGAGCCGGACTTCCGATTGAAGCTCCATGAATCTCTGAACAGTAGATTTCTTGCAGCCCAAATTCTTACCCAAAAGCCGTTCGAGCTTTCCGAGCCTTCGATGTCAAGAATCCATCCAGATGGAAGAATAGATAAATATCTGCATGCCCAGCCAATTAAATTTAAATTAACAGTCGGCCCCGCTGATTTTATAGTTACAGACAGAAACGGCAAGGAAATAAGTGACTCCAGGAGGGAAAGAATCGAGAGGATGAAATCAATTAGCGGTCTTGTTGAAAAACATCGGGCGAATAACCCTCTTCTCCAAGGTATTCTTGAAAGTCATTCCTCTTCTATTCGTAAGCCCGAAAATGAATTGGTTTACCTGTATGAGATTCGGGATGCGCTATCTAAAGAGTTTGGGGGAAAGGAAGCGACGTGTCGTGTCCTTAATATATCTGATGGGTCATGGGGGAGATTTGGCCGTTTGGCTAACGATGAACCATTAAAACAAGGAAGACATCGCGGATGGAATTTGGGATTCTTAAGGGATGCGACAGAGGACGAATTAGTTGAAGCCCGCACTTTTATCCGAGAATTAATCGAGAAATACCTGGACTATCTAGAAAATATCAGGCATCCTTGATATAAGCAATGCGGCGATTAACCGCCGTTATGGGAAAGACGAATCCGAGGAGGGGAAATTCTCAAATTGAAATTGATATATGAGGGGAGGGATAAACATGCGGAAAAATTTAGAAAGGTTTTTTATTTTGATTATCTTCCTAAATCTTATTGTTGCATGTGTTACTACTAGAATTATTAGATATGAAACCATTTATAGGGAACCAAAACCATCGAATTTTCCTATTGATATATATGAGTCATCTAATTTGAATCGACCTTATAAGGCAATCGGAATTGTAACTGCGAATGCGGGGAAGTGGCATAGCACTCAAGATACTATTGAACAGTTGAAAAAGGTTGCGCGAGAAATGGGCGGTGAGGCTCTAATGGACCTAGGCTTTGCCACCTCCGATGGTCGCATTATTCAAAGAACTGCTACGGGATATGTTTCCGGTAGCGCAAGAGAAAATTGGGGGGCAAAGGTAATAGTATGGGAAAAATAGCAGTTTTTCGAATGTATTTGAGGCGAGTGGGGGCCGGACATAAGCCCTGGCCTCCCAGCCTATTAAATCGATTCATTATCGAAATTCGCTTTTCAAGATAAAATAAATAAGGGAATTTAAGGGGATGCGAGGATGGATATTAACAAGCTTATGGAATCTATCACGGAAACAATAAAAACGAACACGTTCGGAGAGCTCAAAATAAGAAAAGCCACGCTAAACGATTTAATATATTTCGATGAGGAACTGAAGAAGCTTGGAGACGACAAAGAGATTGTTTCGCGTTTAATTCATTATCTAATTGTTGAGCCAAAACCTAGTTACAGAGATTTCCAAAAAATAGCCAAAGACGAATTACTCGCGATTGCTCGTAATTTTATCAAACTTCAGCCAGAAGCTTTTGCTGATTTTAGCGAGACGACAGATGAAGAATTCTATGGGAATTTTAAAACTGCGTTTCAGCTTCAGTATGAGAAAGGATTGGAAGACGTAAAAAAAGCATTAATGCCTGCGATGGAAGCCACAAAAAGTTTTTTAGAAAGCTTTAATAAGCAATATTCGAGCATCATGCAGCAAGCAGTCGGTCCGACAATGATATTTTCAGAGGCCATAAAAGGGGCAAACGCGATAAGTCGGCAATTAGGGAGCCTGCAACTGTCCCTCGTCGAGGCAGCAAAGTCAATGGCGGCGCAGGTTCAGAGCATTGCTCAAGCAGCAGCAGAGGCCTTAAAGCCGCAAATAGATATTTGGCAAAAGTGGGCTGAACAGAATCAAGCAGTATTCAAAAAATATCAGGATTATTGGAAGGAGTTCCACGACAAATACAAAGTTAGCGAGCCTGAAGCACTGAAAATATTGAAAAAGTATAAGTGGTTTGTAGGCCCATCGATGCCGAGTAATATTGTTTTTCATATTGTGAGCATAGGAAGAAAAAGAGGAAATCATAGGGGTGAAATCAACAGGCTCTTTGTAGGCTACTTCATTGATAACGAATATAAAGAATTGGAAAATATTATAAATGGATGGAAAAAAAATGAATTATTTAAGCCCAGGATGAAAATATTGCGAGATTGCCTTTATACGCTTAAAAATGCAAAAAGAGGAAGTAATCCATCGAATGTTGTTTTGCCTTGCCTAATTGCTCAAATAGATGGAATTCAACAAAAATTTATGGAAAAAAACGGATTATCATTCGATTTAAAGAATAGGATATGGAAAGATGCGTCCGGTCAAAAGGTTAATTGGAAAAAATGGTATAAAGATTTTACATTAAACGACAATTTCATGGCTGCCGCAAATGATATATTTCTTAACATTCTTTTCCAGAAAACGAATCGTGGCCAATCTACTATGTTCACTTTTAATAGACATAAGATAATGCATGGGGAATGCACTAATTACGGAAGAATTGATAATACGGTCCGGGCTTTTATGATTCTTGATTTTCTGGCTTCATTAAAATAGCTGCTTTTGAGGCGCATGGGAAGCCAGAGGCCCTAAGGCATGGCTTGCCGCTTTAAGATACGACGCAAACGCGAATAATCGCCTCATTGGAAAAGACGATTGAAGTCCTTGAATTTCTCACTAAATTAGATTCAGACCGGCCTACTTGGTCCAAAATCTATGCTGGAGTGAGTCGAGTATGGATTCGAATCCTCCTCCTAAACAAGATGTCCAATGAAAAATTGATATTTGAACTCTAAGATTATGAGGAGTAAAATTGTCGAAGTAGGTCAACTTCGGAAGCAAACACGAATGAGGGAGGAAAACATATGGCGAAGATTCGTGCTTTTATTAGCTTTGATTATGAACACGACGAGGACTTGCGGAATCTTCTTTTTGGTCAATCACGTAATCCTGACTCGCCATTTGAATTTGCAGACTGGTCACTGAGGGAAGCTATTCCCGGAGATTGGAGGACTGAGGCAAGACACCGTATCAAAAGTTGCGCCGTTTTCATTGTTATTTGCGGAGAACATACGGATACTGCCGGGGGCGTAAGCGTAGAACTTCGAATCGCCCAAGAAGAACGTATCCCTTACTTTCTACTCTGGGGGCGAAGCGATAAGACTTGTTATAAGCCTAGTGCTGCATATGCGTCCGACAAAATTTACCGCTGGACATGGGACAATCTTAAGGCACTTATTGCTGGGTCTCGGTAATGAGAAGGGCACTCATCGTTGGCATAGATAACTATCCTGGCGCTCCACTGCAAGGTTGCGTCAATGATGCCCTTCGCCTCTCTCGGGTTCTCTCACGCAATTTCGATGGAAGTCTGAATTTTCAGTGCGATGTGCTTACTGGGCCTCCGGCGGACGTAACGCGTGCTCTTTTGCGGCGGAAGGTCAGTGAATTATTCGAAAATCCTGCCGATGTAGCTTTTTTTCATTTCTCTGGTCATGGGACTATTAACGGGTTGGGAGGTTATTTAGTTACTGCCGACCACTGCGATTACGACGTCGGTGTAGCCATGACAGAGGTATTGTCGTTAGCAAACCAGTCGGTCATCGGTGAGACTTTCATCACCTTAGATTGCTGTCATAGCGGGGCTTTTGGTCATGTCCCGGCAATTAGTAACGAGAAGACGATTCTCTCAGAAGGAGTAGCGGTCATTACTGCCACTCGCTCTGGCCAAGAAGCAATAGAAGAGGGAGGAGGTGGAGTTTTCACCTCCCTTCTAGTCGAAGCATTGGAAGGGGGAGCGGCTGCACTTCTGGGCGAGGTTTCAGCGGCAAGTGTTTATGCGTACATCGAGAATGCGATGGGAGCTTGGGACCAACGTCCTCTATTTAAGGCGAACGTCTCGCGGTTTTGTCGCCTTCGAATGGCTGCGCCGAGGCTTGAATTGAATCGATTAAGAAAAATGATTGAATATTTTCCGTTGCCTGCGGAACAGTTTGCTCTTTCGCCTGAATATGAGCCTGAACTTGAGCCGCATAACGATGAGAAGGAAGCAATCTTCCGTGACCTGATTCAGCTTAGATACGTCGGGCTAGTTGAGCCGGTCGGAGAAGAACATATGTACCATGCGGCACTAAATTCGAAAGCTTGTGCACTAACACGACTGGGCAAATACTACTGGCGATTGTTGAAAGAGAACAAGCTGTAAGACTCCCTAGACGGATAATCGCCTCGATAATATAGACGAGTCCGGGAGAGGAAATTCTCACGATTTGAAGGGGGATATCAAATGAAACGAGAAATGGAATTGATTCGAAAAATGTTAATTGCCGTTGAAGATTTGCCTGGAGGTTGGGCTCCTGCAGAAATGAAGTTCGACGGATATACAGAGGACCAGGTTGGATATCATGCATACCTTCTTGTGGATGCTGGCCTCGCTAGAGGGGCGGATGTAACTTCAAACATGAGCAAGGCCCCGGAGTATGAACTTCTAAATCTTACCTGGGCAGGTCACGAATTCTGCGATGCTGCGCGAGATGACACGCGTTGGAAGAAAGCCATGTGGATTGTAAAAGAAAAAGGGGGCCACGTAACCCTTGAAATCCTGAAAGAACTTCTTGTTTCATTAATGAAGGGGGCATTTGGCCTGATGTAAAAAGTGGTCTAACCACTTGAGGCGAGCGGAGGCCGGACATAAGCCCTGGCCTCCCGTTTTTAGATTGGATGTGTTGCCGCGGATTTGCGCTTCACTGTTGTGCACGAATTATTTTTAGTATAATTACAATAAAGGGAAACAATTAAATAAAAAGAAGCGAAGGCCGAGAGGTAAAAAAGTGAAAGCCTGCAATAGGGGGAAAAAAATGAAATACAAAGATTTTATTATTGGAGGGCATTATGAAGAAATATAAATATGTTGAAGTTTCGGAAAAACAGCTTGAAGACTTAACTCGACAAGGCCCCGATATGATTGAAGAAGGATTGAGATACATTGACCATCAAAGGATGACAGACCGAGGACCCTTGGATATGTTGATGGTAGATAGTGGGAACGCTTTAGTTGTTGCTGAGCTTAAAATAACTGAAGACGACACAATGCTTGTTCAAGGCATTGATTACTATGACTATATCTCAAGAAATGTTGAAGGCTTGGCTAGAGCTTATAAAAACTTTCATATTGACCCAAAGCAGACTGTAAGATTATTTTTAATTTCCCCAAGCTTTTCTATATCTCTCATTAATAGATGCAAATGGATAGATATCCCGATTTCTCTATTCACTTTTAATTGCATAATATTCGAGGACTCCAAGGAAATAACCCCTGTCTTTTCAGAGGTGCCAATTCCGTCTACCCCTGAAGTGGTGGAGACCTATAATCTAGAAGATAAGCTTAAATATATTACCGACCCTAATGCACGAAAAATGGTGGATGAGTTGATAAAGGAAATTCAAAATTGGGACCCCACCAAAATTCTTATTGAAGCTACCAAGTATGATATTTCACTTAAGGTCTCGGGGAGAGTGTTTTCTTATATGAGTCCTCGTAGAAAGCATTTCATGGTATATACGTATAATAATGAAAAAAAATGGACTGGATTTCCAATTCATCAAAAGGATGATTTGGAAGCAGTGAAAGTCCTGCTCAAAACTAATCTCGCGAGGCTTGGATAAGTGAAATTCTATGCAGATGGTTCAGGATAAAATTTGCTGCAAATGTCAGAAGCATAAACATATTACTTATTTTGTTAAGCCGAATAGAAGCCAGGGGCCAAAGTAGCTATTGAAATATGGTCGAAAAAATTGAATTGAAAATAAGAACTCTTGTAAATCATTTTCGAAGAAGACCTCTCAACTATTTCACAGAATCTGATATCCATTCCTATCTTTATCTTGCCTTTTATCGAGATAAGCTATTCTCCGGACAATACCCCACTCTAAATCCGGTTGAAAAAACGGTTCTCGTTCATAGGGAATACCCGACATTTTTTAAATATGATAATCAGCCTCCAATTGTTCCAAGCGATAAGGCAAGGTCAAGAGGCCATTATGATTTGGTAATCCTTAATCCTGAGTTTGTAAAGGCTAACAGGCTTGATGTTGTGACCAATAAAGAATATAGCTTTATGCTAAAGAAGCCCGTTATCATTCCGCTTATAGCTGCCATTGAATTTAAGTTTATTATCGGGCAAATCAATGAACATATGCTCAAAAATATTAAGCTAGATTTTCAGAAACTTACACATACAAAGCCTTATTCTTATTCAAGATATTTCCTTCTTTTTAATCGTTTTGGCCCAATCGGCGAAAATTTTGGCGAACTGGAAAGAATGAGGGAAGATAATGTTGATGTAAAAGCCGTCTATGCTGAAGCATTCTATGAGGGCAACGAAAAAAAGCATAAAGAAATATATTGGTTCGATTAATATAGTGAACCCAGCATAAGAATGAGGCGAGTGGAGGCCGGACCTAATGCCCTGGCCTCCCGGAGGTTTAAAGGACGCTTGTTAGCGGATAATCGCCTCATTGATATAGACAAAAATAATAAGCTTGACAAATATTAGGCAATTGACTATAAAAATTACGTTAGAAGGGAGCGGAGGCATAAGCTAGTTCAAGCATCTCATTTTTTGTGCGCGGCAAAAACACCCATAATTCATCTGCTCCCTTTAAAAGGAGGGTTGCCTTCATGAAAAACAAGCTATTCTTTGTCTTCTTTTTGGCATTGTTCATCATAATTCTAATGACCAGAGCCGCTAGCTATACGATTATTTGGACTCCAAAAAATATTCAGCTAACGCTAGGACTCGGAGACATTAGAGATATTGCTGCTTCTTTTGTCTCTAATACAAATATGAGCAATGTCGACCTTTGGGTCGTCCCAGAATTGCAGCCGTTTGTGAGGCTTGCGCCAAATCATTTTGATACTGTTGTGGCAGGTTCTAGTTATTCCGTTTCAATACACTTTTCTGTGCCGCTTGGCACAGAAACAAGGCTTTATGATGGAACAATCCATGCCAGAGTAGGGTCAGCAACCTATCCTCAAACATTGAAAATTAATCTCAATATCGTAGAGGCAGCAATAACAATTGGTCCTGAAGGTGGAAGTGTTATTGTTCCGGATGCAAGTGTCTCGGCAACAATTCCAGTTGGAGCCCTATCAGAGAATACCTTGATTACAATCAAACAAACCGGCGAACAAGGACCTGTTGGCAATATCTATGAATTTGGACCGACTGGGCTTAGTTTTTCGAGCCCTATTACCATATCCATTGGATTTAATCAGACAATTTTGCCGCAAAACGTAGATGTAGGAGATTTATATTTAGCTACCGAATGCGATGGCGGTTATATTGAACCGCTGGAAAATATATCTGTAGATACATTCAATAAAAGGGTGATAGGTCAGACATGGCACTTTTCGGATGTATGGATAACCCACGGAATTCTTGTCGTTGATGCAAATAACAATCCCATTTTATCCCAGAATATTCCGCTGGCAACGAGCTTTAGAATGCCTATCGGTGATTTACGGGATTTCAGAACTACTCCCATAACGTGCCATGATGGGCTTTCGTATTCATCCGAAGATTTGGGAAACGATATCAGTCTTTTGACCATAGGAACCTATGCCAATAATTATCCTAAAATTGAATTCAATTCAGGCGTGGCCGAAAATTTAAATAGGTGGATAGTTTCAGTGGCTTTCAATAAAAACCAGCAATTGGCTAGTTACGCTACTGGTGAACTTGCTAGCTATGGAGTTTTTCATCCTGGGGAAGATTGGAACAGAAGATTGGGCGGTTCCAGTGATGACGGCAGACCAATACATGCGATTGCAGACGGTTTAATTCTTTACAGTCAAACACAAACGAGCACGATAAGCAAAAGAACTGATGGAACAGCGGGGTTTGGGAATATCGTCGTAATCGGGCATAAACTGAACGATGGGTCCATACTAGCCTCAGTCTATGCCCACAAGAGAGCGCTTTCTCCCTGTTCTGTGGGCGAGCATATTAATAAAGGCGATATAATCGGACTTATAGGAGATACAGGTTCAATTTATGCCGATGGAACTCCAATTCCAAATAATCACCATCTTCACTTTGAAATTATTAAAACCACGATTGCCAGCAGCGCATCTTCAAAAGTATGGCAGATAGATACACCCGTAATCGATAAAATAAGTGATAGGATTTATATCAGATACAGTAACAATAGCGGCTGGTATTGGCCCAAGACGGAGCAAAAAATATTTGCGAACTATTCATTTCCATCAGTATTTATAAAAAACTACTCATCTATTCCGTGTCAACAATATCAGTTCCAGCTGAAATGGGGAACTTATGGCCCCGGTGATGGCCAGTTTTTAGGAGCAATCAGGCTCGCTGTTGATAAAAATGGGTATATTTATGTGGTGGACCCTCAGAGTCATCGGATTCAAAAGTTTGACCCGAATGGCAATTTTATTACTAAATGGGGAACGTCAGGCTCAGGCGATGGTCAGTTTATGTATCCAACCGGAATTGCCATAAGCACAGATGATAAAGTATACGTTGCCGATGGCGATAATTTCCGGATTCAAAAATTCGATATAAATGGTAATTTCATAATGAAATGGGGAAGCAACGGCTGGGGAGATGGCCAATTTAGGTCGCCTGTTGCTATAGCGATAGACCCTAGTGGCAATGTTTATGTTGCTGATTTTTCTATCTCTCGAATACAAAAATTCGACTCGAATGGTAATTTCATTACTAAATGGGGAAGCAGAGGTAGCGGCGATGGACAATTTAATTTGCCAGTCGACTTGACCATAGATGATAACGGATATATATATGTTGCCGAATCCATGAATTGCCGAGTTCAGAAATTTGATTTAAATGGAAACTTTATAAAAAAATGGGGGAGCTCAGGCTATGGTGATGGCCAGTTTAGGGAAGCTTGGGGAATTGCAGTCGATTCGAATTGTGATGTTTTTGTAAGTGATTTTTCGAACTCTCGAATACAAAAATTTGACTCGAATGGCAATTTCATTGCTAAATGGGGAAGCAGAGGTAGCGGCGACGGACAATTCTATTTTCCGATGGGAATAGCAATAGATTTAATAGGGAATGTATATGTTGCCGACCCCTATTACTACCGTATCCAGAAGTTTGTTTGTAAACAACCCTAATATTTTTTTTAAATGTATTTATTGATTTTAAGACGACCTTTTTGAGGAGAGGGCCTGAATACCGCTTGAGTTAGCGGGCCTTGTCAGATAGAGTAGCGATTAAATTTTTTACTTTACTCTGCTGAAGCGTGCTCGGACTTGCGCCTTCCCAATTATCGAAGGATTTATTCCTGGCTCTAGCTTTTTCCCCAGGTCCCAGTTCGAAATCGTGGCAACCACTTTTGTCTCTCCTCCCAGGCAAGGATTCGCTGCCCTGCGTCGACGCTCATGTTCGGATTCCTCTTGCGCTGATTTCTCTTCCGCCTGAAAAGCTGTATTTTGTTTTTTCATTTTTTTCTCTCCTTTCTGTTAGTCCAAAAGTTTCAACCTTTCTTCCAGAGCCGATAGAAGTCATGAATTGTCATTGCACGCTCGCATTTTTTGGGCGGGAGCAACGGCCCGCCCAGAAGCCAAATTCTTGTGCGCCGTTCCATGTCTTCGATATCCGATAGGTCTTCCTCATACTTGAGCGGCTGGGAACTGACCGTAATTTTCGTGAGATTAAAAGGCTAACCGCAAATAATGTCACTGAGTGCCATCCAATAATGTCACGAGATGGCTCCCGGCTGGCATTTACAGAAGGAGATCCTGAAACATTTCAAACCAAAGTACAGATTGCAGACCTGACAGATATCAACAAGAGAATGACAGTTACCAAGGGTGATGACCTCTTTGGGGCAATTCCATATTTTTCACCGGACGACCAATTTCTTGCATATGCTGAATGGCATCGTATCAATAAAACACAATTTTCTAATCCTCAGATAGTAATTATGGATCTGGTAACGAACGAAAAAAGATATATAACGAAAGCTGATCATGAATCTTGGCGACCGGTTTTCTCTCCAGATGGTAAGCGCCTAGTGTTGCGTCTCGCAAATATATTGACAAAGTCTTTTAACCTTTTCCAGTATCGAATCGGCGGTGGCCGTCCAGACGAAAGGCCGGGTATGGAGATTGGAGTGTTGGACGAAATGGTCGATCTTGCCGACCAGATCTTTCACGCTTCGGAATGTCCCCCGGCGGATGGCCTTTTGGGTGATGATATTGAACCATATCTCCACTTGGTTCAGCCAGGAAGCGTAGGTCGGCGTAAAATGAACATGAAAGCGCGGATGAACGGCCAGCCAGCGCTTAACCCGCAGATGCTTATGGGTGCCGTAGTTGTCGACGACGAGATGGATGGATAGCTCAGGAGGGACATTGGCGTCGATATGTTTGAGAAAATTGAGATACTCCTGATGGCGATGGCGTTTTTTGCAGCGGGCGAGGACTTTGCCGGTGGCGACGTCGAGCGCGGCAAAGAGCGTTGTCGTGCCGTGGCGGATATAGTCGTGCGTCACGCCTTCGACGTAACCCAAGCCCATCGGCAGAACGGGTTGGGTGCGGTCCAGCGCTTGAATCTGGCTCTTCTCATCCACGCACAAGACCATGGCGTTCTCGGGAGGATTCAGATACAAACCGACAATATCGCGGACTTTCTCGACGAAAAAGGGATCGTTGGAGATTTTGAAATGGCGTTGCCTATGGGGTTGAAGGCCAAAGGCGCTCCAGATCCTCTGGACGGTGGGCCGAGAGATCTCCGTTTCCTTGGCGATCGAGCGCGTCGACCAGTGGGTCCCGTCTG
>Ga0315289_10009265_pt1 | contig 14177 bp, 12 predicted proteins | sample YL17G11_40_MG_FD_203452 | JGI IMG/M metagenome (GOLD analysis project Ga0315289, IMG submission 203452) | Sediment microbial communities from Yellowstone Lake, YNP, Wyoming, USA - YL17G11_40 | ecosystem: Environmental > Aquatic > Freshwater > Lake > Sediment | place: USA: Wyoming | collected...
GCTCTGTGTAGACGCCCTTGCGCTGTGGCACCGGCAAGGGTTGAGGCGCATTCTGGGCTCCGCAGCTCGCTCGGCCCTGGAAGAAACCGGGACACTTCTTATGGCAACTTCCGAGACGCGACACTAGCAGCTAACCCTTCCGCCTCCAAAGGTGGGTGAGCGCGACGACGGCGACATAGGTTCTTGCGACTGCGTCAGGCCCTCTTGCAGTCACAGTCGCAACGTCGCATCATGGGCCAACGTTGGCATCCAGTCATCGCATCAGGGGATGATCTTGTGAGAGGTCCTCAATACCGACAGCCGTTGTTGATGGCCAGCGGCGAGCCGCAACACTCGGCCCGTCTCAGAAGGACGTGCCTGGTGGCTTCACAGAGGGCATGCCGCCTATTCCTTCGTCAGTGTCACAGTATTGAAGTATAGGTCGCGATCCGGAGTCGATATGCGGAAATCCGACTGAAACCTCTCGCAGCCACCGAAGTAGGCATCGGGCAGGTCGATCGTGGCCGTTTTCCAGATACCGCTATTCGTCAGCTGAACGGGGCGGGTCCCCTTGTAGCAGGCCATGCCGCCGGCGTCGTAGTCGACGGCAAACCAGTAATCATTGCCCATGCCCTGGTCGAAATACTCAGTGGTGACGCTGACCGCGGCATGCCTTCCCGCAAGAAAGGCGTTGTCAACTTCGAAGTAGATGTAGCGGGCTTCGGACCCATTGGTCACGGTAACCCGTGCCTCCTTGCCCCCGATGTTGGCGGGAGCCGTGAGGCCATCAGCGGTCTGGTCGTCCACCTGCATGAGGCCGCTTCTCACATTCGTCTGCCCAAGGTCAATGGACACTTCGCGCAACCCCGTCAGAGGCGAGCCCTGCCGGCACACGTACGGGGGATCCGAGGGCCGACGCCCGGGGCACCGAGCATCCAGCGTGGGGGTTTGACCCGCGGGCACAGCACTTGAGGTCGGTGGCGCCACAAGAGAGGGCACTAGCGCGCTGGCCGTGGCATGGGGCCGCACCAGTGCAACAACAGACGCGAATGGCTCCTTTGTCCGATTGGCAAGGAAGACCCCTCCCGCCGCCATCAGCCCCACGAGCCCCACTCCCAGGACGATCACGGCCCACGCCCAGCCAGGCACCCGCCTCTTGGGCGCCGGTGGTGCAATCACCTGTCCATCCGGGAGCGCGACCAGCGTGGGAGATGGAGCCCCACGGACTCGCTTGGGCTTGGGTTCAATCCGCGGCTCGGCTTTGCCTGCCAGCGTTGGAGTTTCGGGAATAGCGCGCCTCAGAGCCGCCACTAGATCTTCGGCCGTCTGATAGCGGTCGTCCGGATCCCTGGCTAGAGCTTTCAGGATCACGCGCTCCACGGCCTCCGGGAGGTCCGGGTTCAGGCTGCGAGGCAAGGGCAGCGGTCCCGAAACATGCATGAACACAACCGCAACGGGTGTTTCAGCTCTGTACGGTACGCGACCAGTCGCCATCTCATACAGGATGATGCCCAGTGAGTAGATGTCGCTTCGCGGGTCTATCTTGCGGCCGGCGCCTTGCTCTGGAGACATGTAAGCAGGCGTGCCCATGATGGTCCCAGAAGCCGTCAAGTTCACACTGGCTTCGACCATTCGCGCCAAGCCAAAGTCCGTCAATAGACAGTTGCCGCGTTCGTCGATCAGGACATTGCTGGGTTTGACGTCGCGATGAACAAGGCCGCGGCCATGAGCATAGCTGAGCGCGTCGCCGACTTGAGAAATGACCTGACGGATACGGAGAAGCGAGAGCGGCTGACCCTGCAAAGACTCGGCCAGTGTTCCGCTCGGGACAAAGGGCATGACTATGAAGCTGTAGCCCTCGACCTGGCCGTAGTCAAACACGGGCAAGATATGCGGATGCTGAAGTTGGGCTAGGATCCTGGCTTCGCGCTGAAAGCGGGCGGAGAATTCAGGGTCGTCTGCAAAATGGCGGGGCAGAACCTTCAGGGCGACATACCTCTCCATACCGGGCTGGTAGGCCCTGAAGACGGCTGCCATACCCCCTTCGCCCAGCGGGGCCACGATTTGATAAGGGCCCAACTGCCTGCCGGTAAGGTCTTCCATCGTCTCACCTCATCATGCCTTGGCCCGTAGAGCCGCGAATGGCAAGGAACATGCTCCTGCGCTATGCGACAGCTGCCCAACGGCCCCGAGCGGAGCCGCTCAGCGAAAGCGGGGAATCCCCCACCCATTGTCGCGCCTGAGGGATAGAAGGCAAGCAGCGCCGGTGCGCAAAGCGAGGTCGCCCAGGTCGAGCGCGAGGGATTCCGATGCTCTGCAGCCCGTGTCAAGCATGGCAAGCATGAGCGCCCGGTCACGGTCGCCCGCGAAGGTCCGGCGCTTGCATGTGGCGAGCATGGCACGCTGGTCCTCCAGGTTGAGGGGGCCAAGGTTCTCCATGGTTGTTCTCGGCGCGGGCACCTTCTCAATCGGGCTGCGCCAGCCCTCCTCAGGCTCCGGTCTCGGCCTCCCACCATTGCAGGAAGGCTCTGGCCGACCTTTGAAACCCGTGCAGGCCACCCTGGCGACCGCCGCTCGCTCTGGTCGAGCAGGAAGCGCCTCAGGTGGTCCGGGGTGATGGCCTGGACCTGGAACACCTCTCGAGTCTCCAGAAAGGTCACGAGAGGGGCAGTCTTCGCGGCATAGGAGGAGACCGGTCTGGGTGAGAGGCCGCGGGCCTGGCGGTCAATCAGGAAGGCTTGGACCTCGCGGCGAAGGGGAGAAACGGGCGGGGAAAGTCGCAGAGTGCGTTGGTCGTTCTGGGCCGAAAACACAGGCGCACCCTCCATTTGGAGCGTGCGCCCGCACACAAGGCTGGGGGTCGAGGATTCGAACCTCGGCATACGGATCCAGAGTCCGCTGTCCTACCACTAGACGAACCCCCAACGTGCGGCGGATTCTACCATGCCCATCGGAGGACGTCCAACGTCAGCGGGCGAGGGCCTCGAGCCGGGCGGCGACAGCGGTGACGCGCGCCAGCACCGTCGGCTTGCCGATGATGGCCATGCTCTCCAGCAGCGGCGGGCTGACGGGTTGGCCGGTGACGGCCAATCGCAGGACCCCAAAGAGCTGCCCGGCGGAGAGCCCGAGTTCCTCGGCCAGGGAGCGCAGCGACACCTCCAGCCCCTCGCCGATCGATGGCGCAGCCTCGATAGCCGCCGCGGACCGGCGTGCCGCCGTGGCCGCGCGGGCCGGGTCCATGTCCTTGCCGAGAAGCTGGTCGTCCGCCGGCTGAACGTCGTCGCGGAAGAAGAACCCGGCGATGTCGACCGCCTCCCCGAGCGTGCGGATTCGCTCACGAATCAGCGGCGCGATGTGCTCGAGGCGTTTCGCATCGGCCTGCAGTTTGGCCCGGGCGAAGAAGGGCTGCACCCGGCGAGCCAGTTCGGCATCTGCCAGGCCGCGGATGTACACCCCGTTGAAATGATCGAGCTTGCCGAAGTTGACCGCCGCCGGGCTGGGCGTCAACTTGGCGAGCGAAAACTTGTCGACCAGTTCGGACATGCCGAACAACTCCGTGTGGTCATCGTACGACCAGCCCATCAGCGCCAGCCAGTTGACGACCGCCTCGGGCAGGTAGCCCTCGTCACGCATGTCCAGCGGGAAGATCGAGGCCACACCGCCCTTTGGATCGACGGCATGCCGCTTGCTCATCTTGCCCTTGCCCGACGGATTCAGGAAGACCGACAGGTGAATCCAGATCGGCTGCGGCCACTCGAGGGCCTGGTAGATCAGCACGTGGAGGGGGAAGGTGGGCAGCCACTCCGAGCTGCGCAGCACATGCGTGATGTTCATCTCCCGATCGTCGACCATCGCCGCCAGATGGTAGACGGGCAGGCCGTCCGACTTCAACAGGATGTAGTCGTCGATCTCCGCGTTTTCGACGGTGATGGGTCCGCGAATCAGGTCGACCGCTGTCGTCTGACCTTCCTGAGGCGTCTTCAGCCGGATGACGTGCGGCTCCCCGGCGTCGATTCGTGCCTGCGCGGCGCTGGGCGCCAGGGCGCGGCACAGACCGTCGTAGCGCGGCGGCTGCTTGTGCTTCTGCTGCTCCTGGCGCATCTGAGCCAGTCGCTCGGACGAGCAGAAGCAGGCGTACGCGTGTCCCCTCTGCACCAGTTCATCGGCATACCGCTGGTAGATCGCCTTGCGCTCGGACTGGCGATACGGCGCGCACGGCCCTCCGACGTCCGGACCCTCGTCCCATTCGATCCCCAGCCAATGCAGGCTGTCCATCATCTCACGTTCGGCCTGTGGATCGAACCGCTTCCGATCGGTGTCCTCGATACGCAGGATGAACTGCCCGGCGGTCTGACGGGCAAGCAAGAAGTCGTACAGCGCCGTCCGCGCCCCGCCGATGTGGAAACGGCCGGTGGGGGATGGCGCGAAGCGGGCGCGGGCGGGGGAGGTGGAGGGCATTCAGAATCTCCGTAGAGTCGGGTCGGGCCGGCTAGAGCTCGATCCGTTTGTGGCGCAAGATCACGCTCTCCACCATGCCGATCCCCAGCAGGCTGGCGACCAGCGAAGACCCGCCGTATGAGAAGAAGGGCAGCGGCAGGCCGGACACCGGCAGCAACTGCAGGTTCATGCCGATGTTGATCGCGGATTGGAAGAGCAGGAGGATGGCGACGCCGTAGCAGATCAGCGCGCCGAAATGGTCGCGCGCCAGGCGGGCGGCCCGCAGGCAGCGCCCGATGATGAACACCAGGACCAAGAGCAGGGTCGCCGCGCCGACGAAGCCGAACTCCTCCGACAGCGCCGAGAAGATGAAGTCGGTGTGGCGCACCTTGAGGAAGCGAAGCTGCGTCTGCGTGCCGTGGCCATAGCCCTGTCCGAACCAGCCCCCCGAGCCGATCGAGATCTGCGCCTGGTTGACATTGTAGCTCTCGCCGAAGCCGGCCTCGGGATCGGGCAGCACAAACGACACGATACGCTGCATCTGGTAGCGCTTCACAAAGAAGAAATCCTCGCCGACAGCGTAGCCGTTGGTGAAGTAGGTGACCAGCAGCGGGGATAGCAGGAGCAGCACCAGGGCGACAAGGGCGAGGAGAATCAGGAAATGCCGGAGCCGTGCGCCGGAGGCAAACACCAGCGCCACCCAGATCACGCCCAGGACGATCGCCGTGCTCAGGTCGGGCTGCAGGAAGACCAGCGCTGCCGGAAGGGCGGTCAACACCAGGCTGCGGATGAAGACGCGGAACTGGCCGATCTCGTGCTGGTGCCTGGCGAGGTAGTCGGCCACGACGATCACCATCAGCATCTTGGACAGCTCGGACGGCTGGATCAGGACGATGCCGACATTGAACCACCGCGCCGCACCGAAGCCGACAAAGCCGGCGGCGAGGATCATGCCCAGGAGCAGCAGGACGACGACGTAGATCGGGCGGGCGACCGCCGACCAGAAGCGGTAGTCGATGGCCGCCATCAGCATGATGACCACCAGGCCGAGGAGCGCGTAGATCATCTGGCGCGAAGCCAGCCCGGCCAGGGTCTCGTTCCCGGCGATGGCCGACTGGATCATCGCCACGCTGGCGATCGTCAGCGCGGCGACGGCCGCCAGGAGCCACACATCGAAGTGGCGCCAGACTCGAGCGGAGACCCGCACGCCTAGCCCGTCTCCCTACGCCGGGCGCGCGCCGGGGCCAAGGGAATATCGGCGACCAGGCGCTGTTGATGGCGATCCTGCGTCAGCGAGATGTTCACATTCCGGGTGTCAATCTCGATATGTCGGGAGAGTGTGGCGATCAGATCGTCTTTCAATGCAGCCAGCTTTCCGGGCGGGAGATCCGCCCGGTCATGGACCAGGACGAGCTGGAGGCGATCCTTGGCGGTCTCGGCGCTGCGGCGATTGCCGCGCAATCGCTCGAAAAAGCTCATCACGCGCCTCCTGGCCGGACGATGCGGGAGATGCGCCCGAAGAATCCGTCCTTGGATTCCAAGCTGTCGAAGGGCACGTCTTCGCCATTCAGCCGCCGAGCGATGTCGCGGAACGCTTTGCCGGCGCGGCTGCGCGGGTCGAGGACGGCCGGGCTGCCCTGGTTCGTGGCCACGGTAACGATCTCGTCCTCGGGCACAACGCCGATCAGGTCGATCGCCAAGACATCCAGGATGTCGGCCGTGGACAGCATGTCGCCCCGCTTGACCATCTCCGGTTTCACCCGGTTGACGATCAGCTTGGGCGGGCCCTTCTCCTCGGCTTCGACGAGCCCGATGATCCGGTCGGCGTCGCGCACGGCCGAGACCTCCGGGTTGGTGATGATCAGGATCAAGTCCGCGGGGGCGATGGCGTTGCGGAAACCGCGTTCGATTCCGGCTGGCGAGTCGATCAGGATCCAGTCGAAGTCGGTGCGCAGGTCCTTCACCAGCCGCACCATGTCCTGCGGCGACACCGCCGTCTTGTCACGCGTCTGGGCCGCAGGGATCAGGTACAGGTCCGACAGGCGCTTGTCCTTGATCAGAGCCTGGCGGAGCTTGCAGCGGCCCTCGATCACGTCGACCAGGTCGTAGACGATCCGGTTCTCGAGGCCCATGACTACGTCCAGATTGCGCAAACCGATGTCGCCGTCGATGCAGACGACCCGAAACCCGGTCGAAGCCAGGGCGACGCCGAGGTTGGCGGTGGCGGTGGTCTTGCCAACGCCTCCCTTGCCGGAGGTAATCGTGGCGGCTTTTGCGGTCATCCAACGCTCCCGTACACAAGGTGCCTAGCGGCGGTGCTCATCGATCCACTTCTCGGCCACCAACTGCCCGTCCCGCAGGTGCGCCATCTCGGGCAGGGCGGCGCCGCGGCGTTCCGGGGAGACGGCAATCTGGCCGGCGATGCGCAGCTGCGTGGGTGCCAGGTCCAGCGCGCACACGACGGCGTCCTCGTTCCCCCCGGCCCCGGCATGCACGACGCCGCGCAGGCGTCCCCAGACGATCACGTTGCCCCCGGCAATGATCTCGGCCCCCGGGTTCACGTCCCCGACGACGACCACGTGGCCGGCATAGTGGACATGATGCCCGGAGCGGAGGGTGCGGTGAACCAGCACCGCCTGTTCACCCGGGAGCTCGGTCTCGATCGGCTCGTCGGGCTGCATAGCCCGTTGGCTGGGCCGTCCGAGATCGAGTGCCAGCCCCAGGTCGGCGGCCGCTGAGCGGGTCGCCGGAGCGGTGCACAGGATGGCCCACAGGTTGACACCTCGCTCGGCAAGGACGTCGCGCAGTCTGCCCAGGTCGGAGGCGCCAAGCTCACGATCCTCAAACTGTAGTGCGAGACGGGCGCCGCGGAAGAACTCGCCGCCTTCCTCCACGGTCTGCAGCAGAGTTGCCAGCGCCTCGTCCCACGGCCCGGTTGGGACGTGGATCAGTAGGCCATCGCCGACGCCCTTGACTGCGAGTCCGCTGCCCATGGCGACCTAACTGTGGCATTATAGCACGCCCGTGCGCTAGCCCTGGCGGGCGGCGTCGATGGCCTTGAGGTTGAAATAGGCTTCGAGGACCTGCTTGACAATCGGGCCAGAGGTGATGGCACCCTCGGCGCCGTTGTAGACGAAGGCCACGACGGCGATCTCCGGGTTTTCGTAGGGCGCGAAGGCGGCGTACCAAGAGTGGGTGGGCCAGGCACCCGGGATGCACAGCCCCCGCTCGTTTGCCTGCTTGTCGCAGAACTCGCCGGTGCCGGTCTTCCCGGCCGAGGAGATGTTCTCCAGCTGCGCGTAGTCCGCGACCGTGCCTTCGGTAACGACCAGGCGCATGCCCTCGCGCACCGTGGCCAGGACCTCCGGGCGCACCTCAAGATCCGGGGTGAACTCGCGCGCGTCCAACTGGGCCAGGATACTCTCGGGTAGATCGCGGCAAGACCCGATCTGGTCGACCGGCGTGGTCACGCCGTCGGTCAGATCCCACAGGACGCACGGTTGCACGGCGCGCACCAGGTTGCCTTCGCCGTCCAGCACCTGCTCGACCAGGTGCGGCCACATGACCTTGCCGCCGTTGGAAGTGGTTGAGACGGACGTCAGGACCTGCAGCGGGGTGGCCAGCACGAACCCCTGGCCGGTTGCCGAGTTGTAGGTATCGCCGGTCGACCAGCTCTCGCCGAGCGTGATTCGCTTCCAGTCCCGGCTCGGGATTAGGCCGCCTTCTTCGGCCGGCAGTTCGAGGCCCAACGGCGCACCGTAGCCCAGTGCGTAGGCGTAGCGGTAGATGTCGTCGATACCCAGGCCGCCTTCGCGGATCGGCTCGCCAGGGTAACCCCCTCCGACCTTGTAGAAGTACACGTTGCACGAGAAGGCGATGGCGTGCACGAAATCGACGCGGCCGTGCCCTTCTGGCTTCCAACAGATGAAGTCCTTGGACTGCCCCGGGTCATTGGGGAAGTAGGCATTCTGGATCGTGATCTTGCCCGGATCCAGCACGGTCTGGCCCGCAGTGATCACGCCTTCGTTCAACGCGCCAACGGCGGTGACCAGCTTGAAGGTCGATCCTGGGGGGAACGTGGAAGAGATCGCGTGGTTGACTAGCGGTTTGCCCCGCTCGTCAGTGAGGAGCGAGTTGTAGTAGTTCTCGGACTTGAGGATGTCGTTGTTGTCATAGGATGGGAGCGTGGCGAGTGCCAGTATCTCCCCCGTTTGCGGATTCATTGCGATGACGACGCCCAGCGGGGTGCGCACCTCGCCGGCGAAGCGGTTGATGAACTCCATCCGGTTGCGCAACGCCGTGTCGGCCGCTGCCTGGAGCCGAGTGTCGATGGTCAGCTTGAGGCTGTTGCCCGGCGTAGGCTGGAGGACCTCTCCGACCTCTCGTAGAGGCTGACCGGCGACGTCCTCCTCCACCTGCTTGAAGCCATTCCGACCGGCCAGTACGTCCTGATACGCTGTTTCGATACCCGAGTAGCCAATGCGGTCCCGGTCAACGACGAACCCCTGGGCTTCGAGATCCTCGGCTAGCGAAGGTGGAATTCGTCCCAGGTATCCGAGGATGGCGGATGTCAGAGCGCCAGTCGCGTAGTCTCGGACGGGCTCCGTTTCCACGCTGACGCCCGGCAGGTCAACCTGCTGCTCGCGCAGAATTCGGGCAACCGTCTCGCCGATGTCGCAAGCGACCGGCCAGGCTTCATACGGCGCGATAGAAGCCCGGTTCTCCACGAGAGTACGGATCCCGCGCTTATCGCGGCAGCGGGCGCCGGGCGTTCTTTCTTCGTTGATAACGGGTACGCCGGTCAACTCCGACAGCCGGGCGTAGATCATCTCCACCTCGGCCTCACTGTCGGGCAGGAGCGCCGGCGTGACCATGACGTTGTACGCCGGAAGGTTGCGCACCAGTAGCGAGCCGTTGCGGTCGTAGATCACGCCGCGCGGGGCCGGCAGGCGCAGGTTGGTGATACGGTTTTCGCGTGCGGCCTCGAGATAAGTGTTGCCCTCCAGGATCTGAAGCGTGAACAGCCGGACGAGGAACACGGCCACCAGGAGCAGCATGGCGGCGTAGGTGAAGGCCATGCGCCACGTGGGGATCTTGCTGCCCTCCGCCGGCAGGAGCCTCATGCGATCTCAACCTCGGGGGGAAAGAGGAGCCTGTGGACGGCGGAGGCGAGCTGCGCCGCTGGGATGGCCAAAAGCAGATTCAGGAACAGCCCCGGGAGGATGATTCGGGAGGCGGCGCCCGGCAGGTCCACCGCCGCGCCGGCGATCAGCGATCCAACCAGCGTGAAGACGGAGAACGCCAACGAGGCGACCAGGACGACGCCCAGCGGAGTGAGCAAGTGAGCGCCCCACAAGCGGCCTTCGGTGGCGGAGACGACGTAGGCGATGAGCACAAGGGCCAGCGAGCTGATCCCAAGGGGCAGTGCCGACAACAGGTCGAGGCACATCCCGCCGACCAGCCCCAGGACCATGGCCTCGCGCCAGCGGCCGGTGAGGCCCCAGGCGACCACCGCCAGCAGGACAAGGTCCGCTTGTCCGGCGATCAGCCGCACTTGGGAGAACACGGCCGACTGCAGGATGGCCAGGACGACCATCAGGGGAATGCCAAGGGCGTAGGCCATTGGGTTTCGGCTAGGTACCTCCCGCCTCCACGGGCAGCGGCTGGAAACTGGCAATCACCAGGACGATCTCGAGATTCTCAAAATCTACACCCGGCTGGAGCACCGCCTGCTGGAACAACTCGTAGTCGCGCGTGCGCACGCTGGCCACCTGGCCGACGATGATGTCTGCTGGGAATCCGCCACCCAACCCCGAAGTCAACACGAGTTCGCCGGCTGCAACGTCGACTCCCTGGTTGATCTGGTCCATCCACAACTCGCCATTCGGCTGGGCGACCGTCACGCCGTCCGCCCTCGAGTCTTGCAGGCGAACATTGACCGCAGCTTGGGGATCAATGATCAGTTGAACCCTGGCAGCTGTGGGAAACGCCTCGACCACACGGCCGACAAGCCCTCGCTCGGTGACGACAGGCATGCCGCGGGCAATGCCATCGTCGGTCCCGCTTCCGATCCAAATGGAGCGCAGGTACGGGCTGACATCGCGCCCGATGACATTGGCGGCCAGGTAGCGGCTCTCCGGTTTCGATCGAGCGTAGTTGAGCAGGCCCCCAAGGATCTCGGCTTCGGCCGCCTGCTCGCGCAGCGTGATCACCTCGCGCTGCAGGCGGGCGACTTCGGCCTGCAGTTCGGCGTTCTGCTGGCGCAGGGTGACGACGTCGCCAGGTGCCGCCAGCAGGTTGCGCAGCGTGGCGGCGCGGACGGCGATCCACTCCTGGGCCGCGGCAACCGGGCGCAGCGCCAGTCCTTGGAGCGATCCGAGAAAGCCGGACAGCGAGAGGACGAGCAGCGCCAGCGACACCAGTACCAGAATGCCGGCCACAAGGCTGCGGGAGGATGGTGGCTTCATGGCAAAGGGCCCGCGCCGGGGAGGGTCAGACGGTGCCCCGGTCGAGGCTGGTGAGGAACTGCTTGTTCGTATCCAGGTCCTCGAGGATCGATCCCGCGCCGCGCACGACGCAGGTCAGAGGGTCGGCGGCGACCCACACACGCATCTTCAACTCGTTGGAGAGGCGATCGGACAACCCCTGCAGCAGCGATCCGCCGCCGGCCAGGCAGACGCCCGCCTCCATCAGGTCGGCGATCAGCTCCGGCGGGATCTCGTCGATGGCGTCCTTGATCGTATCGAGGATCGTGCGCACCGAGCCGGACAGCGCGTCGCGGATCTCCACCGAGGAGACCTCGACGGCTTCGGGAAGCCCCGACACCAGGTTGCGTCCGCGGATGGTCATCGTCCGTTCTTCCTTGAGCGGGAAGGCTGAGCCGATGGCGATCTTGACCCGCTCGGCCATCCGTTCGCCGATGAGCAGGTTGTACTTATTGCGGACGTAGGCCACGATGTCCTGATCCATCTCGTCGCCGGCCACTCGGAGCGAGCGCGAGACCACCACGCCGCCCATCGAGAACACCGCAAGCTCCGTCGTGCCGCCACCGATGTCGACGATCATGGAGCCGCGCACCTCGCCCAGCGGCAGCCCGGCGCCCAGGGCTCCCGCCGTCGGCTCCTCGATGAGAAACACCTCGCGAGCGCCGGCGGCCATGGCGGCATCGTAGACGGCGCGCTTCTCGACCTCGGTGGCGCCGCTGGGAATCCCGACGACCACTCGCGGCCGAGGCACCGGAACGATGCTCTGCTCGTGCGCTTTCCCAATGAAGTACTCGAGCATCGCCTCGGTGATATCGAATTCGGAGATCACGCCGTCCTTCAGCGGGCGCACCGCCACCACATTGGCCGGGGTCCGGCCGACCATCTCCTTGGCCTCGGCGCCGATTGCCAGCGGGCGTTTGCTCTTCTTCTCGATGGCCACCCAGGATGGCTCGTTGATCACAATGCCCTTGCCGCGCACGAGGACCAGCGTGTTGGCCGTGCCGAGATCGATGCCGATGTCCAGCGAGAACAGGCCGAGTAGCCAGTTCAGTGGATTGAAGGCCAACGGGGAGGTCCTCCTGGGGGTCGCCGGAGCCAGCCGTCCGTGCCAGGCTCATCCGTGCCCAGCGCCAAGCATGTTCAGAGCGGGACAAAGGGCGATTATAGCATAGCGGGTCCGAGGGCCGGCTTGGCATGGGGTGAGTGAGCGCTGCGGCAGGTCGGCGCGTATAATCCTCGCCTGTGGACGTATTGCGCGCAGTAGAGACAGAGCTTGATGGGCTCGGGCTGAAGTCGTCCGGCGAACGCCTGGTCGTCGGCGTATCCGGCGGCCCCGACAGCGTCTGTCTGCTGGACAGCCTGCATTGCCTGGGGATTCCCGTAGTCGTCGCGCACTTCGATCACGCGCTCCGACTGGGCTCGTGGGCCGATGGCCGGTATGTCCTGCGCTTGGCGGCCCGGCTGGGCGTTCCAGCCGTCGTGGAGCGCGCCGATCCGGGCCAGTTGCGCGCCGGGAGGGGATCACTGGAGGACACCGCCCGCCGAGCGCGCTATCGGTTTCTAGGAGATGTGGCGCGGCAGTCGGGTTGCCGCACGCTGGCCGTCGGCCACACGCAGGACGACCAAGCAGAGACCGTGCTGCTGCACCTGCTGCGCGGAGCAAGTGCCCGAGGGCTGAGCGGCATGCAGGCAGCAACCGGCCTGCGGCGCGTAACCGGCCGCGAGACCGACCACGGGCTGCGATTGATCCGTCCGCTGCTCGGGGTCCCCCGGCAGGCGACGGTCGCGTACTGCAGAGCCAACCGGCTGCCGTTCCGGCGTGATCCGACGAACGCCGACCCCGCCTTCGCCCGCAATCGCATCCGCTCGGAGCTCTTGCCCCTGCTGGGAACGTACAACCCGGCGATCCGCGAGACTCTGGCTCGCACGGCCGACATCCTCGCCGCGGAGGCGGATGCGGGTGAAGCCTTACTCGGAGCGTTTGCGCCGGCCCTCATCCTGCCTCTGCCGGACGGGCGCCTGGCCGTGGAGTCGGACGACCTGCACACGCTGCCCGTCGGATTGCAGCGGCTCGTGCTCCGAGCGATCCTGGAGCGGCTGAGCGGGGAAGGCAGTGAAATCGGGTTCGAGGCAATTGAGCGTGCGCGCCTCGCCGCGGGGTCGGGTACACGGACGTCGCTTGCGGGCAACCTCCAGGTGCAGGCCTATGGTCGCCGACGCGTGTTCGGCCCGCAACAGAACGACGGAGCCCCGGATGGACTCCAACCCCAAGTGCCGGGGGGAGTCCCGATGCGCCTCGTGCCACCCTGCAGCCTGTCGCTTGCCGGAGATTGGAGGCTCGAAGCAGGCGTCGATTCGTGCACTCCCGCCCTGCGTGAAGCGAGACCGGACCCGCATTGGGAGATTCTGGTCGATGCCGACGCATGCGGCGCGGCATTCGTGATCGACGCCCCGAGGCCGGGTGACCGGATGACGCCGTTTGGCGCGACCGGGAGCAGGAAGGTGTCGGATCTTCTTCAGCAGGAGAGGGTCCCTTCAGCCGCGCGTGCAGGGTGGCCGGTGCTGCGGCAAGGCGGCGCCGTGGTCTGGCTGGTTGGCGTCCGGCGATTCGAAGGCGCGCGCCTCGCGCCGAGCACGCGTCGGGTCATCCGTTTTCGCCTGATCGGTCCCGAGACGGCGGGAGAGATGGCTCAGCCCGCTGGCCCGTCGTAATGACCCGCGACTTTACACGACGTGATGGCCTCCCACCTGTGGCGTCTGCGCGTCCGCTCAGACACTCATGGCCATGCGTGGGGGGCATTCGCAGTGCAGGACGGCCTGAGGGCTTGACTCGCGCGAAGCTGTCTTGCTAGAATGGCATAACTTACCGGGCACGTGACAACCGAATAAGGGAGACCAGCGTATGGGTCTCGGCGGCTAGCCGAGACTACGAGGCGGAGGTTCCCTGCCGGCAGGCGGGGCTAACCTGGGGCAACCCGGGGAAAATCGAGCGATCAGCGGAAGCCTCCGGAGCTCGCCACAAACTCCTCTCTCCCTTCCAGAGAACTGCGGTGCGAAAGCCGGCGGGCGACCGTCGGGACAAGCAGCGCAGGGTGGCCAGGCGCGCACATTCGCGGCGCGCGCCTGACGCCTTTGGAAGGGCGTTGGCCTGACCGGGTGAAGCCCGCCGCAAGCCATGTCCCTTCAGGGACTGTGGACAAGGCGGGCTTGGAGTTGTCCGGGCCTGCCGATGGCGGTATAGTTGTCCTGCAATACGACCGGGCGTACCAAGCGTCA
>Ga0315289_10009266_pt1 | contig 14177 bp, 13 predicted proteins | sample YL17G11_40_MG_FD_203452 | JGI IMG/M metagenome (GOLD analysis project Ga0315289, IMG submission 203452) | Sediment microbial communities from Yellowstone Lake, YNP, Wyoming, USA - YL17G11_40 | ecosystem: Environmental > Aquatic > Freshwater > Lake > Sediment | place: USA: Wyoming | collected...
CACGTCATATTACCCCAGTCAATCCCGGTAGGATTATGCTGAAAAAACAGGTGATATTCACCTTTGTAATACATCAGCCCGTTTGGATCGTTTAGCCAGTTCTTTTTAGCTGTGAAATGAAATTGTGAACGATAGGTTTCATGATAAACTTTTTCGTTTCCCATTAAAGTCTCCTATTGTCAGCGTTATACTATCTTGACAAAATATTTTCCACAATTGTTATTCTGAGCAACTGCGAAGAATCTTCTTGATGTCAGGACGAATTTCCACCAATAAACTTATACAGTGGATATTATGCCAGAAGATTACAAAATATGCCATATAAAAGTAGGCGCGCAATCATAAAGTTTTCGTTATTAAATAATTAATCCTTAATATTGCCTGATCATTCGTTTTAGAGTATAATTTTATACGTTACAAAATTTTCTGTATTAATATATTTTATGTCAATATGAAGAACATAACGAAAGGCATAAGAAAATGACTCACGAAGAAAATTACTATCGAACAATAGAGTTCCGTAACCCGGAATACATCATCTGCAGTGTTAGCCTATTACCAGCGACGTGGAGCAAATATCGGGAAGAACTTGAAGATCTGGTTCTCAAGCATCCAATTATATTTGGAGACCAAAAAAAAGATTCGAATCGAAATTTTGACGGTTTTGGAGGCACTTACGCCGAAGGTGATCACGTTGATAACTGGGGCTGTGTATGGAAGAATATCCGTGGAGGGATGGAGGCTTTGGTTGTAGAGCATCCTCTTGATGACTGGTCAAAGTTCGATACTTTCGTTCCTCCAACGTCTGGCGGATTACCGCATGGATTCATGTATATGCGCCTTTATTATCTACGAGGGTTTGAAAACTTTATGATTGACCTGATGGAAGAACCTCCGCAACTTCAGAAGCTCATTGATATGGTGCTTAACTATAACATGAATGAAGTTGAGAAAATACTTGTAGGAAAACCAAAAATGGTTGGATTCGGTGACGATCTTGGTAATCAGAACAGCCTGCCGATGAGTCCAAAGTTCTGGAGAAAGTACCTTAAACCATGTTTCGCAAAGATTTTTGGTGCATGTCATGAGGCAGGATCACACGTATACCTACATTCAGATGGGCATATACTTGAAATTATTCCGGATTTAGTTGAATGTGGTATGACGGTAATAAACCCACAGATAAGGGCAAATACTCTTGATGGACTTGTGGAATATTGCAAAGGCAAAGTCTGCGTTAATCTTGACCTTGATCGCCAAATGTTCCCATTCTGTAAACCCGGTGACATTAACGAGCATGTTAAAGAAGCAGTAGCCAAACTCGGTTCAAAAGAAGGTGGATTAATGCTGACAGCGGAGTTCGCTCCAGACGTACCTCTTGAAAACATCGAGGCAATGTGTCAGGCGATGGAAAAATACAGGCTTTATTATAATTAAACGGAGTAAACTTTATGAAATATGGAAGCGTCAAAGGTGTTGAAAAACCAAGATAAATCCAAGGCTAATGTTGAGGCATTAGATATTAAACTAACACAGGAGGAGATTGCATGGCTTGATCTACAAAGTGATAAAAAATGATAAGTGACGAGTGACAGGTAATAGGTTTACGTAATTTACTTCCTGTCACTTAATGGTTTTCTCGCTAAATACCTTATGGTTTAAATGGCACGCATCAGCGTACCGCTACGCTATTTTTGTTACACGCTGATGCGTGTCCTAAAATAAACATAACAAACTTAGCGAGAAAACCACTTAAAATAAGGAGTAACACTTATGAAAAAAGTAATATTGCTTCTTGCACTTGGAATCGGTGTCCTGTTTCTGAGTTTCAATACTCAAGCTTTACTGTTAGAATTCAAAGATGCTAAGGCTTTAGACGTATGGAAGCCTGTCGGTGGTGACTGGATAATAAAGGGTGTATTGCTGGAAGGCAAGACCACAGGTTATCAGGATTTAATGCTCAATCTGCAAGATTCAGACAAATGGACAGATTACACCTTTGAGGTGAAAGGTAAGCTAAACGCTGGACGCATCTGGGGTGTATGTTTCCACTACGTGGATACATTAACGAACTACAGAATAAATCTCTACGAGGATCTGGATAACACGAACAATTTATATATCTACAAGCGTGTATCTGGCGCTTTCTCTACGGTATTCCAAACCCCGGTTGGCAAGATTGATCCGGATACGTGGTACACAGTTAAACTGTCTATCACTAAAAATGCGATAAAAGCATATCTGGATAACGACCTTAAAATCGAAGCGGATGACAACACAAATCCAATTAGCGAGGGAACTGTTGCCCTTCAAGGTGAGGCAAATACCGCATTTAATGTCGAATACTTCATGATTGACGGCAAGGGTATACAGGCAACTGCCGTAGAATCACAGGATAAGCTTGCAACTCTGTGGAGTACGTTAAAACGCTAGTTTTTGAATATTAGCAGATATGGGGTAGTACTCCATTCGATTAAATCCGAGAGAGATAAAGTTTAAATTCATCTTGTGTTTCTTTTACCTCTGTGATAAGATTATAGTAACGGCATTTATGTCGTTTGGTTGGTGCGTATGTGGTAACTCCTTTTTTGGTTGTGTTTGTATGTTAGATATGGAGCGCACCAATCATATCTTATTGTCGCATTTTGATCACTAACAAGATAATATCATTTCCCCAATAAAATAATTCTACCATAAAAAACCACCGCAGACTATATTTCACAACGTTTTCACCCATTATCCTTAAATATGGCATAAATATTGCTATAATATTCAGGGAACATTTTTCCATATTCCATTGTTTATAATTGTTGTATCTCTATGGAAGGCTTCTCTTACCTGCATGTTTCTAAAACACATAGATGATTCAATAGGAATATTGGGAAGTTTTCTATCTTTTTTAAGGAAGGGGTGTATCAAATAAGAATAGTATGGAAATGTGGAAAGAAGCTTGCACTAACTGTCGTGTCAAAAACGCAGATATTTATGTGCATCGCTTTAATCATTGCGTTAGAGACGGGTTTTATTTACCAGCAGATATCTAACAATGCAGTCACCGTTGAACGGCAACCAGTGAATGTCCAGAAAAAAACGAAAAAAACACAAAAACCGCAAAACGAAATGAATCAGATAGCAAAAGCGATAAACACGTTTTGTCCAAATCTCGAAGAAAGACAGACGTTACATCTCGCTAAAATAGTCCAGAAGGAAAGCCGAAAATATGGATATGACTGGAAACTGGTAGTCGCTATAATGAAGACGGAAAGTAACTTTGATAAACGCGCCATATCAAGCAAAGGGGCTATTGGTCTTATGCAGGTAATGCCCAATACAGCGGAATGGTTGTCACCAAAAATGAGCCTTGAATACGAAGGGGTCAATTCACTATATGATCCTGAGCAAAATATAAAGTTAGGTATAAGCTATCTGAATATGATGCATAAAAAATTCGGTGGCATAGAAAAAGCCCTTGTTGCTTATAACAGAGGTCCAAAGAGGCTAACACAGGACCTGAGCCAAAGTGAGGATATAAATTCAGAATTTCTGGATAAAGTGATGGGTTATTACGCAAACTTAAAGAATAGCTATAAATATCCTGCGTAACATCATTTGGCACAATTTTGTCATTCTAAGCGACAGCGAAAAATCTGTTGATTAGTTTACAGTTTTTAGTTCTCAGTTGAGGAAAACTAGAAATGTAATGAAATTAATATCCGAAAACTCAAAACTGTCTACGAAAAACTGTATCTGGTGTCAAATTATTGACAAATACGTTTCGTAGGTGTCCTTTGCGATAGACTCCCACGTATACAAAAAGGAAGCCCTTGTGTTTCCTTTTTGTATTAGCGTATGTCTCAATTCATCATCCTCGATGATTAATTTTAGCTTGTCTTTCAAATCATGCTCATCAGTTTCCTGAAAGACTAAGCCTGCGTCGCTGATAACGTTTGGGATCTCACCTGAGTTTGAGCCGATGACTGGCACTTCACACATCATGGCTTCCACAAGGACACGCCCGAAAAACTCCACCCATAACGGCGTAGTGATTGATGGTAAAACAAGCACGTTCATGCAGTTTATATACTTTGGCACGTCTACAGCTGAAACTGCGCCGACGAAGATCAGCCTGTCCGTTATGCCAAGCTCCGAAGCCAGAGAAAGCAACTCTTCCTTATAATCCCCACTGCCAACTAAAAGAATACGAGTGTTATCTTTTGAAAGCATGGAAAACGCTTTTAATAATGTGTCAAGACCTTTCATCTGCATAAGCCTGCCAACGTAACCAATCACAAAATCGTTTTTAATGCCGAGATTCTGCTTTAGTTCAGCTATGTCCATTTTCTTGAAAACAGAGGCATCCACGCCGTTAGGGCTTACCATCATCCCTTTATTATAACCCTTTTGATTAAGTATCTGTCCTGCACGCTCGCTTAATACGAAGGCGAAATCCGATTTTCTGAAGGTGATGCGCTCAATTGATGAAGCCAAAAAATTGAATCTTTGCTTTACCGATATGCTCAGGGATGTTCGAAAAATGAGCTTGCTGTGAGGGCAGAATAACCTTTTGAGTATGATAGTTTGAAAGGCGCACAGGCTCCAGGGTTCTTCTTCCAGATGAATTATATCAGGTTTGAATTGTTTGAAATGTCTGATGATCCCTCTGGTGAAGTAAAACCTGCTTCCATAGCCGGGAAACATGACTTTACCGGGATAAAAAGACAGGTTCGGTTTGTCAATCTGCGAAAAGTGCAACACCTGCGTATTCTCAACCCACGTATCAGGCACGAGGACACGAAGTTGTATATCGCCGAGTTTTGATATTTCTTCAAGCTTTCTATGGTACGTAGGTTGTATTGCGGAATGTGAAATAACGAGGACTTTCATAATCTAAACAATTCCTTAAAAGTTAATTTTCTATATGATGTCCTTTTATCATATTAATATCTTCTGACGTTATGGCACGCATCATCAGAATGATAGCAGCGTAAACAGCAAACCCAATTATAACAGACAGTATAATGCTAATATTTATATTGATTAATATATATCGGCTGAAAAATAATAAAACTGTAAATGCTAATGAAGCAATTAAAACTTTCAGCAGTGAGCTAAAATCATTGATCTTACACAATGAAATTTGGACATGCACAGCACCGCAGATAAAAAACAGCGATTCCGAGATTACCATTGATATTGATGCCCCAAGGTAGCTGTATTTAGGAATAAGAATTAAATTTGACACAACATTGATGCAAAGGCTTATTGCTGTTATCATTGTAAATGCTTTCCTTGCGTCAGTTGCACGATAAAGAGTTACTATAACGGTATTGAGGAATAGCAACATCCCTGACCAGATAAGCACCTTCATGGTAATGCTTAAAGCCTCACGATCTGCTAAACCGAAACGGGACGGTGGATAAAGTATCATCACTATGTCATTAGCAAGAAAAGCAATGCCTATTGCTATCGGAAGCCCTACAATAAGCATTAGTTTTATAGATCGTGTATATAGAGAATCCAATTCTGAAGGCTTTGATAACTTAAAAACTCTCGACATCACCGGTAAAACGGCACCCATAAACGCACCCGGTATAATTGTAAGGGCATTTACGAAACTGTAGCCTGTCCCGTACCATCCCATAGCAAGATCGCCGTTTGCTCCCATGATGTTTTTAATCATAATGCCATCAACCCGAAAGTATGCCATATACATGATGCCGCCGAGTGCGTAAGGGAGTGATTTCTTTAACAGATCAATAGATAGCTTTACACCTGCAAGCCTGAAACTAATTCGACTGAACTTAAACTCCATAATCAGGAATGTTAGGGTAAGGTTGACGATACTGGAAATCAAAACGATAACACCAAAAGCCACAACCCCATAGCCAAGAATCACTGCTCCGATGCCTATAATAAAGACCACAAATCTCTCCACTATCACACCCAAAGCCTCGTATTCCATATTCTCGTAAGCCCTGAATACGCAGCGAAATAACTGTGCAAGTGCGTTTATTATCTCCGATAACCCGATTACGTAAATTAAAACGCCAACGTCACCGGGGTATTTTAGCTTCACCAGAATTGCAAGGATCATGAAATTTACGATGGATAGGATTAGCCTGATAACAAAAGCATTGCTGATCATCGAGGATGTCTTTGATTTGTCTATTGCTATGTCACGTATAAGGGGAGTTTGTAAGCCCAATTCGGTAACGCTTGATAGAAGGTTCGTCAACCAGAGAGCAAAGAAATACTTACCAAGATCATCGAATCCGCCTTTCAGGTATCTGGGGAGCAGTAGGGTGAGGACAAAGGATAATATTCTGCCAGCAATATGCGCTGTGAAAAGGAAAGACGCATTTTTCAATATGCTGCTGCTTTTTCTCTGCTGGATTTCGTGGTTAAGCATTATCACCTTTTTGGTTTTCATTTTCGGCTATGTTACCAATGGCTGGAAGTAAACCCATCAGTAACCAGAATGGTACGCCAACAATGTATGATTGCACGAGATTGTTTACAAGGAAGTGTGTTAGCAAAGCAAACTCCGCTGACATGATGCCTATAGCGAGCGAACGCCATAATAAAACACGGGTTTCAGATGTATTACCAGAAATGGGGGACAATCTTTGTAATAACTTGAAACCATAAAGGAAGAATGAGATTATTACCCACACCCAGCCTGCAAAACCTATAATACCAGTCTCAGCAAGTACCTGAAGATATTCACTATGCGCTCCCATACCAAAACGGCTTTTAGCACCCAGTATTGCAGGGTCATTAATGAAGGAGAACGCAAACGAACCATATCCTGCCCCTAAAATAGGGTTTTTCATAAACATTGAAAAAGCTGTTCCCCATCTGAGCAGTCGCTCTCTGTTGGAGCCGTAGCTTAAACTAAGTATTGTATTTGCTCTGGATATAATTACGTTTGATATTTGTGGAATACCGAGCAGAATCAAGAAGAAAATCACGATTCCGCCGCCGATGAATACCTTTTTACTCGTTAATCCTTTCAATCCTTCTGATCTCTGAATCATCAAAAATCCCATAGCTAATATAAAAGCCAGCCAGACTCCACGAGAGTAGCAGAAACACAAAGCGATCCCATAAAAACCAAGAAGAATATTCCATGCCACACGGTCGTATATACCTTTATCATAGACTGCTCTGGCAACGAGTACCAACATTATCACCATAACGAAAGAACCATAGTGTGCGTAGCTCGTAAATGGCAAACCATCGTAAGCTGATGACCATCTCCACATTTTAATTCTGTCAGCAAGGAATATCGCTGTCCAGCCAACAGCGATAGAGGCAGGAATCATTGACGTTATGAAGAAACGTTTGAGCCGCTGTCTATCTGTTATTACGTTGAATACTACAACAGACAGCATCATGTAAGTCAAAGCTCTGAATGATCCTTTTAGTGAAGCGTAAAGGTGCGTTGTGTTGAGCAGTGATAGACAGACACCTGCGGCGTATAAAAGCATGGGATATCGTAATGGAAACCTCAAATGAATACCTTTACTGCCTAGTATAATCCATCTAAGAATAAGCGCAACCGCCATTATTCCAAGTAACGGTTCTGTTGGCACTTGCATCTCAGTTCCCGAAGCCATGATAAATCTGAATGAAAATGGCAGGGAGGCAACGAGTATGTAAAGAGCAATATTAAGTGCGGTAAAAGTCGTGAATGCTAAGGCGACAAGCAAAGGGAGGATCAGGATAGGTGATTCAGCATAGATCGCAATAATCGCTCCTAAAAGAACTAGCGCAGGCAAAATAAGAGCGTATCTCAGATAGGTTTTCCATTTCGGAGGGACAAATTTTAATACGTTTATCAATTTTTAACACTCTATTGATTCACCGAATTAGTTTTTTATGTTAAATATTAGGTTTGTAGTAAGGTGATTTATCACCTTAAAATGCAATAAATTGCATTACTACGAACCACTTAAACATAATAATTAATTCGGTCTACCACTATTTATGATGATTTGAATCCCCTTTTAGTTAAAAGAGGGATTATTCTGAAAGTACTCTCTGGACGTATATATCGGCATCAACTCTACGTTTGTCCCACCACGTTATAATTGCGCTGCCGACTCCGCTGTTTACAGGATATGGGTCTTGCTGACCGCCTTCGACTGTGCATATAGCGGCGCCGTTTTTGACCCAGAGGAACTTGCCATTTTCATCAATTCGCTGTGCGTATATATCCGCACTAACATCACGTTCGTCCCACCATGCTATGATCACTCCATCAGCACCATCGCTGACTATGTTAGGGTTATACTGGTTTTTCGGAGCGTCACATACAGGGATTCCATCCTTTTTCCATTTTGCGTTCCCTTCGGCATCAACCTTCTGAGCGTATATGTCCCATTCCTCGACGTTGCGCTGATCCCTCCACGTAATGAACGCTCCTCCTTTACCATCATCAACGATTGTGTAGTCGTATTGATCGCCTTTCATGGTGCAGATTGGTATACCATTTTCCTGCCATATTGTTTTACCTTCAGCGTCAACTCGTTGTGCGTATACGTCCCAGCCTTCTCCACTGCGCTCATCCATCCAGATGATTATAGAACCGCCAGCATCATCAGATGTAGTTGTCGCATATAACTGATTGCCCGTGGCAGTGCATATCGGGATGCCATTTTCCTTCCAGACAGGTTTTCCACTTGCATTAATATGCTGTGCATAGATGTCGTCATTACCGTTACGCCCATCGTGCCATGCTATAATTGCACCGCCTGTACCATCGCTCGTAAGATTGGGATATATCTGTTCACCCTTTTCTTTAGATACAATTATACCGTCCATAGTCCACAAAGCTTTTCCGCTTGAATTAACTCGCTGGGCATATATGTCAGGCGAGTCGGTTTTGGCTCGATAATCTTGCCATGCGATTATTGCTCCGCCTTTCCCATCGCTTATAATATCAAAATCCTGCTGAACTCCGGGAACTTTGCAGATTGGTATACCGCCGGGTTTCCACTGTATCTGACCATTTTCATCAACCCTTTGAGCATAAATGTCCGTTTCAGTAAATCCAACACGTTTGTCCCACCAAGCTATTATTGCTCCACCAGCACCGTCAGAGACGAGGTTTGGGAACCACTGATCGCCGTTTTCCAGACAGATAGCAACTCCATTTTTTGTCCATCGTACCTGTCCTCTGGCGTCTATGCGCTGTGCGTATACGTCAGATGATGACGGGGACATATCCTGCCAAACGATTATGGCGCCGCCTGCGCCGTCTGTCGTGATTCTTGGATGCTCCTGAGTTCCGTCTGCCGTACAGATAGGTACGTTTGTGCTGGAATCCTCGGGCCACGTTCCGAAAACCTTTGTGGATGGGATTAAGATAACGAGAAAGATAAATATGATTACAGTTAGGTTTCTTGGCATAATCTATACCTCAGTTAACTCCATCAGTTCGGGATTTTCTATGCTTGCCTGATATAATGTCCAATTACCGTTAAATTCTCGTAGTTTGTCACTATCTTCAAAGATTAAAAGCCGTGTTGCAATTTTATCAATAAAGAATCGGTCATGGCTTGCAACAACTACTGCACCGGGGAAATGCACTAATGCGCGCTCCATCACCTGAGTGCTTGTTAAATCAAGATGGTTTGTTGGCTCATCAAGGACAATAACAGATGCACCCGAAAGCAGGCACTTCGCAAGAGCTACCCTTGCACGCTGTCCACCTGAAAGCGTTCCGATTTTCTGCTCAATGTCCATATCCGAAAACTGCATCAGCGATAAAAAACGATTCACCATCTTACGTGGGGCGGAATATGCCAGATTGACTACGTTTACCGTATGGGTAACGCTGTCGTTCAGATCGAGTTCTTCTAGCACCTGATTGTAATAGGAACAGACAACGTTCTTCTCCCAGTCAATCTCGCCCGTGTCTGATAGTTCTCCGCCAGTTAATATGCGCAGGAGAGTGGTTTTTCCACAGCCATTGGGACCGATAACTGCAATGCGATCTCCTCGTCCAATATCCATTGAAACGTTACGGAAAAGTGTGTGGCCATTATAGACTTTTGATATTCCCTCGATTCGACAAAGCTTGTTACCTACTCTAATACCATAGTAAAGGTCTGTGATTATCTTATCAACCGGTCTTGGTTCAATACGTTTCTTGATTTTTGCCAATTTGCTTTTTAAGGCTTTGCTTGGGTCTTTCTTCATCTCATCACGGTCTGCAATTGCTTCTGACTCATAAGCTAAAAGTTCTTCCTCATGCTGGAATTGACGTTCTAACGTCTTGATTCGTATTCTTTTTTCACGTATATACTGGGTAAAATTCCCCTCGTATTCCTGAAAATGATAGTTTTCAATCTCCACGATTCTGTTGACTACAAGGTCAAGGAAGTGTCGGTCGTGAGAGACAATTATCAGCGCACCTCGAAGCCTCTTGAACCAATCTTCGAGCCACTCAATGCCTGATATGTCAAGGTAGTTCGTTGGTTCGTCCATCAAAAGTACGTCAGGTTCTTCAAGGAGTATCTTTGCCAGTGCCGATCTGTTGCGCCAACCGCCTGATAACTGGTCTATCGGTCGGTCTCGATAAACGTCGCTGAAACCAAGCACGTTAAGAACGGTATCTATACGAGTCTGGTACGTCCAGCCATCCCGATGCTCCATTTCTTCTAATAGTCTGGATTGCCTGTCAATCAACTGCTGTAACTGCTTTCCCCGTGGTGATTTTTTTAGTGATTTTTCTATATCGAGTAGTTCGTTTTCAATGGCACGTATGTCTGAGAAAACGTCCTCAAGCACCTGCTGTATTGTCATTTCACCGTTGAGTTCGGAGAATTGGGAGAAGTAGCCTATCCTTACATCCTTATCTAGCTCTACCGTTCCCAATGTCGGTTCTTCCTGACCGAGGATCAGCTTCAATATAGTGGTCTTACCGACTCCATTCTTACCGATTAAGCCGACTCTATCGCCTTTACTGAGACGGAAAAATACTTCGTGAAATATCATTCTTGAGTCATATTTCTTTGATACATTATGAAGCCGAACAAGGCTCATTTTATTACCTCACGACTTGTGCTAGTTTGGTTTGTAGTAGTTCGATTTATCGAACTTTTATAAAAACGCTCAATGAATTGAGCTACTACAAACTGGCTTTATTCCTTAATTTACGAGAATTAGCACAAGTCGTTACCTCATAATATTTGCAGGTGTTTTAGCAAAGGAATCACAATGAAGAGAAAAAACTATCTGACAAGTATCATCTTCCCTATCTTTTCAAAGCCATCGGTTCTAAACACATAGAAATATATCCCTGATGATCTACGTCCAGCATCCCAGGAGACTGCGTGTGTCCCTCTTCTCTGCCATGTGTTTACTAATATGCCAATCCTGTCTCCACCAGAATCGTATATTTCCAGAGTGACGTATCCATCATTCAGAATTGTGTATTCGATATTGGTGGTGCCGTTAAATGGGTTGGGGAAGTTCTGTCCGATCACGTTGACAGAAGGTTTTTCGGGTTTGGTATTGTTAGATTTTGGTTTGCTATAAGATTCAACTGCTGTGGAGGGTCCGTAGTTATACGGCTCATTAACCAGATGATACAGCGGTTCGTTCTGTCCACCGTAGTTTCTCTGTAAGTATAGGGTTTTTAACTCGAAGCGTCCTAAATTTTGCAGTGAAGTCAAAAGAGGGATACCATCATCCCATTGATAGACAGGGATTAACGCAGGATTAATTACTTTACATAAGCCACGATCTCTTGCAACGTGGAATAGCCCGAAATTACCGGGTTCATGTCCACCAAGCCAGTGACCGATAATATCTACATAGAATGGATTTTTGCCGAAGATGATAATATTAGTCATGAAATCTTGCGCTGTGTTGCCCGGACCGGGCCCTTCTAAAAATGCGTTTCCATTTCTGCCATATATACCCTCGATAATGCTGAATCCTACGTCTGACACTGAGATCGAATCGCAGGTTCGCTGCGCCCATAACTCCATGCCATAGCCACTATTTACGTCCCTGCCCGGCTTATCCCATCTCGGTACGCCATCCATAAGATGCTGGGTGTATAATTCCTCGACATGCGTGTCAAAATCGGGCTGAAAATCTTTTAATACATTATCCGGGTGGCTTTTGACGCCGCTTATGCCTTCGCAGAAGTGAATATAAGGAGCGACACACATTCCTTGAAGGTTCTTAGCGGATAGAGTCATACCCATACTATGGCACTTAAATTTAGCAATGTCCATCAACCACGAGTTCTGCCGATTGAAAGGCGCGACGTATCCGATACGATTGAAAACTACACCATCAGGACAATCCTTCCATATCACCTCTGAATCTTCCTGCAAAGTATTTAACGACATATTAAATATATTCCGACCAGTCGGGAAGTCAGTCAGATGCACGCTTGTCCGATCTGCAACGCCTACGTAGGGACTTGTCAGACGTTCAGCAGGGCAGTATGAATCACCAAGCCAGTTTCCTTCCCTCATATATATGGAGTCTGAGGATAAACCGAATTGTATCATACCCTCTAACATACCCTCGACAAAGTAGGGATCAGTGATGATACCCATGCCTTCTTCTGTATTTGATTTACTACTGGCACACGTTAAGTTGGGCTTTATAGCGATCTGCTGATTGAGTGGTAACCCCGGTGTGTCTCGAAGTGTGAATATATCACGAGCGAAATCTATACCTTCTTGCTTTTTCGCTTCGGAATCCATCTTGGATGCTACGCTGGTGCGCTTGATAAATACGGCTTCTGGATGTGCTTCGATGAAAGAGTGCAATCCGAAATAGCTTACAGCAGATAATGCACGCTTTACAATTGTTGTTGTAGGGTCAATTAAGGTAGCGACAGTACCTGCAGCGATTGCTTTTATAAATTGTCTTCTATCCATGACTTTCCCCCATGATAACTGCACTGATAGGCTCCTGCTAGAAACTTTAACCAAGTATAAGTTTATCAGAACGCACCTTTGATGTCAACTAAACTAACTATTGATGACTATTTGCATTACGTAAACTCAGGATTGAAAAATAGGCAAGATAATACAAACTGGATGTCTGATTCCAATGAAAAGAAGATATAAGCATGTATGGCAATTATAGCATTTAGCTTATGATTTTATCTGGTATGGTTTTGTCTACGTCAACGCTGTCAACTATTGCGATTATAAGCTCGCATATAGGGGCATTTTTGATCTGGAAAATCTCTTGAGCCAAACCCGGTGTTCGGGCTACAAGGACAGTATCACCTTCACCCGCACCGACGTAATCTATCGCCATAATAGCATGTCCCATTGGGCGTGAATCAAGGTCAAGCTTCTGGACGATGAGGAGTTTCTTGCTGTCGTAAGACTTGTGCTTGATGACCGATACCATATTGCCTATTACTTTAGCGATATACATTATTTCTGCCTTGATATTGTCATTCTGAGCGGCAGCGAAGAATCTCCTAAACTCCCCTCTTGAGAGGGGTTAGGGGGTGTGTTAAATGCTTCACTTCGTTCAGCAGACATGATTATTATATTATTTCTTAACCTTTTCCGAAACTGATAATGAATGAACAATTCCAACTATTGCGGCGTCTACTGGCATAGGTCCCCGTTCGGAAACAACTGACGCATCCCCGCCTGTGACTGTGAATATGATCTCACCATACCCGGCTTTTGATTCCGTATCCACTGCAATAATCGGCACGTCAACTTCCTGCAAGTTTTCATCAATCGGCTGGATGACACATAGCCTCGTCCCTGCAAGGCTGTGATGCTTTCGAGTTGCCACTACTGTTCCTATTACCTTTCCAAGTTCCATTTTATAACTCCAGTGAAACACACCCCCGGACCCCTCTCAAGAGGGGAATTTAGGTCAATTCCCCCTTTGAAAAAGGGGGATCAAGGGGGATTTAAAAACGTTATTTTTGTGATGCATAAATATCTTAAAATAGGGAAGTTATTTAATCATGGTTCCTTAGTTCCATTCTTTGCCAGTTCAGATTTGACCCCACATTGGGGTTAAATCTGGAATCATCTGAGAGTATATACTCTCCCAGGCTATTAGCCCACGCATTATTATAGCCACTCGGCAACTCTATGGGTCTCTGCTCAATCGGGTCGTAATACGAGTCTACACCTCTTATCGTCTGACTGAAGTTCTCGGATATT
>Ga0315289_10009267_pt1 | contig 14177 bp, 14 predicted proteins | sample YL17G11_40_MG_FD_203452 | JGI IMG/M metagenome (GOLD analysis project Ga0315289, IMG submission 203452) | Sediment microbial communities from Yellowstone Lake, YNP, Wyoming, USA - YL17G11_40 | ecosystem: Environmental > Aquatic > Freshwater > Lake > Sediment | place: USA: Wyoming | collected...
AAAGGCATTAGAAAAGATCGCTCCGAAGAACGTTTATTATCAACATCACGAGACGTGGCACGATGATAACGGTCATTCCCATGTGCGTGCTAGCCTCATGGGGCCTAGTGTAACTCTCCCTGTTAAAAATGGCAAACTAATTCATGGAACTTGGCAGCAACTTGTATTCATGGAATTTGATACGAGATCGCGAGATAGAAAAATCGTAGTTCAAATTGTCGGAGAATGAAAAAAGGATTTATTACCACTTATTGTGGTGAATCAAATCTTTTGTATCAATCCTATTAGTGGTTTCTATTTTATCTCTTGAGTAACCTATAGGGATTATTGCAACTGGTTTTACATAGGATGGTAGGTTTAGTATTTTTGATACTTTGTTTTCATTGAATGCTCCAACCCAACAGGCTCCCAATCCATGGTCTATTGCTAAGAGCAATATGTGTTCTACTGCAGCGGCAGAATCCTGAAGACAATATAGTTCTTTTCCCCTTATGCCATATGCAGCTATGCGCTCTAAGTGGGCGCATACAACTATGTTTACAGGTGCTTCAACAATAAAGTCTTGGTCTGATGCAGCAACGCTTAATCTTTTTTTAATATCAGGATCATCTACTACTATGAATTCTCTTGCTTGCAAATTGCCTGCGGAAGGCGCAAGGTTTGCATATTCTATAAGTTCATAGATCAAGTTTGTCGATAGTTTTTTCTCTGAAAAACTTCTGACGCTATGGCGTCGTCGTATTACATCTTTTATATCCATATTTATCAGCAATCAGAATCAGTAGTTTTGTTTTAACATTTTTGGAGGAAACGATATCAATGTAACATAAAAAGTGCAGGGGAGGGATTTGAACACCAATTTAGTCATAAAAATAAGAGGTTTCCATCCGCACTAGTTGTTTCTTCTTATTTTACTGGTAATATGTAACTTCTACACCACGTCCTATTCCCTTCAATGATATAACGCTCGAGAATGTCCCAGTCATCGTTACAGTATGTTTGCCTATAAAGCTTAAAGAACAGATTTGAGAAAAAGGCTGAGAGATATTAAATAAATAGTTCTTAATGGGGTGTTGTTTGCATATATGCAGTTCGAAGTTACCTTTGATAGCGAGTGTCCTTTGAAGAGTTTTAATTATGATGGTTGCATTAACATAACCTATATTACAATGTAACAAACAACCATTGTCGCTACCGGCTAAACCCCACCAAGATGCATTACCGCTAGATTCTATATAGCATAAATTAAAATATTCTGTTACAGCCTCACCGCCAGATTTGGATTCCATAGTATAATTCTTTGTAGCAGATACTACAGTTATGCTCGTTGCTAGAAACATCAAAATAACTACAATGGCAATAAATTTTTTCATCATATGTGCACCTATTTATTCTATACTATTACTATAATTATCTCCTGTTGATTTTACTATTCTTTATATTGAAATACGTCCTCTATTTTTACATCGAATAATTCCGCAATTCTAAATGCTAAATCTAAAGAAGGGGCATATTTTCCTTTTTCAATTGCAATTATTGTTTGTCTTGTTACCTCTAGTTTTTCTGCTAAATCTTCCTGTGTTAAATCATACATTGCTCTGTATACTTTTAATTTATTTTGCATCTATTTCAAAATTCCTCCATGTAAATAACGATAATATACATAAAATACTGAATAGATTACGGACATGATTATTGCACTTGTAAACATTGAAGCATTTAATTCAAATATCCATCTAAATTCATCTTCAATCAGCGAGTCTGTAAATAAGATAAGTAGAGTGCTAAATATAAAAGCCAAAAATATACTACTAAATACAAATACAATAATTGTTTTTTCCGATGCTTTTTCACTTATTTTTAATGCTCTTTCATCCTCAATGTTTCCTTTTTTTCTAACTATAACTAACAATATTACTCCAATAAAAAGGATAATTGGGAATATCAGAATTAATTGCCAAAATACAGGCCAAAGTAGTATTGAAATAACTATAGCACTTATAATTATTATTTGATACAGTATGTTTTTTTCTATATTCATATTAAACACCTATGTAATGTATATTATACATTATGTTATATAAACTTTACTTTTTGTATATATATTTTTACATATATTTCACTAAAATCTTAAAAAAATCATACTTTGTAAAATAATAAATGCAGGGGAAAGGATTTGAACACTTAGACGTACGAGAGGATGTAAGCCTGTATCTGAGGGTTTATAAAGGATTAGTTGATTTTATGACAACAGTAATTATGATAAAAACCATATCGTTTGATCTAGACGACACTTTGATAAAAAGAACATTCGCAGATTCAGTTTGGCTAGAAGGACTACCAAAAATCTACGCAGAAGAAAAAAACATAGACTTCGAAGAAGCAAAACAACATCTACTAAAGGAATACGACGAGATAACCGACAAAAGAATCGAATGGTACGACATCAGCTACTGGTTCACTAGATTCAACCTAAAACATAGCTGGAAAAAACTATTAAAAAACTACAAACACGTAATTGAACCATACCCTGAGACCGAAGATGTTCTAAAAAGACTACACGAAAAATATGACCTCATAATAATCTCAAACGCCAAAAAAGAATTCATAGACATAGAACTAGAAGAATCAGGACTCAAAAAATACTTCACCCATGTCTTTTCATCAACATCTGACTTCCATAAAGTCAAAAAAATAGCAGAATTCTATCTCATGATTTGCGATAAACTAAAAATTAAACCAAACGAAATGATACATATCGGAGATCACGAAGAATTCGATTATAATACACCTAAAAAGATTGGCATTACGTCTTTTTACCTAAATAGAAATAAAACAAACAAAGGAAAATTTACTGTCTCCAACCTCAAAGAATTCGAAGAAAGAATCAGTAAATTGTCTGTATAAATTTTAAATTGCAAAATTAAAACATATCTGACTGGCCTTTTCACCGCCATACAATATGCTTATTTTATTTCTCAATGAAAAACCGTAGACCACTAATTTTATAGATTTGAATTCACCTGGATTGTCAATACTTCCTTGGATTTTTATTGTCTTTTCTTTCCAGAAATCAAACAAGCCAAAGCTAGAATCTGACTCTGCAATTTTTTCTCCCGTTTCATTATAGAGTGTTAATAGAACACGATTTACAATCGTAAATCTTGGTTTCTCCAAATAAATGGTTGCATTCCATGTACAAGGCAAAATTTCTACAAAATCTGATAACTCGTAACTTAGCTCTTTTATAGGATTAAATTTAAATTTACCAAACGAGGCTTTTATTGTATCTTTATTTGAAGAAGGTTTCTCGGTTGCCAATTTTCCGGAATCAAAATAGAACGTATACTCCTTCGGATACAACATTATTTCATGTGTGGTATATTCGCAAGAGCCATTGTTGTCTACAACGCTCAATACAATCGAATAGATGATAGGGTACTCTGTACGAAAATCATTTTGTAGTTCATATGTATGTGTCGCTGTTACTTCCTCTGCAGTTTCATTATCATCAAAAATCCATGCATAATATTCTATCGTTCCATCTGTGTCGTATGATTTTGAAGCATCGAATACTATGGAATCTCCAAAATATGCTTTTTCAGGAGCAGTTATCATGGGTACAGGAGCAACGTTATTTAAAGTAGATGTATTGTCTGCTTCCTGCTTATTTCCTCCAAGACATCCAGCCAATGTAGGTATAAGCAGCAAAGTTATCAATATAACAGCTATTTTTCCCTTGTTCACGTTCATTCTCCAGTATTAGTTTAATAATTATATCTTATATATTAATATATAAATCTTTGTTTACAGTGGTTATCTTTTCGTTAATCGTCGTTAATAGAAGAGAATATTATATTAAGTAGAGTATATATTAACTTAATAGAAGACAAAAATGGGGGACAAATGCGTATTAAGAAGTTTGGTGCAATATATATTATTCTAATTCTTCTAATATCATCACTGTTAGCAGCATCTGTTTCTTCAGAGGATAACACGCCACCAATATGGAACAAAGAGTGGTCGTATGTAGAGGAAATAAAACTACCCATATCAACTGATAGTCAATCTGCAAAATTTCAACCGATAGACATTAGAATGGAATTTTCAAAGAATTGTTGGGCAAAAAATGAAAGTATACATTCAGTTAGAGTTTGCTGTTGGGATGGATCGGCGTGGCATGAACTGGAGTCACAGATATACAATCTGGAATTTACAGATGCAGATCATATTAAATCATGCGGGTTAGTTTTTCTTGTACCCGAGATAGCCAACGGCAAGGAACGGTATTTTGTATATTACGATGATAGTGAAAAACCTCCACCAAACTATCCGAATCATGTCAATATTGAAGATGCATACTATTATATTGAGCCCATATCCGGGATTTCAGTAGAAGGATACTACTACAAGATAACGGAGGATGGCTACTGCGTTTATGCAGTAGGGCAAAAAGGAAAGGTTATGTATCGCCAGCTCTCCCAGTGCATTATAAAAGAGAAACCGGGAACAAAAGAGTTTAGCTTGATAAATTCAGACGATATAGCGTCATTTTCTTTTTCCTACCAGCATGGAGTCAAAGAAGAGGATGAAATATCATCAGATCAGTCGCTTGTTTCTAAAGAGATATTTGTAGATGGAAACCTCATGGTCGAATTCGGCATTGTTAGCGAATCTTTTGGAAAAGACATGCGCACAACAAATATCTACAAATATTATTACTGTCCAATACCTAACAAAAAACGCATCTGCGTCCATGTAAAGCACGAGGTCTTTAAAGGGGGAAATGTAGAAGATATAGAAAACATCGATGGACGATACGGTGCGTTGGTTTCATATAAATCAACAAGCGAAAGAGCCAAAATGATGCGTTTCGGAGAAATGCTTCCCTATCTACATGTTTATGATGAAAGTGGAAACATCAGGGAATATAAAATCAATACAGATCCTGAAAGCAAAGAACGTGAATGGCTAATATCTTACAAAGACGATTGCGATCTTGGTAAGGATGCATGGTTTTCCTACGATGGGGGTGAAAGCGGTAAGGCTCACGGGATTCTTTTCCCATCAAATGAGAACATTGTTAGATATGGTACAGATGAGCGAGATGGCATACAGCTAAAGGTAGCCGAAAAGAAATATCTTGATGCTCTTGGGGCGAAAGTTAGCTATATGGCCATAAATTTTGGAAGAAACGCCTATGAAAAAGGTGGCATACACGACATAAATATTTCGGATGATCTTGTGGTAGAATTTGACACAGAGTTTTTTACAACGGAAAATGGTGGATATAAGGACGTAATCGATGAGGGAAATATTTATCGCGTACTTATCGAACATCGTTGTAAGAGCGATGGTTCTGCGTTCGAAGATAAAAATATACTTACGTTAACAGTAATTCCACGTTTTAGTTTTGGTAGATTTTTTTTATCATATCCGTGGCTGAAAGAGGTAATTGGTCCTAATCTTCCAGTCACATGGGTGGAATTGTACCAAGATGATTCTTTAATTTCAGCAGGTTCTACAACCAAGCCATTTCTAGGAGCACCAAAAATAAAGTTTCCAAAACTTGCACCCGGAGAATATATAGTCAAGATATACAGAAAAGTTGGAGATGAAATTAAGAGGTATGTTGGGGTTGAATCCGTTAAAATCGAAGGGGATACAACTCTTTACGTGCATTGCACATGGGAGAAAAACCTTAGGTTAACTATCCTTGACCAATATGGAAGGGGCATAAGTGATGTAGATTTTATTCTTTATAGGAATAATACAGTCGTTGCAAGAAACACAACAAAAGATGATGGAAAATTAGCACTTAGCGCACCTTACAATTATTTTGGTTCCTATACTTTGAAAGCGTATTACAAGGGTTTTACTGTATATGATAAAGAATTGCCAACGAAGCAGAAGAAAGTAGACATGGCTCTTTCTCTTTATGATATAATAGTTGATGCCAAAGATGAGCTTGGTTTAACTCCTGGTGTAGATGTTAGACCATTTTTAACTAGTTCTGAAATGAGCAATCCTTTGACGATACTGCCGGAAGATATTGGATCGGGCAGATATTCCTTCAAAGACCTGCCTGCGGCACCATATGCGCTAGAGATTTCCTATGGGGGTTTTTCTGATGTAAAAAACATAGAGATACCAAAAATTGGCGATTCTACAACCATTGAATTCACCGCAAGATTTGATCTCTGCACGGATATATTTGATTCTCGCGGAAATCCAATTAATAGCGAAGATCTGAAGATAGATATCATCAGAAAAGGACAGACAATATATGATTCCATAGGGGTGAGTGAAATCGTTTCTCTGCCGCCTGGTAATTACGCAATCAATGTTCATTCGGATGGTAAATTGATAGGTTTTAAAAACATAGAGTTAACAAGCGATAAAGACATCAAAATTGTTACGGTATTGGAGCCGATTCTTCCAGTTTTAATTATGGGGATAATTTTAGTATTTATAGTAGAGATATTAGTTTTTTTGCTTTTCAAAAAAATCTCATTAAATGCTTTCTTAAAATTAATGGCAATGGCGCTCATAATTCTGTCTATATTCCAGCCGTGGTGGGTGTTAAATGCGTCAAGCGATAATCCTATTGCTGAGAAAAATACCAATATGTTCATCGTCCCACAAGCAATGATAGATAAAACTACTTATAACGATAGACCGTACCTTGAACTTGCAATAATACCAGAGTTGTTTACAAATTTTCTAGGCGTACTATTGCTTATTGTTTGTTCGGGCTTTGTTCTCTTGGGTCTTAGTTTTATACCAAATATATTTTTAAGAAGAAGATTTTCAATATTATTAATCTCTGCTAGTATTTTGTTTTTTATTTTGGTAAGCGGGGCATTTTCATTAGGCATGTCAAAAATATGTGAGATCAGTTTGGGTAGCCTGCAAGGTGAAGGGGCGATGAATGTTGTATTGCCTGATGGTGGAAATGCCGCTATGTCTGCCAGTTGGGGTTTGGGAATCGGTTTCTATCTTTGCATAATATCAGCTTTAATTGCAACAGCGGCAGGCTTACTAGATTCCTTTAGAGAGGGAAGCGTACTAAGGAAATTATTCACAAAAAAATAAAGTTGATCTCTATTGTTTTACTGAATTTTTAATTCTCTGCACGCCACCTATTTCTTTTATTATCTCACATACTGGCTCAGGAACAAGATCTTCCCAGGTCTCATCATTCATCATCCTTCGACGTATTTCTTTGCCAGAATATTTGCTTCTGTCATATGCGACTGTTTCTTTGACAACATATCCTTTTTCTGAAAACAAGCGTTGTGTCAAAGAATTATTTGTGATGACGACGTCGAAATCTGAAATGATTGAGCCCACATAGGGCACCCATTGAGGATAGTTGTGGATATCTGGTATAAATTCTATTCTATAGTTTTTTACACCTAGTTTTTCTAGAGATTTCTCTATCATCAGTTTTCGTTCTTTAGAAGTAAAAGGGTTAATCTTTGTATCAGCATATTGAGAGCTACCAATGCCGATTATTATCTCATCGTATTTCTTTGAAGCGCTCTGTATAATTTGCAAATGTCCTTTATGGAACGGCTGAAAACGTCCAATAAACAAGGCTTTCATAGTTTTCAAAAAGAGAATGTGACGAGTTAATATAAAGCATTACTTTTCTTTTAAAGATGGGTCAGAGACATCATAATTTTTCTGGCCTTTTTTAGTGAAATCTTGAGGAACCGTTATCTTTTTTTCAGATTCCAACTCTATCTTTGCCGTTACCTTTGGCGGCTTCATATCCTTGAGTTTTTTGAGTAACTCTTTTTTACCCTCACCAATAAGGGCATTTTCTATAACATCTGTCAACGTCTCTACGGGTATCACTTCTATTTTATCCTTATATTTATCCTCGATGAGAACATCGTTTAGATTTGCTTTTGGAACAAGAACTTTTTTAATTCCTGCTTCAGCGGCTGCTTCAACTTTTGCTGTGACACCACCAACAGGAAGTACAGTTCCCCTTATACTAAGAGAGCCAGTCATGGCCACATCTTGGCGTACGGGCACATTCTCCATTGCCGATATCACTGCAGTTATAACAGAAAGACTCGCTGAATCTCCTTCTACTCCTTCATAAGTGCCAATAAACTGGATATGAATATCATGTCTGGATATGTCTCGTCCCATGTATTTTTTGATCACAGCAGAAATGTTAAGAACTGATTCCTTGGCTATGTCCCCCAATTTTCCAGTTGCTATAACTTTTCCTTCAGATTGAGATCCAGCAGGTGTAACCTCTGCAACAATAGGCAACACTAGCCCAGAAAACTCACTCATGCTTGGATCTGCAGAATGCACAGCCAACCCATTGACTACGCCTATTTCCTCCCCGGTTGTTTTGAAAGAACGGTATTCCTTACGATGTTCTATAGCTCTATCCACAACCTGTTGTTCTAAGGATTTAGCTATCTTTTTTGATGCAAGTACGTGTTCCTGTGTTACAATTTTATCTCCTTTTTCAAAAGCTACATCTCCAGCAGCTCTAATCAATCCACCTAACTCTCTAAGTCTAAGAGAAAGTTTGCCTTTAGTGCCTGCACGCCTCTGATCCTCACGGATAATCTCAGCGACAGCCTCCTTGGTGAAAGGGAAAATCCTACCATCTTTTTTTACTTCTTGAGCTACAAAACGAACAAGTTTTTTCCTGTTTTCATCATTGTCATCCATGCTACTGTTCAAATAAATCTCATAGCCATACCCACGTATTCTAGATCTTAGAGCAGGATGCATTCCTCTAAGAGCATCTAGGTTACCTGCAGAAACTAAAATAAAATCACATGGTACTGGTTCAGTCTTAACCATTGCACCAAAACTTCGTTCTGACTGACCCGTAATCTGAAATTTCTTCTCTTGTATCGCAGTTAATAGATGCTGTTGTGAAGGCAAACTCAAAGTATTTATTTCATCGATATACAATACTCCTTTATGAGCTCGATGAATAGCCCCTGCTTCTGTTAGCTGATGCGGTGGCGTTTCCAGTCCTGCAGATTGGAAGGGATCGTGTCTTACGTCTCCAAGTAAAGCACCCGAATGCGCAGCTGTGGCATCGATAAAAGGTGGCATGTCATTCTTTTCATGGGCTACCAATATCTTTGGAACTTGTTGCAACTCCTGTCTCTGCCCCAATGCACCTCTCGAAAAAAGAAGGAATATCATAAATGCAGCAATGGCGCCAAAAAATGCATATTCGATACGGGCGGGTTCTCCCTTAAATGTTGGATAAATTGCAGCGGCTATTGAAAAAGCGATAATCAAGAAAGCAATTGTCATAATCATACTGCTTTGCTGTTCTTTCTTCTTCTTTGCTTCTGTCCTCTGGGCTTTAACAATTTCGTTCGCCTTTCCACCAGGTACAACTCGGATATGTGGTGTATTTGAATCATCAGTATTTGGGTAGGCGATGATATCTTCTAATTCTTCTCTGGGTAAAAACTCAGTCATAGCTCGAGCGACCATGGATTTTCCAGTGCCAGGATCACCGATGAGCATAACATGTCGTTTTTGTTCTGCTGATTTCCTAACAATTTGAACAGCCTGATCTTGACCTATGACTTGATCTAACAAACGCTCAGGTACTTCTAGGTCAGCCGTAGTTTTAAATTTTTGAGTTTTAATCCATTCATCAATTGGCTGCATCTCTTTGTCTTGATGTGCCTTTTCTTTTTTCTGTTCCTCTGCCAAGTTATCCACCATATCTACAAAATCCCCAATGCATACGACAGTACTATATTTAAATATTTTTCACTGCTGTATAATGGACGCGTTTATCAAACTTTTTGTTTAAAACATATATAGAGCCTTTTTTTAAGTCAATACTTATAATTTTATTTAAAATATCTCACTCATTTTTTCTCTATAGGAATAGGATAAGACAAACTAGAAACCTATATAAACTTCTAATTAATTTACTATTCCAACAAACCATATGGAATAAATTGTAAGTTGAGGAGAAAATAAAATATGGCAGAAAAAGATATGATGGGTAAGCTAGCAATATGGGCATTCATTGGTGGATTACTACTTGCAGTAGTCTTTGGTATCTACCAAGCATATACAATGGAAAGTACGACTGCGGATGTGTTTTTCGGAACTGATACGGGCGGTTGGGTCGCATGGGTACTTGCAATACTCGGTGCTATCGTGGGTCTGTTGGCATTCTTAGGAAAAGGCACAATAACATCAAAGGAAATACCAGCATTTCTACTTGCAGGAATAGCGTTGCTCGTAATGTACGGAGTCTTCGGGGGTCTAGCAGGTTTAATAACACCCTACATAGGCTCTTTACTAGCAGGTGTTTCACTAGCCGTAGCAATATTCATAGCACCAGCCGTTGCGTTACTGGCAATAAAAGCTGTATGGGATATCGGAAAAGAAGTTTAATTCCGTAATCTCATCTTTTTTTCTTTTTTTATTTTTAATGTTTAAACTTAACTTATAAAGAATTTTTAGAAAATTACATTGTTTTAACTATAAGCGACATTTTTAATTATTGTTACGTGTTACGCTTCTTTCATATTATGGAGTGCAGAAGAGATGGAGCGAAGTGCTATCCTAGAAAAAATCAAGATTACTGAAAAGGATATAAGAAAAAAAATAGAGAATGCACAACAAAAGAAGAATGAAACACTGGAAAACGCAAAGAAACAAGTCAAGAAAATTGAGGTAGACTCTGAAAACAAGATAAAAGAAGAAAATGAGGATGCACTAAAGTTAGCAAAAAAAGATATCGAACAAGAAAAACGTATCATTATGGAAAAAGGAAAAGCAGAGGCGGAAAGTATCAGAAAAAAGGCAAATGTGAAAGGAGCTAAGGAGTTTTTTATTGCTAAGTTTAAGGAGCATGTAGATGTTTAAGCCAAAGAGGCTAAGCAAAACTGTCATTATCGGTTCTAAACTCCATATGGCGAAAACGATAGAACTTCTACACAGTATGGAGATTGCTCATATCATTGACTATGTTCAAATTGAGAATGATCAAGAGTTGAAACTTGGTTCCCCTGCGGAAAAAGCATCAAACACCAATGAGAAACTGCTTAAACTTCGCTCAAGTGCAAAGATGCTAGAGCTAGAGAAAGAATCCATAGAGCATGCTAAGATGCCTGTTGGGAAAATCTTGCAAGATATGGATTCAAAACTTTTTGATCTTGAACAAAATATATCATTCATAACTGAAGAAAAAACAAAAATTGAAGAAGAATTAACAAGAAATGAAGAAATAATATCACAACTCAGGCCATTTACAGATATCGATATTCCACTTGAAAACTATCAAGGTTATGAAAATTTGGTTGTTTTCACTGGTCATATTAATGATCACAAAAAACTTGAAGACGGCCTGGCAAAAATTACCGATGAATATGAACTATTTACTTCTAATGATGAGAAAATTCTGATCGCTCTTTTTGTTTATAAGACCTACAGCGAACCTGTTTCAAAGATTCTTGCAGAATGTGGTTACAGCGAGATAAAAGCGCCTCAAGGCACAGGTCTGCCGAAGCGTTTTATTGAAGAATACGAATCTAAGAGATTAAAATTACTAGAAAAAATTGAGAAATTTGAGGCCGATTTAATAGAAATTAGAAAGAAACATGCAGAATTCATCTTGGCAAGTGAAGAGTATCTATCCATGGAAGTTCAGAAAGCAGAAGCACCAGTAAGATTTGCAACAACGGCTCACTCTTTCATCATCGACTGCTGGATTCCGAAAAATGAATTCGAGAATGTAAAAAACATTCTTGAAAAAGAGACAGAAGGATCTCTGTATATAGAAGAACTCGAAGTTAAATTTGAAGATGAACCTCCTGTTTTGCTAGACAATCCAAAACCGGTAAAACCTTTCGAATTTCTTCTTGATCTCTATTCGACGCCAAATTATAGGGAGATCGACCCGAGTTTCATACTTTCTCTGATATTTCCTCTCTTCTTTGGTTTCATGATAGGAGATTTAGGCTATGGCCTACTTCTCATAATTTTTGGCTACATATTTACGAAGAAATTCAAGGATAGCGAAGGGCTATACAACATAGGTCGGTACATAATAGTAGCTGGGATATTTGCCACAATGTTTGGTTTATTCCTCTTTGGTGACATGTTGGGCCTTTCATTTAAAAGTCCTCCACACGAAGTTGGACAGACAGTATATAGCTGGTCCTACCTTTTGGGTGTTAATATCCCTATCCATTCATGGATTCACAAGACAGAAACGTCAGGTGTAATACAGCTCCTTGTGCTCTCAATAATAGCAGGTTATCTTCACCTTGGACTTGGACTTATTTTTGGTGCGTTAAACGAGAGAAAACACAGTATGAAACATGCCATTAGTAAAATAGGCCTTATCTTTGTATTAACGGCGTTCGTTCTAGTGATATTTGTTATGGCTGATTGGACCATTTCTCAGTGGCTCCAACCATTGAAACATTCTGCGTTTTCTTCTTTTCTGTGGCCCTATGTTATTTCACCTTTAAAAGCTGGCATATATTTCAGCGGGCTTCTCATACCCTATGCAACAATAGTTCTAATCATTATTGGCTTGATAATTATCATAGCGACCATTGGCGCCTTTGGCCTCATCGAAATGCTTGAAGTGGCAGGTCATTTGATGTCCTATACGAGGCTTGCAGCAATAGGGGTAGCAAAGGGGGCATTGGCATTTTCGTTCAATGTCATCGGCCTTGGGATGATACTAAGTGGAAATGTGGTAATAGGTCTGCTCGGCGTCATTGCTCTTGTGTTCTTGCAGTTGCTCGTTTTTGCACTAGGTTCACTTTCTTCAGGCATCCAAGCACTTAGGCTTCACTATGTAGAATTTTTCATGAAATTTTACAAAGGAGGAGGTATAAAGTTTACACCATTTAGGTATGTAAGAAAATATACAACAACATAATGAAAAAGGAGGTGAAAAAAGAAAATGGCAGCAGAAGCAGCAGGGTTTATAGCAATAGCCGCGGGATTGGTAATGGGAGTAACTGCAATAGCCACAGCGTGGGCACAGAAAGAAATCGGTACAGCTGCAGTAGGCGCAGCAGCCGAGAACGACAAGATGTTCGGGAGAGGTCTTATGTATATGGTCATCCCGGAAACAATCGTTCTCTTTGGGCTAGTCATAGCATTCATGTTAATACAAAAGATATAAGCTAATCTGAACGGAAAAAAACTGTAAGAATCCTTAATCTGCAAATTGCAGAAAGGACTGTGAAATACATGAGTTTGGATAAGGTAATTGATAGAATCGAAAAAGAAGGAGAAAAAGAAATTAAGAGTATCGAACTTGAGACCAAGCAACAGGTAGAGCAGATAATTCATAGTGCGAAAAAAAAGTCACAGGAACTTGCCAAGGCAAGACACATTGAGGCGAAAAAACTCATTGAAAATCTGCGTATTCAAGAGAAAAGCATTGCTGAACTAGAAGCAAAAAAAATTCGCTTGAACACTGAAAAGGAAATGCTGGACACGACCTATCAGGAATGTTTGGATGCTCTGAATTCAATTTCTCATGAGAAGTTAATTTCATCTTTACTAAATAAAGTTAAGAAGGAGATGCCTGAAGCCGCTTCCATATATTCAAATAAAAGAGATGAAGAACTTGTTCGATCTCTCTCAGATCTCAACTACGCTGGCAATATTGAAAGTATTGGTGGTATAATAGCAGAAAATATAGATGGAACGATGAGACTAGATTATCGCTATGAAACCATCGCCTCAAATGTCTGGAACCGCTCTCTGAAAGAGATTGCCGATAAATTGTTTAGGTGAACTAAAGCATGGAAAATATTTTCGCTGGCATCAAGAAAAACAAGAAACAGAAACTGAAGAGGAAAAAACTGCATATCCCTTCAGGAAATTATGCATATGTTTGTACAAGAGTGAAAGCAAAGCGCTCATTTCTACTTCCAAAAGACACCTATTCAAGATTATTGGTTATGGATATACCTGGAATAACACGTTTTATTGGAGAAGGCCAATACAAGAAAGAGATTAATGAACTGAGTCTAAAATATTCAGGATCGGAGCTCGTGGAGACAGCACTGAACAAAAACATGTCGGCCCTTTATCACCAAATACTTGAGTTTTCCAAAGGTGATCTGCATGCAATGTTATCAGCATATCTGCAGCGATGGAATATTTGGAACATAAAGACT
>Ga0315289_10009268_pt1 | contig 14176 bp, 12 predicted proteins | sample YL17G11_40_MG_FD_203452 | JGI IMG/M metagenome (GOLD analysis project Ga0315289, IMG submission 203452) | Sediment microbial communities from Yellowstone Lake, YNP, Wyoming, USA - YL17G11_40 | ecosystem: Environmental > Aquatic > Freshwater > Lake > Sediment | place: USA: Wyoming | collected...
GGAACGCCGATGTCACCGGCGTACGGAGACCATCCGACGGGTCAAGACCCAAAGTGGTCAATTTCGTTCTGTGCGTGGGATCCAGGGACGTGACCAAGGGCAATCCGCACTGCTCCCTCGTCTGCTGCACATATGCGATCGGCATCGCGAAAGAAGTGAAGAGGCTCCATCCAGACACGGAAGTCTACATTCACTACATCGATCTCCGCGGGCCTTACAGAGGCTTCGAGGAGTTCTACGCGGAGGCGAGGGAGATGGGAGTCAAGTTCGTTCGGGGAAGAGTGGCGGAAATAGTCCCCGAGGACGGGAAGCTTGTCGTCCGGGCCGAAGACACGGATGCAGGCGTGATGCTGAACATCGAGAGCGATCTCGTGGTGCTGGCAGTTGGACAGGAACCGAGCGACGGTGCGGACAAGATAACGAGAATGTTGCATATCCAAACGGACGTGGACAAGTTCATGAAGGACGTGAACCCGATGCTCCCGACCGAGAGCCGCAGGGGCATATACATCGCTGGCTGCGCTCAGGGCCCGAAGGGGATCAGATACTCGATCGATGATGCGAAGACCGTCGCCCAGGACATCGTCGCCGTTATGGACTCGGGGAAGATCAGCATAGAACGAGTGACGGCGACGGTGGACGAGGACAGGTGCAGAGCATGCGGTCGCTGCATGGAGGTTTGCACATTCAAAGCGATAGAGCTCGTGGACAAGGAAGGCGGGAAGGTTGCGAGGGTCGACGAGCTGCTATGCGAAGGCTGTGGTGTCTGCGCGGGGACATGCTGCAACAAGGCTATGGAGATCAGCGGCTACCGCATTGACCAACTGGTCCCGATGATCCGCTCCCTGACCGAGGAGGTGGAGTGAATGGAGTCGCGGGCAAAGGGAGCATTCGAGCCTACTATCCTTGTCTTTACCTGCACCTGGTGCGGGTATCCCTCCGCCACACTGGCCGGAGTTCACCACCTCCAGTATCCGTCCGGAGTGAAGATCATCAGGACCATGTGCACCGGCAGGATCGACCCGGCGTTCATGATGAAGGCCTTCGAATACGGCGCTGACGGAGTGGCAGTAGTCGGCTGCAAGATCGATGACTGCCACTACGTGGAAGGCAACAAGCACGCCGAGAAAAGAATCGAGGCTGTGAGGAAGCTGCTCCGCTACACTGGTCTGGGCGAGAGCAGGCTGAGAAACGAGTGGCTGTCGGCCTCGGAGAAGGGCAAGTTCGTGAATCTGGTCAGTTCGCTTTCGAAGGATCTGAAGGCGATGGGACCTTCTCCGATCCCGAAGGCAAGTGAGGTCGAGAATCTCGAGTTCAACAAGAAGGCGATCGACCAGATAATCTCGGACACCGGTGCGCATGACTGCGTCGAGTGCGGGAAGTGCACATCCGTTTGTCCAGTCTCCAAATTCGATACCCAGTTCGCTCCGAGGATCATCGTTTTGAAGGCATTGGAGGGCGTTGCGGAGGGATTGAGCAAGGACAGGGACATATGGTCCTGCATCACCTGCGAGATATGCAACAAAATGTGCCCATACAAGGTCGACTACTCCGGCTTCATACAGGGGATGAGGTCCGAGGCATTACTCCTCGGAAACGAGCCAGAGTGCTCTCAGGGCGGCCTGCTGCAGTCGATGATGAGGGTGATGGCCTCTGTGGAGCCGGGGAAGCAGGACCGTCGTGGGTGGATACCGGACGAGGTGAGAACGAAGCAGAAGGGCGACGTGTTGTACTTCGTCGGCTGCGCTCCGCATTTGGACGCGGTGTTCTATGACAGGAACCTGGACCTGACTGGGACGGCCGTTGCGGCCTTGAAGATCCTGAACCACGCGGGCATAGAGCCGGTTGTCTCTAACGACGAGGTCTGCTGCGGGCACGACCTGAACTGGGCCGGCGACAACGAGAGCTTCGAGAAGCTGATCAAGAAGAACCTGGCGATAATCAAGGAGACGGGGGCGAAGAAGGTCGTCTTCTCCTGCCCCGAGTGCTATCGGACGTTCAACATGGACTACCAGGACGTGATGGGGGACCTGGACTTCGAGATGATGCATTTGACGGAGTATCTAGCGGACCTGATCGACGAGGGGAAGCTGGAGCTGAAGGGAAAGGGCGATGGGACGGAGAGCGTCACCTATCATGACCCTTGCAGGCTCGGGAGACATCTGGGAGTATATGATGCGCCGAGGGATATCCTACGCGCCGTCGGGGTCGATATCAAGGAGATGGCCAACTCAAGGGACAAGGCACTGTGCTGCGGCGTGTCCGCCTGGGTCACTTGCGGGAAGCCGGCGAAGAGAATGCAGCTCGACAGGATCGCGGAAGCGAAGAGGACAGGGGCGGGGAGGCTGCTGACGATGTGCCCGAAGTGCAGGATACATCTCGACTGTGCGGTCTCCAAGGAAATAGACATTGACCGGTCCCTGGTGGACATACCGATGGAGGATTACGTCGTCTACCTCAGCAGGCAGTTGGGGCTCTGAACTGCACGGAATGGGAGATCAGAACTCGACTCGTCCGCATTTCAAGGAATGACGCCCTTTGATACATCCTCTTTAGTCATCTTGATGCAACTCGATTCACAATGCCCCCCATTGCTTCAACGAAATACGTTTTCTCGACATTGCAGTAATCGCACGGAACCTCGCGGGGTCTCGTCCATTTCGCTGTCTTCGTCCAATCAATACCGAATTTGAATGACTCGGTTTCATGGTAGATACATCTCTCACAGCATGGGTATCGTCCGCCCTCAACTGGTTCCTTGACTGCCATTTTTAGCCCCTGACTCCCCCTAGTTTTGCTAGAACAGCGAACACCAGCAGAGCGACGACCCACATCGTCGTCTTGCGACCTTCGCTGTTCATGTTGGTCTCTTCACTGTTTCTCCAACCAAGGAATACTTGGCGAGTAGTTCTTCCAGACGTTTCTCGAACTCCTCCGGTGCCAGCCGGGACTCCCAATCGCCACCATCGACCCAGTAAAGGAGTTGCTCGGTCGTCGAGCCCCACTCATTCTCAGACACCACAACAGAGTGACCAGCCTCTTTGAAGGCTATCACGGTGTAATAGGAGAACCAGAAGGTCACTGCCCCAATGCGGACACCACGAGCTCCTCGATGCTCTCTATCTGACCAGATGGCCCCGCCGTCGTAGATGCCATAGTTGAATGCCTCGACACATCGCTTTCCGCCCTCAACTGGTTCCTTGACTGCCATTTTTAGCCCCTGACTCCCCCTAGTTTTGCTAGAACAGCGAACACCAGCAGAGCGACGACCCACATCGTCGTCTTGACCAGGAATACAGCACGAGCTATCCGGTATCTGAGGTGAGGCGACACATTACCCGACCGCCCTCGCTTCTGAAGTTCCACCACTCTTTTCCAGTTCTTTGACCGGGTATAGTGATAGCGGGTCCGATAATTCCGGTCCCATCGTTCCAGATTATCTTCCACCACTGTCATCTTTACCCCACCTGGTAGGATTCTATGCTACCCAAAGGTATAGGGTAATCATAAGTATTTTAAACTCGCCATGATTTGTTGGTAAAATGGAGCGCATGCTGAAATTATCTGTCAGTCTGCCATATGACTTGGTGATTTTTCTTGATGAGACGGTGAAGGAACGCACCTTCGCTTCGAGATCGCATGGTATCGTGGTTGCACTTGAGCGCCTTCGAAAAGCGAAAAAGAAGGAAACAAAGAAACCTTAACCGACGATTTTCCATTCTTGGCTAAGTATTCCCATATAATTGGATACAAACGATAAGAACAACTTCAGCAAGAAGGGTCAAGGCCCTCTTGATCGTGGAGGATGGCCCCGCTTCCTGATTGTGATCTCCACTCCCCCCTCGCCGAGCGACGCCTATAAGATCTAGAATTGAGCGTTAGACCTGGTCTGACATACTGGATAATGAGGTCTAGTGGGTCTAGTTTTTAGATACTAGAGCTGTTCTTAAGATAGCCATATAGTAGTCTCTCTCTCAACTCTAGTGAAAAGTCAAGGATCTAGAGAATTCCCTTTCACAGGCGCTCATCAAACGATATAAACGATTCTGAATGATATTCAGTTGAAATATCGTTCGAGAACACCAGAGTCTTGATTTAGGGACCTGTGAACGATATTAACGATATTTCTTCAATAAAAAAGGAAAGGAAAAAAGAGAATAGGGAAAAGGGTTTGATGCAATCCTATCTCTCATATTGCCCTTCAACGGCGCCTTTCCGATTTAGGAAATTTCCCTTTCCATCCAGATTATCCAGGGTAACCAAATCTCCTTGGGCCCACTCCTACCTTCTGGCGCAGTGAGAAACATATCTTGTCTCTAACAAGGATTATTAGAGAAATCGATTTAGACCAGACGTGGATCTCTAACAACTCTAGAATCAGATAACTAGACTTATCATCATGCTATCCAGAACCCGAATACCCACTTAAGTCTAATAAAAAGAAGAAAAGTAAGAGGTTTGGTATCTATTTCTCAAGAAGTCCTCGAGGGTGAGTTGCCCGATTTCGGGCAATTTTGACTTCAAGCCAGTCAGAATTGCGGTCCGAGATCCCCGCTCGGTCCACCATTTCCGACGCCTCGGACGGTTCTGGTGGCAGATGGGGAGAAGAGTCGTGCAAAGGAGCGTATTTACATTCTTCCAAACGATGGATTGGGATAAGATGGAGAAGAAAACCAAGATAATCATTGCGGGTGCAGCATTGATCGTCGCTATCGTCATTCTCGCCCTTGTCCTCTGTCATCAATGGAAAATGGGATCATGGGACTATTAGGCCACCTACGAAGAGATCATCTATGAAGACCGACACCAAGATCTTGCTGGTTCTGTTCATCCTGCTGGTTATTTTGATTGTTGCAGGCATTATTTTCCATTGGATGGCAATGGCTACTACAAACTGAGAAAAAGAAAGGAATAGGTTTGTTCCAGCAAACAACCACTTGCACGATACCTCGCCATTGACTTGTTTTCCTGCCCTACTGGCTAGTCATTTGTTCAAATCCGGGCAGACCCACCATCAAACACATCCAGTGACCCCATTTCTGATTTCAATCCTGAGGTTGGAAAACCACAGTCAATCGTGTCGTGAGAGGCTGCAGAATCAGCGAATTCCTAGCCTAGGGATGAACTGCAGATACGCTCTCCTGAGCTGCTCCTCGTCGATGTGGTAATAGATATCGATGGCTTCCTTCCGTACGTCCCCACGAAGCTCCTGGATCATCTCCCGCGGCATGCCATTCCTTCTCAGGTACGTGGTGAACCAGTGCCTGAGGCAGTGAGGGGTCAAGTGATCCTCCAGCCTGTCGGAGGCGGGGTTGTGTAGCCCGACGCGCGTCGCATGGCGCGTCACCAGCTGGTATACTCCGTTCCGATTCAGCCGCCCGCCCGACTCGGTTATGAACAGCGCCGGGACGCCCTTCGTGGCATAGCGCACTCGAATGGCCAGCCAGTCTTGCAGCGCCCTGGCACACTCCTCGTCGAAGAACACCGTACGGTTGGATCGTTTGGGCTTCGGCTTAAGGACGAGTTTCAGACTGAGCAGCTCGATGTCATCCAAGTCGATGGTGACCAGCTCCTCACGTCGGATGCCGGTCTTCGCCAGTAGCAGGACGACAGCCTTGTCCCTGGGCGACAGGATCGAGTCGACCAGCATCTTCAGCTGCTCGACGGTGATCATCTTCCGGGTGTGGGCGTCGCCATAGCCGTCGCTCTTGTAGCGGCGCAGGTAGCGTTTGCGGACGGAAAGGGCCAGATTGGATTCGATGATGCGCTCGTACACAAGGTACTCGAATAGGGAGGAGATGGTCGACAGGTGGTTCTCGATGGTCGACTGGCTCAGCTTCCGCCCTTCGCGCAGGAGGCGGACATAGTCCCTGATGTGATCTCGATCGATCCGCTTCACATCGTCGATCCCGAGATCATTGAGGTGCTGCCTGAAGCTGCGCAGCGCCGACCCATACGACAAAACCGTGTAATGGGTCATGTCCCTGAGGCGGCAGTCCTCAAGGAACTCTGTGATGAACCCTGGCAGGTCTCCTTCTGACTGCGGCAGGAATACTCTTGCGCTTTGCTCCACCTTTCCACCTCCATTCGAACATTGTGCTTTCGACCAGGCCGACGGCTCTCAGGAAGCCTATGCTGGCACGCAACTGCGCCAGGCCTTTTGGATCATCCAGGGAAATACCGACCATGTCAGGGACCTCATCGACCGGCAGCACGCGGCGTTTGATGAAGTGCTCGATAAGCGTTCCAGTCAGCTCAGTGTCGACCGACGTCGGCACGGTCCTGCTCAGTTGCTGGCGGTAGTCAGCAATCGTCCCCTGCGCCTGCTTTAACGTGGTCTCCGCAGAATCCAGCCTTTCTTTGACCGCCTTGATCTCCTCCCGCGCTGCCCGCAGATCCCGCTCCAGCTCCTCCTTCGACGTCAGGCCAGCTGGATTGTCGCGAATTGCATCATCCACGACCTCTGTGACAAAACGAGAGAGGGAAGTGCCGTAGCGATCCGCTTCTTTCTTCCATCTGGCTACCATGTCTTCAGTCGGGAGATAGATGTAGACCGCACGCCTCTTTAGCGTCTTCATTTTGCCCTGATTCGGCCGGCCTCGACCCATCGCCATGGAGTATATGAAATACGACTGGCCTTAAATAACTTACTAGCATAAAATGTGCGGGAGGAGGGATTTGAACCCTCGGACCCCTTCGGGACAGAATATCTCACAAGGCCGTTCTAGAAAGGCTCAGTCTTAAGTCCTGCGCTTTTGGCCAAGCTTAGCTACCCCCGCATGGGTGCTGGATGACGATTGATAGAAGACTATATCATGCTTTTGAAGGAGAAGATGTCTCCACAATACACCCATCACTACAAAGGCCTCTCCGTCATCCTCAGTTTGGCACCCAACTTGTTGATCATGAGTTCATCCAGAGTTGGATGACCGATCTCGCAAAGCTCGTATGTGACCCGGATAATCGGTTTGCTAGTCCTTATCACTCGTTTCAAATCGACAGGCGTTCCGGACACCACTACATCGCAATCAGATCTGTTAATCGTCTCCTCGAGCTCTGCAATCTGCTCCTTTCCGTATCCCATTGCTGGCAGCAGTCTCCCGATGTGCTTGTATTCATTGAATATCGCTGCAATCGACCCGACAGCAAAAGGTCGAGGGTCGACGATTTCGGCCGCCCCATTGTCCTCGGCGGCTATCATTCCTGCACCATAGGTCATTCCGCCATGTGTGACCGTCGGACCGTCCTCAACGACAAGCACCCTTTTTCCCCTTATCTCCTCGGGTTTATCCACAATGATTGGAGAGGCCGCCTCGATTATCACGGCATCGGGATTGATCCTCTTGACGTTGTCTCTGACCGTCAGAATATCTTGTCTATCAGCTGTCTGGACCTTGTTGATTATGATCACGTCCGCCATTCTGACATTCGTCTCACCAGGATGATAGGAGACCTCGTGTCCCGGTCGATGGGGGTCCGCGACGACTATGTGAAGATCGGATCGATAGAATGGAACGTCATTGTTCCCGCCATCCCAAACGATGACGTCTGCCTCCTTCTCAGCCTCCCTCAGTATTCGCTCATAGTCCACACCCGCGTAGACAACTATCCCCTTATCGATCAAAGGCTCGTACTCTTCCCGCTCCTCGATCGTGCAGTCGTTCTTGGCGAGATCGTCGTAGTTCGCGAACCGCTGAACGGCCTGCTTCTTCAGGTCACCATAGGGCATCGGATGACGGACTGCGACAACGTCGAGCCCTTTGCTCTTGAGAATCGCGCATATTCTCCTAGTCGTCTGGCTTTTTCCAGACCCTGTACGTACGGCTCCGACACTGACGATTGGAACGTGAGACTTCAGTAGGATCTTGGAGTTCCCCATGAGTCTGAAGTCCGCACAAGTGGAGAGAACGAGTGAAGCCTTGTGCATTACGTCCATATGTGAAATGTCGCTGTAGGCGAAAACGACCTGCTCGACGCCCTCTTTCCTGATCAGTTCAGCAAGTTCATCCTCGGGGTAGATCGGGATGCCATCTGGATACAAATATCCGGAAAGCTCTCGAGGGTACTTCCTCCCTTCGATGTTCGGTATCTGAGTGGCAGTGAATGCGACAACCTCATAGACTGGATTGTCTCGAAAATAAGTATTGAAATTATGGAAGTCACGCCCGGCGGCTCCCATTATTATTATCCTCATCCTATCCATTTGGCCCACCTTCCACGACAATTGTAGCGAATCGTATATCTCGTTTCTGTGACGCTTGCTGGCAATTGTCACTCTATGAAGAAATCCAGGTCCCCCGTTCGGTCTAACTTGAAATGACTGGCATGATATGTTTCAGCATCGAGCAAAGATATGAGTACCCTCAAATCCATTCGAGAGTCGATGAGCTACCGGATCCCCCCAGCGGACACCTTAGCAGAGGCGATCGCCGAGGCCCTGAAGGGCCGTCCAATGGTGGTGTCTCAACAGAAGCTGACTGAGATGGTCCTTAAGAAGCTGAAGAACAAAGACCCGAACTACGCAGCGACAGAGGAACGGATAAGGAAGCTCTTGATCGACCGAAATCTCGCGAAAATAGAGATTCACGCCAGAGAGGCGGACGACAGGAGCCGACACGGACGATGCCCCGTGTGCTCATCAAAAATGAAGAGGATTCAGAACGAAACGATATTTGGCGGTACTGTGACCCTAGGTCACAAGTGCACAAAGTGCCCGTACTGGACCGGGCTCAAACGAAGGATTCCGATCCGATATGTCTTCTACGGAGACGACTTCAAGGGTCCATCACACAAGGAACCATGAGAAACGCAGACGCATCACTTGATTCCCCCTTGCTTATCCAAGATTTCGAGCATCCAGTTCTGCCAATGATTATATACATTATTGAATCATCCTCTTGAACATGTGCGAGTCTTCGGTCTTCTTGGATGAACGGACAGAGGTTCGCGAGATCATGAAGAATGTCAGCAAGATAATCATGGAAGGTGACGACGCCGTCTGTGTAGATGTTCTTGGAGAACGCATGATCCTCGCCAGCGTCAAGCTGAAAGAGGCGAACCTGCTGAGTCGTGGGATCGTGTTTACAAGAATCTGAGATAATCTGGAACGGTCATTTCGGATTCCTGAACCAGCCAGGGAAGAGAATTCAGAGATCGTTTGCTCATTCCCCAGTGAACTTTGGATCCCTCTTCTCCAGAAAGGCTTTCATTCCTTCCTTCTGGTCGCTTGTCGCAAAGCAGACTGCAAAGCCTTTTGATTCCAGTGCCAGGCCTGTCTCAAGGTCCACGTTCACACCTTCGTTTATGAGCTGCTTCGCCATCCTGACAGCCACCGGAGCCCTCGAAGCAATCGTTCTGGCCAAGGATTTCGTTTCCTCCAACAACTTCTCTGCCGGGACAACTCTGTTGACCAAACCGATCCGCAACGCTTCCTCAGCTGTTATCATGTCTCCCGTCATGATCAGCTCCTTCGCCTTCATCTTCCCTAGGAGCCGAACCATCCGCTGGGTGCCCCCAAAGCCAGGTGGTATGCCGATCTTGACCTCTGGCTGCCCGATCTTCGCTTTCTCCGAAGCAACGACAATATCGCAGGACAATAACAGCTCGCAGCCGCCGCCCAATGCGTATCCATTCAACGCAGCGACGACAGGTTTTGGGAACCTATCGATGGCAAGGAAAACTGAGTTGCCGAACTCCGAGAACTCCTTCGCCTTCGTGGGATTAAGGATCGCCATCTCGCCGATGTCCGCGCCAGCGACAAAAGCCTTGTCCCCAGCTCCGGTTATGACAACGACCTTGACGCTGTCGTCGATCGCCAGTTCCTTGAAGCATGATGCCAGCTCTCTAAGGACATCCGTTCTCAGAGCGTTCAGGACCTTTGGTCTGTTTATCGTGACTACTCCTATTTCTCCATCCCTATCCAGCAGAATGTGCTCATACCCCATATTCTTGCCTCCATGTCGCGAATCCCCTTGCTGAGATAAAGCCTTTCTCCGATTCTTTGGGCGACTAGTGGTATGTGACCGGACTCAATTCATTGGATCTCCGCGAAGAAATCGAGCGAGTTCAGTTGGATTCGCCTACGAAGATGTTTATAGTAGCGCGCTATGTAGTGTCGCAATACCTAGCTGACCGTGACGCTAGCAAGAAGGATGAAGACACATGGTCGGAAAGAGCCAATCGTACAAGGGCAACCGAATCAGTCCGCTCCAGTTCGTAATGCTTCTCATGTTACGAGAGAAACCGATGTACGGATACGAACTGCTTAAGACCCTACGGGAACGGTTCGAGGGTGTGTGGACACCACAGACAGGTTCTGTCTATCCTGCACTAAAACGACTCGAAGAACACGGTCTGCTCCGTTCAACCATCAAGGATGATACGGAGTACTACGCCCTCACTCAGGAGGGGGAGAACTTCGCTGAAAAGGGGACGACCGAGATTCCAGGTGACATGCAATTCATGATCCGCTATTTCCAGATCTTGGACGGCGCGGCCTCGGGTTCGAATGGAAGAAGTCCGGAAAGGCCGGACCACGTCTTCTCCCGCTTTTTCGATCAAGAAGCGAGCGCGGAGGACAGGATCAAGCTGCTTCGATCGGCCAGGGAGACTCTGATGTCCCGGATGGCCATTGTCCAGACCGAGTTGGAGGAGTTGGAGAAGAAAGCGAAAACAGAGAGAGGTGATCAGAAATGGGAGCAATAATCGAAGTGAGTAACCTTGAAAAGGTCTTCAACGGGACGATCAGGGCGGTGGACGGCGTGACTTTCCAGGTCGAGGAAGGCGAGATATTCGGATTCCTCGGACCGAATGGAGCTGGAAAGACCACAACCATCTCCATACTGACGACCTTGGTGAAGCCTACAGGGGGTTCAGCGAAAGTCATGGGTCTGGACGTTATCAAGGATGCCGACAAGGTCAGGAGAGTCATCGGCCTTGTCCCTCAGGAACTGACTGTCGATGACGACCTTACAGGACGAGAGAACATGATGCTCCAGGCGACTTTGTACAATGTCCCGAAGAGGGATGCGGTAGAACGCATGGACGAACTGATCGGTCTTGTGAAATTGGAGGACGCAGCGGACCGGATGGTCAAGACCTACTCTGGTGGGATGAGGAAGCGTTTGGAGCTCGCGGAGGGATTAATTCACCGTCCGCACGTCCTGTTCCTTGATGAACCCACCCTTGGACTGGACGTGCAGACGCGTGCGGTCATGTGGGATCACATCAAGAATCTGAAACAGAAGCACAACATGACGGTTTTCATGACGACTCATTACCTGGAGGAAGCAGACTCTCTGTGCGATCGCATAGGTCTGATCGACAATGGCAAGATCATGGCTCTTGACACCCCCTCCACGCTGAAACGGTCGCTGGGAGGCGACGTCCTGCAGATCAAAGTGGAGGGGGAGAATGACCTCACGGCCGTCATTCAAGGCGTCCAGGGCGTCATAGAGACCAAGAAAGAAGGGACCGACTATCGCGTGAAGGTCGTGAAAGGCGAGACGGCCATGCCATTGGTCCTAAAAGCACTAACGGACAACGGAGGAGCGGTTACCAGCGTCAGCCTGGAACGACCCAATATGGACCAGGTCTTCTTGGAGTACACAGGCCGTTCTCTAAGAGATGCGCAACAGATGGGATCGATGAACAAGTCGCAAGCAAGATTCGCCGCATTCCAGGCGAGGAGGAGGCAATAGAATGATCAGAGAGACGTATGCTCTGACGGTTCGTGAATTGAAGCACTGGTATCGTATCAAGATCCAGTTGTTCATGACCCTGATCCAGCCAATAGTCTGGTTGGGTCTTTTTGGTCAGGCTTTCCAGTTGAACAAGCTGTTTCCCACTCCCGGTTCGATTCCAGGCGTCCCCGGGTTGGACTTTTCCTTGATGTTCGGAGGCGCCAAGGATTACTTCTCGTTCATGGCGGTGGGAATGTTGGCTGTGATAGCTTTGTTCACAACGATGTTCGGAGGCATGTCAATAGTCTGGGACAGGCGTTTCGGATTCCTCAACAAGCTGCGCGCCGCACCCATTCCAAGAGGAGCGATCCCGATCTCGAGGATCGCCGCGTCAACGATACGTGCAATGGTGCAGGTTGTGATAATCCTCGTGATCGCGCTGCTGTTCGCCTATATACCTGGCCTGACCGGACTTACAGTGAGCCCGGCATTCAATGTGATGGACCTCATAGGTCTTCTCGTCGTGATGTTGTTGCTGGCGATCGCTTTTGCATCGATGTTTACGACAATCGCACTGGCTGTTGAGAACCAAGAGACGCTGTTCGGCGTCATCAACCTGCTGAACCTGCCGCTAATGTTCGCTTCGGCGGCGCTGTTTCCAACATCTATGATGCCGGACTGGCTGAAGGCGGTTGCCAACTACAATCCGCTGACTCTTGCGGTGGATGCGGCAAGGACCTTCATGTTCCACAACCCCCAACCATTGTATGATCCCTTGGTGGACATTGCAGGTCTAGCTTTCCTTGCAGTGTTCTTGGTTGTTCTCAGCGTAGTCGTGTCCAGGAGACTCATGAGCGCCAAGTGATCAAGTCGACAGACGACAAAGGAGGTGCAAACCTCCCAATCCTTTTTTTCATCAATCCCACCCTTCAAGCCGTATTGTCTGCTCGTCTCAGAGAGAATGTCATATGTGAATTTGAGAACGCATCACAGTATCGCCATCTGACTTTCGAAATAGCAGGACGAATCCAGTATTGTCGAGGGATATTTCGTCTGACGGATGGATTTAAGACAATCTTTATCAATCGTAATTACATTGGACCGTCGGACTGAGCATGAGACTCTGGGACTTCGGTAGGTTGAACAACTCCAAGGTGAAGATAGGCGAAAGGATCGGCAAGCCCTTGGGCTTGGTCGACGGCAGCCAAGTCTTCAGCACGATGTTTCGTTACGACTACAATGGACGACACAGCTATGAGATCGTGCTCTCGACCTTTGGACCTGAGAACTATAGGCAGATATGCTCGGCAACATTCTACATGCTCGATGTTCCAGGTGCATGTGCGCAGATCGCGAAGTTCCTGGGAGAGAGGAACATCGACATCCTGAACTCGGTATCATTGAGCATGATCTCCAACGTTTGCATGATGTGGAAGATGCTCATCGACCTCAGCTACTACGGGGACGCCAATACCCTCAAGGAGGAGTTCGAGCGGCTGAGGAGAGAACGATCACCCGCGATCGAGAAGGTCGAGGCGATGGAGATCGAACCATCCCATATCAGCGACAGATACACCAAAGGCGTCGTGGCGGCGAGCGCTGGTGGGAGGACACGGACAACCCGGAAAATACACAGGACCCCATCGATCATAAGGAATGGAGAGTTCGAGATCCCATCTGAATACATCAACATGATCGAGGGCATCGGAGAGGGACAGATGGTGATGATGGTCGGAGACACGGACTCCTGGGTCCTTTCGATCACCTTCCTCAACCCGAACACTCAACTCATGGAGATCGATTTCACCATCCCCGATCGACCTGGTGCCATATTCGAGGTCACGAGTGCACTGGCCAAGCACAGTATCAATCTGATATCTGTCTACACGAAAGTTCTGGTCTATTACGAAACGATGACCTTGGAACTTGTCGCGGACGTGAGCAGCTCCGATTTGGACGTCGAGGGATTGAAGACGAAGCTGAATGAGATTCTTGCCAATCTCAGAGGGAAATACAGCCTCGATGTCTGCAGACCCATCCATGTCTGATTCATTCTGGTTCGGAATCGAGATGTCGCTCAATCCATGAAATGCGTTGAACCCGATCATGAGACCTTGTCTCAAGCGTCCGATTCCGTTCGTTAGTCGTATGAAAATCAAGAGGTCCAGTCTTTAGGAACTGACAAAGATTTAAATATCGTTGAGATTGTGAATCTGTCACTTCCATTACAAAACGGAAATGATTAACGAGCAGGAGGTTCATCTCGGCGAATAGAGGATACCGCTGCGTGGCTTTGGCGTTTGTAAGTCCACGCGAGAGGTAATCGAATTCGACGGTCCAACTCTGTGGACTCGCCCTCAATAGCCGATAATGATCCCAGGAGTGAGAAGAATGTCTGAAGTGCCAATCCCCAAAGAGAAGTGGACAGGGAAGATCGGAATTGCAGTATTAGGATCTTCATTTGAAGATGGAGGCACCAGGAAGAGCAGACTACT
>Ga0315289_10009269_pt1 | contig 14176 bp, 17 predicted proteins | sample YL17G11_40_MG_FD_203452 | JGI IMG/M metagenome (GOLD analysis project Ga0315289, IMG submission 203452) | Sediment microbial communities from Yellowstone Lake, YNP, Wyoming, USA - YL17G11_40 | ecosystem: Environmental > Aquatic > Freshwater > Lake > Sediment | place: USA: Wyoming | collected...
GCGGAGATAAATTAAAACAAGTTTTATTGGCAATTGGAAAAGCTAATGGCCTTCCTTCACTTCCGCCTGTTTTGCATATGGGCAGCTGTGTTGACAACTCAAGAATAATCCATCTTTTGACTGAAATTTCAAATTATTCAAAAATTCCGATTTCAAAGCTGCCGATTGCAGCTTCTGCTCCTGAATTAGTGACTGAAAAGGCAGTTGCAATCGGAACAAATGCCCTTGCTCATGGAATCACAGTCCATATTAATCCGCCGTTATGGACTTCTGGGGCTAAAATGATTGAAAATGCTCTTTCCAATCTGCCTACTGGCGGAAAACTGTTTTATGAGGAAGACGTTGACAAAGCTGCTGAAAAGATTGTCAGAATCATTAATGATAAGCGAAAAGCTCTTGGATTGAAATAGAATACCAAAAATATGGTTTCTATAATACCAATAAAGAGGTATTCTATGAATAGAAATATTTAAATATACCAAAAATAAGGTATTTATATGAAAAAGATAAGCTATCTATTCCAATCAAATAAGATAAGCAGAATAATCGAGACAGAAAGAGAGAGATATCTCAATTTCTTTTCAAATTCTTACAAGGAAAATTTAGAGCATTGCAGATATGTTGTTGAAAAATATCCAAGATGGAGCATAATATCGGGCTATTATGCCATGCATGACATTGCAAAATTATTCATTGCAGACAAGTTCAGCATAAAAATAGATTTTAATGTCCATCAGACAACAATTGATGTTTTGAAAGAGTTAATCAAGGACAAGCAGATTATAGAAATGCTGAATATCGGCCATAATGAATTTATTAAATTGCTTAATGACCTTGCAACAGCAAGAAAGCAGAGGACAAAAGCGCAGTATTACACTGGCACAAAATTCATGCATGAAAAATACATGAAAGAGGCGAGAATTTTTCTTGAAAAGACAGTTATTCCATTTCTTGAAAGAATAAAGTCAATAAAGGAATCAAAATGATAATGAATATAATTGACAAAAATTGCGCAAAAATACTGCTTTTTCTTGCAGTAAGCCCTGGAAGCAGATATTCAAGAAAAGAGATAAAGGAAAAGACTGGGATGAATAATATCCCCTTGGATATTTCATTAAATGCTCTTTTGAATCTTAAAATCCTGAATGAAGAAAATAAGATCTATTCATTGAATCTTGAAAATCAGCTTGTTCAGCAATTCATGAAAGAAAGGCAGAAAATAGCAAGCCTTCCATTAAAAATCCAGTATATTCTTCTGGATTTTATCGGCAATGCAATAAAATTAAAATCAATAAAGCAGATTATCCTGTTTGGAAGCTATGCCAAGCTGATTTTTACAGATAAATCAGATATAGATATTGCAATAATTTTTTCTGACAAAATTAAAAATAAAGAGATAATAGAAAAAAAGATATCTAATTTCGGAGAAAAATTAATAAAAAAGCACAAAAAGAAAGTTCAAATCCATTTCTTTTTAGAATCTGATCTAAAGCATAAAGAAGATCCTTTGATCAAAGATATTTTAAAAAATGGGATATCTTTTATTTAAAAATGGCGAGCAATAAAAAAGTCAGCAAATTCATATACTGGACGCCAAGGATATTGTCAATAATATTCCTTTTATTCTTGGCCATGATGTCTTTGGATATTTTCGGCAATAACTACACTTTCTGGCAGACAGTTGTGGGATTGTTTATGCATAATATTCCGGTGTTTATCTTGACAGCACTTTTGATTATCTCATGGAAACATGAAATTGTTGGAGGGATTGCTTTTATTCTGGCTGGACTATTGTATAATGTGTTTATTATTGTAAATGCCATCAGGAATGGATTCGAATGGTATCTGCTATCCTGGTCTATACAAATTTCTGGAATCGCGTTTCTTATAGGTGTCTTGTTCCTTGTTGGATGGTCAAAGAAGAAAAAATAGCTTATGAAGGATAATTTTAAAAGACAGAATTCTTCAAATTTTTATGAACATTAAACAATTCGAGCGAAAAGTCAAGCAAACTATTCAGAAATACAATCTTCTCAAAAAGTCAGATAAAGTCATAGTAGCGATTTCAGGCGGAAAAGACTCAATGACAGTTCTTTATCTGTTAAAGAAATTCGGCTACAATGTCTCGGCATTGCATATTAATCTTGAGATGGGAAAATGGAGCGAAGCACATTTGCAGAATATCAGAAAGTTCTGTTCTGAATTAAAAGTTCCTCTTCATGTCTATTCAGTCAGAAAAGAATTAGGAAGATCAATGTGCAGCATAAAATCAATAGTAAAATCAAGAACAAAACTGCAGGATTGCACAATATGCGGAATCATCCGCAGATGGATGATAAACAAAATCGCAAGAAAATTAGGGGCAGCAAAAATCGCGACTGGCCATAATCTGGATGATGCTTCCCAGACTGTTCTGATGAATTATTTTAAGGGAAATTTGATGATTGGATTAAATGAAGGGCCTTATGTAGGCATAATCTCAGACAAGAAATTTGTGCAGCGAATAAAGCCATTGTACTTTATTCCAGAAAAAGAAGTTGAAAACTATTCTCTTTCAATGAAGTTTCCAGTCATTTATGAAAGATGCCCGTGCGTTATGGGCGCTTACAGGCACAAGATAAGAGGAATGCTTGATGAGATAGAGAAGAAAAATCCAGAGATTAAAAGCAATATTGTTCAATCATTCTTGAAAATTCTTCCAAAACTGAGAAAACAGTCTCAAACAGGCAAGCCCTTGTATTGCAAAATCTGCGGAGAGCCCGGCAGAAATGAAATTTGCCGCGCGTGCTCGATTATGCAGTTTATACATTAAGTTTTTATCATTAAGGGGATAAATTTAGCTTCTTTTATTCTTATTTATATAAGAATTTCAAGTAATTTATACAAAATTAACTATCAGTTCTTAAATAACAATTAAGAATTCATGCTCCAGAAAAATTAGGGATAATTTTTAGGGTGCTCAGAAATCATCAGATTTCTGACATGCAGGAATTCAATTGGCTAAAAATGCTTGCATCTCCTTACCAAATCATTTTATCGTCGTCCGCTCATACAATCCCATGAGCTGACTAGTATCAAGCTTATGCTTCTCAATCTCTTTGAAGAAATTCTTTGAGTCAATATGCTCAATATCAAGGGCATAAAGAGTGAAGATATATCTGTGAGTTCCTGAAGGAGGGCTCGGGCCCTTGTAGCCTGATTTTCCAAAGCTATTTGGAAGCTCTTTTCCAACCTTTTCGCCTTGAGCTATTTCAGTTTTTGATGTTGGAATGTCATAAACTATCCAATGCGTAAATGCGCCTGAGGGCGCATCAGGATCAATGCATGTAAGAACAAAAGATTTTGTTGATTTTGGGGGATTCTGCCATTCCAGTTGCGGAGAGATGTTTATTCCGTCTGCGGTATATCTAGATGGGATTCTTCCCTGATGCTTGAATGATTTACTTGTTAGAATCATTTTTTCCACTTTTCTAAAGCATATTTTAATTCAGAATGAGTCTTTGCATAATTTTCCAAGGAAATCTTTTTCATTGCAGCATCAATTGCCTGTCTTGCTGCTTTTGCTCCTGCAATTGTTCCTTGCGGATGGCCGTGAATTCCCCCGCCCATCTGGATAATAATATTTTTTCCAAAAAACTCAACTAATTTAGGAACATGGCCTGGATGCAGTCCTCCAGAACAAACTGGAAATGTTTGCTTGAGATTACCAAATTTTTCTGTGCATGCCTTCACATTTTCTGTGACTGTTTCTCTTGACTCTTCCATTTTTCCTACTGCAGTGCCAACATGCAGCTGATCCATTCCAATTAATCTGGAAAGCTTTGCGATAACACGCATTGATATCCCGTTTTTTCCTTTTGTAAAGGCTGCATGTCCTGCCCTGTGGGCATGAAGAATAAGCTTTAAGCCAGAATTATAATTTCTAACTGTCTGCAACCCGCTCCACCCTATTGTAAGAATATCAACCATAGCATATTCCCCTCCGCATTTTTTGATATAATTCATTCTTTTCAGCATTTCATTTGTCTCTGCTGTGACATTAACCATGTAAACTTTTTTCTCTCCTGTCTCTTTTTCTGCCTTGTCCCGCATTTTAAGGGTTTCTTTTACTCTTGAATAAAATGGATTAAATGACTGGCTACTAAGATTTTCATCATCTTTCACTATGTCACATCCTCCAAGCCATGCATTGTATGCGACTTTAGCATGGTCGCGAGTCACTAGACCTAACTTTGGCTTGATTATTGTTCCGACAAGAGGCCTGTTATACACTTTCAAAATTTTTCTTATTCCTTTAATTCCATGCTCTGGGCCTTTGAATGATTTAATAATCTGCTCAGGAAAATCAATATCCTCAAATCTTAAGTTCTTGATGTCTTTCAGCCCAAATATATTTCCGGCAATGCTTGACATTATATTAGGGATATTATTTAGCTCAAACAGCTCAATAGGATAAGCAATCTTTATCTCTTTTCCTTTGATTGAGAAAACTTTTGCCGCAAGTTTCCTGACATAGGGCTTTTCAGTTGTAAGAGAAGTCCATGTTCCCACAGAGGATTCAGCTGCCACTCCGCCTGCCAGCTCCCTGTAATTTAACGGACTTTTTGCGTCTTTTTCCAAGTAAAACTCGCATATCAAGTCACTGGACTTAGGCTTATAGCTTAAATCGACAAAATCAATGTATTTCACTTCAACCTCTCTTATGAAAAATAATAGCTATCCAATATATATAAAGTTTGTTAGTAGATGTTTAAATAATCAATTTCTTTAGAAAATTCCCATGACAAAAGGACTAATATATCTGATCTGCCCGGTAAGAAATGCTTCAGAGCATGAAAAAAGAGTTCTTGACAGATATGTCAGAAGGATGGAAAATCAGGGATATGAAGTTCATTATCCGCCAAGAGATGTTAATCAGAATGATCCTACAGGAATGAATATATGCGCGCATCACAGAAGCGCAATTTGGGACTGCACTGAAATAAGGGCTGTCTGGAATCCAGAAAGCAAAGGAAGCCTATTCGACTTCGGCATGGCCTGGCTGGCACAAAAACCATTTAGATTGGCAAATAAGAGGAGAATTGAAAACTGGCTTAATGATCCAAAGCATTCTGGAAAAAGCTATGAAAGAGTGGCTTATGAATTGCACAAATATTATGAGGCTAAATCATGAAGAAAATTTTAAATTTTCAGCCTGTCAGAAAACAGAGGTTTTTGGCATGAAAATCGGCTTAGACATGGATGAGGTTATAACTTCTTTTGTTGACACTTATCTTCCCTATTACAACAAAAATCACGGGACTGACTGGAAAAAAGAGGATATTTATTCTTATTATCTTTATGAAGTGTTTGGAATATCAAAAGAAGAGGATACAAAGTCTATTGTCAGTTTTGGAGAAACAGAAGAATACAAAAATATGCCCTTAATTGAAGGGGCTGCTGATGGAATCCGCAAGCTGAGCAGAAAAAATGAGCTCTATATAATAACAGGAAGGCCTTTTGACAGAAGAGAGATAACTGAAGAGGCTATAAGAAAGAATTTCAATAACTGCTTCAAGGGATTATTTTTTACTGACTTTAAGGCAGAAAGAGGGCATGCTGTTCCAAAACACACGATATGCAATGATCTTGGAATAGAGTTAATGATTGATGATATGCCGAGCACAGCAGAAGAGATATACAATTATTGCAATATTCCTATTATAATGCCTGAATATCCCTGGAACAAAAATTTTGATATACATGGAACAAAAATTTCCAGAGTAAATGGATGGAAAGGAATAATGAAATATTGCAGAGAAAGTCTTTAAAACACCATTTTTCTTAGATATTTTATGGTTAAGGCAATTGTTTTATTGTCCGGAGGATTAGACAGCAAGCTTGCAGTAAAATTATTGCAGGAGCAGGGAATTGATATAATAGCCTTGCATTTTGACCTTCCTTTTGGAGAAGGATGCTGCAAAGCAATGTGCTCATTCAAGTTTTCACAGCTGGAAGGCATAAAAATGCAGATAATAGACTGCAAAAGCGGAAAATATTTCAAAAAATATATGGAAATAATAAAGAATCCTGCTTACGGAAGAGGCTCCCAGATGAATCCCTGCATAGACTGCAGGATATTCATGCTAAGAATTGCAAAAGAACTAATGAAAAAATTCAATGCAGATTTTGTGGCTACAGGAGAGGTTCTTGATGAAAGGCCGATGTCCCAGCACAGAGGGGCTATGGCTCTTGTTGAAAAAGAATCAGGATTAAGCAGAAAAATTCTGAGACCCTTGTCTGCAAAAAATCTTGATCCTACAATAGCTGAGGAAAAAGGGCTGGTTAAAAGAGAAAAACTTCTCGATATACAGGGCAGAAGAAGAATAATACAGATGGAACTCGCTAAAAAATATAATATGTCTTATCCTTCTCCTGGAGGCGGCTGCTTGTTGTGCGAGAAAGAATATGCGAGAAAATTTAGAGATTTGTTAAATTATAAAGAGACTGAAGAAGATGACATTAAACTGCTGAAAATCGGAAGGCATTTCAGGTTTAACGGGAAAAAAATCATTGTCGGAAGAAATCATGAAGAGAACAAAAAATTGCTTGAGTTCAAGGGAATAAAATTCATGCCTGCAAAAAATATTCCTGGTCCAATAACTTTATTAATTGGAGACGGCAAGGCAGAAATAAGAAAGGCTGCAGAGCTCACAGCTTTTTATTCGGGCAAAAAAGAGCCTATTGATATTAAATACGGCAAAAAAGAGTTTGATTACAGCATTTTTGTCACTTTTCCAGCCAAAGATGAGGTTGAAAGTTTAAGGATATGAAATTCGGAAAATTTTTAGTTTTTGGATGCTTGTTATTTCTGTTAATAGCATCAGCTTCAGCACAGGAATGTGAGGAAGAATGCAAAGATAAAATATGCATAGCATATTTTTATTCTCCGACATGCCATTTTTGCAACAGCATAAAGGATTTTATTGACAGCATAAACTCCACATATTCTGAAAATATAACTCTTCACAAATTAAATGTAAAGGAGCCTGAAGGATTTAATTTATACAGCAAATTCTGTTCAATACAAAATCTTCCAATAGAAGAAAGAGGAATTCCTCTTATTGTAACAAAAGACAGCTTTCTTATGGGCGCTGACCAGATAAAAAATAATCTGGAAAATGACATATTAAAATTAATTTCAGAGAATAAAACTGGATGTTTGGAGATTGATGTGTGCCATGCTGATGTGAATGTAAACAATAATCAGACACAGACAATCATAACTTTGCCTTTAATAGTAGTTGCAGCAGCAGCTGATTCAATAAATCCCTGCGCTATAGGAGTTCTCATATTCTTGATAGGATTTTTGCTGCTTAGCTCTGGAAAAAATTACAGAAGAACACTGAAAATAGCCATAATCTACATTATAACTGTATATATTGTCTATTTTCTTGCAGGAATAGGCATATTAGAGATTCTCAGCAAGCTTAGTTTTCTTAGATATGTTACAAAAATATTTGGAATAGGTGTTGCTGTTCTTGGACTTATTAACATTAAAGATGCGGTTCAGAACAAGACTTCAGGAACTCTGGCAATTCCAACAAAAGCAAAACCAATGATAGAAAGATGGGTTTACAAGGCGAGCCTGCCTGCAGCGATTATTTTAGGAGTCATTGTAGCTGCTGTTGAGCTGCCATGCACAGGCGGAATGTATCTGGCAATTTTAACATTAATGGCAAACACTATCTCAAGAAGTACTGCGATAACCTATCTTTTAATCTATAATTTTATCTTTGTGCTACCATTAATAATTCTCACATTCCTGTTTATCAGGGGATTTGAGGCTGAAAGGCTGCAGAATTATCTTGAAAAGCACAAAAAGAAGTCAAGAATGATAATGGGGATTGTTCTTTTGGCAGTCGGGATAGTTTTATTCTTTTTATAAAAAATGAAAAAAAGCCAAATTTCTGGAAAGGAAAAGAAAAATTTTTTGATTGATGCGGTATTCTGGCTTCATCTTCCCATCGTTATTATATGGTTTGGAGTTTTTTTCATTCCATTGTCATTATGGCCTGAACGCATTAAATTCCATTTTTGGTTTATTTCAATTACTCTTATTGTCCAGCTGCTTTGGGGAGCTATGCTATATTCGAAAATAAAGAGAATTGATTTTATATGCCCTCTGACGACATTGATGCAGTCGCTTCGCGGCTACCCTGTTGAAAGCAAAAAAAACTTCAATCATTCATTCATAGCGGAACTGCTTGAAAGATTAGGCATAAAAATAAGTTTTTTTTGGGTAGATGTATTGTTATTAATTAGTTTTATTATTGTATCTATTCAATATTTTACACTCTAAAAAATGAAAATAATAGCTCATCGCGGCGCATCAGCATACAAGCCTGAAAATACAATCTCTGCCTTCAGGGAAGCAGTCAAAATGAAAGCAGATGGCATTGAATGTGATGTAAGGCTGACAGCAGACAATAAACTGGCAGTCATCCATGATACGACAATTGACAGGACAACTTCGGAAAAAGGAAAAGTTAAAGATTGCAAGTTAAATCAGCTGAAAAGCTATGGCATTCCAGAGCTTTGTGATGTAATTGATCTAATAAAAAAAACAAACCTTCTTCTTTTTGTTGAAATAAAAGATAAGGGCTCTGAAAAGCAGATTATTGAGGCCATAAAGAAAAATAAAATGGAAAGCAGGACAGTTATTGTTTCATTTTATGCTGATTCTCTAGAAAAAGTAAAGAATTATGATATAAAAACAGGATTAATTTTTTCAAAAAAACTGAAAAAAACTGATTTGAAAGTTGACTGGATTGTTCCAAGCAAAGACGTTGTGACAGAACAGCTTATTAAGGCCGCGCATAAGGCAAAACTAAAAGTCTTGGCTTGGACTGTTGATGACGTTAAATTTGCAAAAAAGCTTTCAGATTTAGGAGCAGATGCGATAGCAACAAACAAGCCAGACCTTTTTACCTAATGAATGATATTGTTTTTACTCTAGATAAATTTAAATATTCTCTATTCTCAGCCTAAATCATAGGAGTAAAAAAGAGTAAAAATGGGTTTGTTCGGAAGATTATTTTCAAGAAACATCTTGTATTATCCGGGATGCTTGGTGAAGCATGCGGCAACAGATCTGGATGAAAATTACAGGCAAATTTTGAAAAAGCTTGGAATAGAATTCCTTACTTTTGATGATTTTGTGTGCTGCGGATGCCCTGTCCTGAATGCAGGATATAAGGAAGACTTTGAACAGTTAAGGGCCAAAAATATCGCGCTTCTTGAAGTTTACGGCATAAAGACAATAATAACACCATGTCCAGCATGCCTTAAGATGTTCAGGCAGAACTATGAGCTTGAAAAAAGAGGGATAAAAGTAAAGCATATTACAGAAATTCTTGCTGAAAATCTTGACAAGATAAAAGGAATAAAAGAACTGTTAAAAAATCCAACTAAAATAACATTCCATGACCCTTGCCATTTGGGAAGGCACTGCGGGATTTACAATGAGCCAAGAAAAGCAATAATGAAAATGGGCTATCAGCTTGAAGAATTCGACAAAAAAGGGGCAGAAGCTGATTGCTGCGGAGGCGGCGGAGGAGTAAAGGCAAATTTTCCAGAGATTGCGAATGAAGTCGCAAAAAGAAGAATAAAAAACTGCAAGACAAAACTCCTTACCACTGCGTGCCCTTTATGTTATCTGCATCTTAAAGAAAATGCCGGCAATGTTGAAGTAAAAGAATTAAGCCAGCTGATAAAGGAGGCAATCTAATGGCACCATCAAATATAATTTCAATCTTAAAGGGAATCTGCCCTGCGACTGAAGCAGACACTGAAAAAATTGTTTACTCGACAGATGCAAGCACAATAAAAGGAAATCCTTTGGCCATATTATGGCCTGAAAATGCCGAACAACTTCAGAAAGTGATAAGATACACGCAAAGAGAGGGATTATCATTAACTGTAAGGGGCGGAGGGACAAGCCTTGTTGGAGGCGCTGTGCCTGTAAATTCCATTGTTGTTGACATGTCAAGATTAAACAAAATAAAAAGAATTGACTTAAAGGAAAATGCGGTTTTTGTCGAGGCAGGGGTTGTTTTGGATGATTTGAACAATGCCTTGGCAAAATATGGGTATGAATTTCCTATTAAGCCGGGCTCTCATGCAAGCTGCACTGTTGGAGGCATTATAGCGACAAATGCGGGCGGAATGCTCACTCCAAAATTCGGAAAAGTCTCAGAATGGATTTCTGCAGCAAGAATAATGGATGGAACAGGAAAAGTGTTTGATTTTTATGACAATCAGGCTCGGGAAGTTGCAGGAACCGAGGGATGCGTTATGATAATATTAGAGGCAAAATTAAAACTAAGTGAGCTTGGAAAATACTACTCAACTGACCTTTATGAGTTTGAAAATATCCAGAATCTGATTGAAAAAGTAAATGACCTGAAAAATGATCCTGATGCGGTCGCAATTGAGTATATTAACAGCATTGCTGCCGGAATAGCCGGAATGAAGCAAAAAGACTATCTTCTTGTGAAATACAAGGGAACAAAAGGGAATTTAGACTCGCTAAAAGCTGAAAAATTATGGAAATTAAGGGAAAACATTTATTCAATACTTTATGAAAAAGGCTATAAGATAATAGAGGACCCTATAATAGAGAAAGACATGGACAAGTTTGTTGACTGGCTAAATAAGCAGAATATTCCATGCTTTGGCCATATCGCATACGGGGTTTTGCACCCTCATTTTAATTCTGAAGAGCATGCTGAAAAAATGTATGCTGCAGTAAAGGAGCTTGGAGGAAAATTGTGCGGAGAGCACGGCATAGGATTGCTAAAAAGAAAAGTCGCTCCTTTAATCATAACCCAGAAAATAAAGGACTTGAAGGCAAAATATGATCCTAATAATATACTAAATAAGGGGAAGGTAATATGACCGGAGGGTTTCAAAAATCATAGATTTTCGAAAGCAAAAAAATTGCCACAGCAATTTTTAGGCTTTTAAAGTCTTGAGAGACATTTAAAATGGAAAAAATTGAATCAGACAAAACAAAATGCACTTTATGCGGGATATGCAAGATGAGCTGCCCATGCTATAAAGTTCTTTTAGATGAGGCCATATCGCCAAGAGGAAAAGCAATTTTGATAAAAAGGGATTTTCCAGCAAAGCATTTGTTCCTGTGCACGTTATGCAAAGCATGCGAAAACAGCTGCATTTTATCAGATATTGACCTGATAGAAAAAATACGCGATTACAGGGCAGAGCTTGTTGAGCTAGGCATGTCTTCAGACGCGAATAAAAGAATGATAGCTAATATAAGGCAGTTCGGGAATCCGTTCGGAGTAATTGAAAAAGGAAAGAAAATAGAATTGTTCTGCTGCTAGATTTTTCTGATCATATTAAAATATTTTTCAATATCCACATCAAACTTTCTTAATTTGATTCCTGCTTCTTCAAAAAGCTCTTTTGTAAGAGAATCTGGCTCTTTATAGAATCTTGAATAAACAATTTCGCTTATTCCATTTCCAACAATTGATTTTGCGCATGTAGAGCATGGATAATATAAAGCGTAGATGCTTGTGCCTTTTAATTCCCATTTTGATTTCTGATCCATAGCATTTCTTTCAGCATGGGCTCCTCTGCAGATACCTTTATTCTTATCATCAAAATCAATTCCTTGTCCTTCTTTTCTGCAGCCTACTTTAAGGCAATTTTCAATTCCAGAAGGAGCGCCATTATATCCTGAAGCAATTATTATATTATCTTTTACAATTACAGCGCCTGTATGCAAATAAAGGCAGCTTGATCTTGTTGCAATTTTTAAAGCAGAAAACATGAAAAATTCATCCCAAGTTGGCCTTTCTCTAATCTCTTTCATTTTTATTACCATTCAAAACATCTTATTTTTTGTTTTAAACCTTATTATGATATAATATAATGGTTGAATTTTATTTCTTTTGTTATCTAACTCTCAAAATATACTTTATTTTCAAACTATGCTTAAATACTCCTGAAAATTATAGAAAATAAATTTATTCAGCTTGAATCTATTGGCTAAGAAAATAGATTTTAGCCCTTGAAGCAATTCAAGGCAAGGGGAGAAAATAGCAAGACACTTGAAAATTCAAGGAATTTTCGGTGCATCCAGAATCTTCGGATTCTGGGTGAGAGGTGATAGAGGTGGTCTACGCCTCTTCTTGTTCTATTTCGTAACTAAAGAATAGACCTTTTGTGATTAGGGCACTACTAAATTGTAGTGCTTCCACTGGAAAAAAACGTTCCAGAACATATATCTTGCAGAAAGATAATGTTTATATACTAAACACAACATCTTGTGTTTGCCGAAGCATAAAACACAATAGGCAGGATTTGCAACGGCAAAAAAGGGTGTAATGTGAACTGTCCATTTTGTCTTTCTGCTGACACAAAAGTCATTGATAAAAGAGATATTGAAAATACAACCAAAAGAAGACGTGAGTGTTTAAAATGCAAAAAGCGATTCACAACCTTTGAAAGGGTTGAGGATATTGATGTCTTTGTAGTCAAAAAAGACGGAAGAAGGGAAAAATTTTCAAGAGAAAAACTCAAAGCAGGATTTATCAGAGCATGCGAGAAAAGGCCTGTATCTCAGGAACAAATCAACAGAGCTATTGATGAGATTGAAAAAACAGTGAGAAGAGAGGAAAAAGAGGTTCCAACAAAATTCATCGGCGAGTTAGTGATGAAAAACCTGAAAAAACTTGACAAAGTCGCATATATCAGATTCGCGTCAGTTTACAGGGATTTTAAGGATGTAAAAGATTTTGAAAAGGAATTAAAATCTATAAAGTAAAATGGAAAGGCATGTATTAAATCCTAAAAAAATTATAAAAGGAATAAAAAAAAGAAATGGAGATATAGTTCCTTTAGATGAAAGCAAAATTAATGCAGCTTTATACGCTTCATTTGCAGAGATTGCAGCAATTGAAAAAAAAGAGATTGATGAAGCTAAAATAAATCATCTTACAACCAGAGTTCTTGAAAAGATTGCTGCTGAAGGAATGGAATATCCTTCTGTGGATTACATAAACCAAAAAGATGTTGAGGTGATGAAAGACCATGGATTTCTTAAAGAAGCCATAGCTTTTGAAAACTACAGTAAAAGAAGAACATGGATAAGAGAGGAATTAAAAGTTTCAAAAGTCACAGATGGTTCTGGAGACAGCACAGACAATTCACTTCTTGTTGAAGGAGAGGCAAAAGCCACTCTTCTGCCATGGGATAGAAAAATGATAGAATATGCTCTGCAGAGAGAATGTGGGATTGATCTGAATAAAGCAAGGAAAATAGCAAAAAACACGGAAAAGAATATTTTTGATCTTGGATTAAAGTCTGTGACAACTGATCTTATAAGAGAATTAAATAATGTTCATTTGATTGAAATAGGCGAAGAAGCAAGAATGAAGAAGCAGCAAGTTTTAGGAATGCCCACCTATGACTTAGAACAATTAATTTTCGCAAAAAGCAAAGAAAATTCAAATATAGCCGCAAATAATCCTGAAGCAATCAATCTTGCCATTGCTGAAACCACATTAAAAAAATATGCGCTTGAAAATGTTTTTTCAGAAGATGTTGCCAAAGCGCATTTGTCTGGCAGATTCCATCTGCATGACTTAGGATATCCAATAAGAACTTATTGCTCAAGCCATTCTTTAGAGTATATAAAAAAATATGGCCTTAATCTGGAAAATTTGACAATAAAATCCTCTTCAGCAACCCATACAGGCACTTTGACAGGGCATCTTAACACTTTCCTTGCATCAATGCAGGCATATTATGCCGGTGCTTTAGGAATTGGCTATATGAATATTTTTTATGCTCCTCTGCTAAAGGCAGATCTGGAGGGAAAAAGCAAAAAAGAAAGAAAAGAATTTATGAAGCAACAAGCTCAGTATCTGATTTTCTCGCTTTCACAGAGCGCGTTCTCAAGGGGAGGGCAGGTTCTGTTTATTGATGCTAATGTTCATACTGGAGTTCCAACAGTTCTTAAAGAAGTTCCAGCTATCGGACCAAAAGGAAAATATCAGGTCAAAAGGAAAAAAACCCTTGATGAGATTGTTGACGCATCTGAAGAGGAATTAAAAGATGCCAAGATATACAAAATTAAATTAGCAGATGATGAAGGAGATGTTAA
>Ga0315289_10009271_pt1 | contig 14175 bp, 14 predicted proteins | sample YL17G11_40_MG_FD_203452 | JGI IMG/M metagenome (GOLD analysis project Ga0315289, IMG submission 203452) | Sediment microbial communities from Yellowstone Lake, YNP, Wyoming, USA - YL17G11_40 | ecosystem: Environmental > Aquatic > Freshwater > Lake > Sediment | place: USA: Wyoming | collected...
TTTGTCTCAGTGGCTTTTTGTTCTTTTGATGCAAAAATCTTCCACTCTTTTGCTGCCTCGAACAATCCTATTGCAGCATTTTTGACCTCCTGTTCTGTTTCCTCATCTTTTCTTATGCTTTCAATTATATCATCAATGTCAAATCTTCCTTTTTCTTGGAGTTTTCCAAGAGTTCTTTCAATTATTACTCCAACAGGCTCTGTAAGTCTAAGGCTGAATGTAAGCAGCCAGTCTTCTATTTTTATGTCTGCGGGGTTCAACGCAAAGGTTTCATCAAAAAGTATTCCTCTTTTTTCATAATCTTCTACAAAACCATACGGAATAATGACATTGCTTGGCGTCTTTTTGGGCTTCATCCCGCTCTCGGCAAGCAGTTCCTTTTCTTTGTCATTAGGATACTTCATCGTCCAGTATATTCCCATTGTGTCAAATATAATACTTGCAATATTTTCTTTTACTTCTTCAGGCAGGCATGAAATCTCTTCTGCAACCACCCCCAGAGTATAAGACTTTCCACTATTATGGCTTATAATTCCATTTGCAATAAAAGAATGATTTTTATCGACGGATAAATCATAAACTTCTTTAATATTATCCACTTTCTCAATTTTAGTAATTGAAAGAGGAATTAAATCATCAAAAGATTCCCCAATAGAAAGGGTTTTGTCTCCAACATTAAAGTCTTCTGCTTTCATCCACATTAGCGTTAAGAGTTTGCTTCTATTAACGCTGCTAATAGCTAGCAAAGGATGCTCTTTTGTGAGAGTTATACTCCTACCATCTTCAAACTCTATTTTTAATAAATTTTCTTTGGAAATTGGATATTTCAACAGCTCTGCATTCTCCCATTCAAATTCTTTCTTATTTTTGTCGAAAGAAAGAATTTTATCATTTTTCTGGTTAAAATCTTTTATCGTTTTATAGCCTTTATCTGTAAATACTAAAGTGTCACCTTCAAGGCATCCGCGTTTTCCGGCAACTAAGACTACATGGCTTCTTGCGACATCCATATAAATAGGATTGCTCAAGCTTGTATACTGGCCCATTTTTACATAGCCCCTTCCAAGATACACCAGCCCTTTTTTCCCGAACTTTTTCAGGTCCGAGGCGTCTCTACCAACAATAATGTCATATGGCATAACTGAAAATAGGAACTGATAATATATAAATTTGTTGAAAACGGCTTTTAATAAAAATTGCACAAGGAATTAATCCAGAAAGCAATGTCTATAGCGGTGTGTTCAAACACACAAAAATCTTTGTGCAAACATTTTTAAACAAACTTTTCCAAAAGAAACTATGGCCAAGGGAGACGAAGAAGATAAAGAGGAAATAGAAATAAAAGATTTTACAAAAGACTTTACAAGAAAAGCAAGAAAAAACCCATGGATGGCTGCAACAATAATTCTTGGAGTTGCTCTCGTAGTTACCCTGGCATTTTCATTAAAAGGCCCTCTCACAAGCAAAGTAATTTCGCAAAAATCAGCGAGCGACAAGATTGTCCAGTATGTTAATACTCTTGCAGACTCTGAAGTAAATTATGTTTCTTCAAAGGATTTAGGCAGTTTTTATGAAGTAAAAGTTTCTTATCAAGACCAGACAATGCCTCTCTACATTTCAAAAGACGGCAAATACTGGACATCTATGCTTCAATTAATGCAGCCAAGTTCTCCTTCTGTATCTCAAACCTCTCAGCCAGGACAAGAAATTCCCAAATCAGACAAGCCTGTAATAGAAGCGTTTGTATTTTCATACTGCCCTTACGGCTTGCAATTCCAAAAAGCATTGATGCCGGTCTATAAACTTCTTAAAAACAAGGCAGATATAAGGCTTGTTGCAATCGGAGCAATGCACGGCGAATACGAAGAGAAAGAATCAATAAGGCAACTTTGCATAGAAAAAGAATATGGAAAAGATAAATTATGGGATTACTTAGAAAAATTCATGGGCAAGACAGAAATAGGAGACTGCAGAGGAAGTGAATCATGTTACTTGCCATATATCAAAACAATTTTCACTCAAATAAGTATCGAAGAACAGAAAATAAACACTTGTATGTCTTCTGACGGCAAGGCATTATACAACAAAGATGTTGCTCGTGCCAATGAACTCGGAGTTTCAGGCTCTCCCATATTTGTAATAAATAATGTCCAAAAAACAGTTTCAAGAACTCCGGCTGCAGTCCTGCAAGCAGTATGCTCTGCATTCAACACAATGCCAAGTGAATGCAATCAAACACTTTCAAGCGAGCAGGCAAGTCCTTGGTTTGGATACTCTGCTAGTTCTGCAAGTAGTGCTGCAAGTTGCGGTTAAATGAAAAATGAAAATAAGTGAATTACAAACAGGAAATTCAAGTGTTGAAGTTTCTGGAAAGGTAAAAGAAATTTCTGAGCCAAGAACTTTTAATAAATTCGGCCGCGAATTAAAAGTCGCAAACGCTGTTTTAGAAGACGATTCCGGAAGCATAAAACTTACATTATGGAACGCGGACATAGAAAAAGTAAAAGTGGGGGACACAGTAAAGCTGACAAATGGTTATGTTAATGAGTTTCAGGGCGAGAAACAGTTGACAACCGGAAAATTCGGGAAGCTTGAAGTAAATCCAAAAGAATAAATAGGGTTAACAAAAAACTCAAAGTCTTGTCGTACATCAAAGATGCAGTTTTAACCGCATTTTTGCATAATAAATTGCATCTTTAACTAAACTTTCCAATTAGTGATAAAATTATCAAAATTTTTTATTAAGGCTTAAAATTAGATTGTTGTAATAATTAAAATTAGCTTGAAAAAAAGAATCAAGCGCAATGCTTGCTTCTAAATCTTTGTGCTTGCAGCTGGCCCCTAAAGTAAATGCTTGAATATTGTCACCGGAATCATCGAATTCGCCCTTTCTATAGCCAGCCCTAAAACTCCATTTATCGCCTACTTTTCTTTCTAATCCTAAGCGAATGCCTGCTGCCTTATCCAAATCCAAGATATTATACCCTTCCAAAAGAAGCATATTCCTGTCATTAAATTTGAAACAAACTCCAGGCCTTACATTATAACCATTTCCTTGTAATAATAGACCTAAATTTAGTTTATCGCCTTTGTATAAAACACCAAAATCTGCGCTGACATATTGTTTTTCTGCATCAATACCATCAGAATTAATATATTTTTCTCTGTTAAACCCTAAATTTGCTCCGACAGATAAATTTTCAGTTAATTCTCTAGAATAACTAAGACTTAACCAGTCCCATTCATCTGTTCTGTGTGAAACATTAAACCCTATTGCACTTGTACTATCTAAGGGCTGGCCATAACACAAAAAATATTTGTAGCTGTAGTCTCCAGTTCCAACAGCTAAATCTATTTCAGGTCTTTCTAATTGAACTAACCCTGCGGGATTATAATAAACTGCACTAGCATCATCGGCAAGTGCAATATTTGTATAACTTCTGCCTGCAGGCGCCGCACCCGAACACGCTTCTGTACTCTTGGGAGAAAAGGTTAAGCACCCTAAAGCTAAAGCTCCTATTCCAATTATTTTATTTAGCCATCTCATAGAATTAGTCTAAAGACTAATCCTTTATAAACCTTTTGTTTTGTTGTGTCTTTATGGTAGTAACAGATATCAAAAACTCTTTGAGTTTACCACACCCTAAAGTCAAAGAAAGCCTTGCTTTCTGGAACCCAAAATCCTTAGATTTTAGGTCTTCAGAAACTTTCAGTTTCTGGGAGTGCTCAGGAATAAGAAGTATTCCTGACAGGCGCAGTTTGGACCTTATTTCTGACATCATCACAAAGAATTAGCTATTAAAACTAAATTCATCAAATATTTTTCAAATATTCTTTTTCTTTTTCCTCAAGCCCAAGTTTCTGCTGAATATCTAAGTTTTTCAGCACATTTTTCATAAAATCAAACTCCTGCATCGCCCTCCTAAATGAGATATGGCAGTACCTCGCGAATTTCTTTGCAATTTCTTTTTTTACAAGATTTTTTTGGTTTATCATCCATATTTTAAGAACTCTGTCAGGCCTTTTGTAGCTTGTAAACCCTGTTTTTGCCTGCTTTTTGCTTGCACTTACTCCATAAGATAAAAAGAAGTTCTGATATATCAGAAAGCGCCAGTGTTGTTGCCTTATAATTCTTCCTCGAAAAACATCTGCCCTGCTTAACAAGTCAATTGCTCTTGCCAGCTCCTCGCCTTTATACTCTCTTGGTAAATTCTCTTCAAGCCACAAATAAACTTCATCAAGCGACATGTCAAGCTTTTCATAAAGCTCGAGCATGTTTTCAGCAGGCCTGTTTTTCAAAACTTGTTTCAAAACATTGAAAATATTTTCTTCTTTGTCTCTCTCACTTAAGTCTTTAGTGCTTGAATCAATTGTTTGTAAGTCATTCAAAGCCGCTCTGACATCCCCTCTTGATTTTATTGCAATATTTTTCAACAAATCATCATTAAAATTAAGGTTTTCCTTCCTTGTGATTTCCTTTAAAAGAGAAAAAACAACATTAGAGTTTAGTTCTTTAAACTCAATTAGCTCTCCAAGCCTTCTCAAATCACTGAATTTTTTATCCCATATATGGTTGGCAGTCATAACAATAGGAAAACAAGAAAGATCAATGATTCTCACAAGCTCTAACAAGCCACCCTTGTCATAAAAGCCGGATATTCCATCAACCTCGTCTATCAAAATAATCTTTGTTTTTTTAAACAAGCTTTTCTGGTTAGAAGCCCCGCCAACCACTTCAGATATTATTTTCCTATCCCTGAAGTCACTTGCATTTAATTCCATTATCTCTGCATCTTTTTCATTAGCAAAAGCATAAACGCTTGCTGTTTTTCCGCAGCCAGAAGGCCCGTATAAAATACATGCCTTTCTTTTATTGGGAAAACTTTCAACAAACTCTTTCAGCTTTGCTGCTGCAAGTTCTTGTCCTTTTATTTCCTTTAAACTCTTAGGCTTATATTTTTCTGCAAAGCTCATTTTAAAAAATAAAATTTATAATCTTTCTTGATTTTACAATTTTCCTTGGCCAGCCAGCATAAAGCTTGCCAATAAAGCCTGCAACTGCACAAACTCGTCGCTTCCTTCAACCATCCTAAACTCTACTTCACCAACTTTCTCTGTCAGTCTTACTTTAAGCTCGGGATCTATATCCAATCCCCAGACTTCTTTCTGTATTGCTTTAAGCATATCCTGGCCAGACAAACTTTCTTTTAACATTATGTCAAGAAGTTTTTCTTTTGCGTTTACATAATCTCCTGCTAAAGCATAATCTAAAACAACTTTGATATCAGAAGGCTTTGCGCTCGAAACAATAGTTTCAACAAGCTCTTTTGTAATCCTGGGGCTTATGCTTGCTGTAGACTGCATCAAATTAATTACCCTTCTGCAATCTCCCTCGCTTGCTTCATATATAGTGCTTGCCGCCTTTTCGTCAACTTCAAGCTTTTCCGTCTCGGCAATTCTTTTGATAACTTTGTTTATATCCTTTTTCTCAAGAAGTTTGAATCTGAAAACAGCGCATCTTGACTGAATTGGGTCAATAATCTTGCTAGAATAGTTGCAGCTTAACAAAAATCTGCAAGTTGTTGTATAATTTTCCATTGTCCTTCTTAATGCCTGCTGGGCTTCTCTTGTCAAAGCATCGGCCTCATCTAAAAAAATGACTTTAAACGGCACTGTTCCGAGGGATTTTGTCCTGGCGAAATCCTTGACTTTCTGCCTTACAACATCAATTCCTCTTTCATCACTCGCATTTAGTTCAAGGTAGTTTTCTCTCCAGGAGTCTTGAAAAAGTTGTTTCACAACAATTAAAGCAAGTGTTGACTTTCCTGTTCCAGCCGGCCCTGCAAAGAGCAAGTGGGGGATATTAAGGCTAGAAACAAGGTTCTTGATTCTTTTTACTATTTCTTCCTGCCCAACAAACCCTTCAAAATTAGTCGGCCTGTATTTTTCTGTCCAAATTTCACTTGTCATAACAATTTACAGTCTTGCCTTTTTATAAAGATTATTGTTGCCTGCAGGATAATAAATATTACCCTCAATCGCCAGCAAGCATTAATTTATAGCATTAACAAGCCAAAAGAATAATTTCCAAGAGTTACTATAATTAGCGAATATTAACCCAGATTAATAGAAATAACAAAAATAATTTTATTTTTACTTTGCCCTTAATCTTCTAAGCTTTCTTTTCCTTTTCTCTTCCTTTAGCCTTTTTCTCTGCCACTTCCATCTCATCTGTCCCTTCTTTTTCCATCTTCGACTTGAGCGTTTCATGCTTACTCTAAAAAATCTATATTTTTAAAGCTTGTGAAACAAGCATTGCGTCTCTTATCATTGAAGCTGTTGTAGGCCCTGCGCCTGCTCCCTGCCCGCTTAGCCTGTAAGTCCCGGCTATGCCATATTTTCCCTCGCAGACTATCACTGCATTATTTACCCCGCTCGGCACTAACTGCAGGAACAAAGGATTTTCGTTTATGTTTTTAAAGCCCGCAGATACAACCCACTCTCCTGCCTTGTGCCTAAATCCGCCGATAATATCTTCTTCGCCATTATCTTTTGTAATAGAAACAATATATCTTCTGTTATTTGACTCTCTCAGCAATTTTCTTAATTCATTCTCTCCTATCCTGCAAACTCTCATGTCCCGCGCCCTTATTCTTTCATTGCCAAATCTGCAAACATTAAATAAGATTGAAGATTTCATAGGAACATCTTCTCCTGCCTCTTTATTTATTACATCAAGCGGATTTTCTGTGCCTGGCTCTGCATAGCCAAGCTTTCTTGTTTCTTCTACGACTTCCCCTAAACTCCTGCCGCTTGAAACCTCGTCAAGAATATAATTTAAAGTGCCGTTGACAACAGCATGCAGCTCTGTAACCCCCCGGCTTGTTCTTTCTTCCAAGAATCTAAGCATTCTTGTGCCGCCGCCTACTGTAGCGCTATAGCCAATTCTGCTTAAAGATTTCTCAAGCTCAGAAAAATAATTAGACAATGCGCCTTTTTCGCATGTTACAACCCCTGCATTTCTGCCTAAGAAAAATTGTATGTAATCCAAAGCAGTTTTGCCGTCATCTAAAGTCGGAATAGCAAGAAATACAACATCCAATCCTTCAGAATATTCTGGCAAACTTTCCGAACTATTAACTTTCTGGGTTAAATCTCTGTAAATTCCATCTCTTCTAAGCACAAACTTTATATCCCATCCAAAAGACTTTGCTTGTTTATAAAGTTCAGAACCTATACGGCCTGCGCCAACAATCCCTATTTTCATATTTTCTCATAAAAAACTGCGTATAAAAAATTAATTATGCTGTTGTATCAAAGATGTTACAAAAAAGAATAACCCTCTTATTTTACCCCTTTAATAGTTCATATTTTTGGCTTATAATAGCGCATCAACAGGGCATTTCCCACTACGCTTACAGAACTAAAAGCCATAGCCGTGCCTGCAATAATCGGGTTTAGCAAGAAACCAAGAGGATATAGGGCGCCTGCTGCAACAGGAATTCCAAGCGAGTTATAGAAAAAAGCCCAAAAAAGGCTTTGCTTTATCTTCTTGAGCGTATATTGTGAGATGTCTATTGCTGTAACTACATCCCTTAAATCATTCTTAACAAGAATAATGTCCCCAGTTTCTACAGCAATGTCTGTTCCGGCTCCAACCGCAATGCCGACGTCTGCCTGCGCAAGCGCAGGCGCATCATTTATGCCATCGCCGACCATTGCAACTATTTTCCCCTGTTTTTGCAATTTTTTAATTTCTTTTTCTTTGTCCTCTGGCAATACTTCCGCCAGGACATTCTCGCCTTCAATTCCAATCTGAAGGGCAATTGCATTCGCAGTTCTTTTGTTGTCTCCTGTTATCATCGCAACTTTCTTGCCTAAACTCCTTAATGTTTCTATTGCCTTTTTGCTGTTTTCTTTTAGTATATCCGCTATAGCAATAAGCCCTGTTACTTTTTTGTCCAGGGAAAGTATAACAACTGTCTTGCCTTGGTTTTCAAGATTTTGGATTTGCTCTTCAAATTTTCTTGCATCAATTAATTTTCTGTTTCCCAAAAGAATTTCTTTTCCTTTGTAAGATGAAATAATCCCTTTTCCAGGGATTGCCCTGAATTTGGAAGGGCTTGGAACTTTTAGTTTAAGCGATTTTGCCTTGTTTAATATCGCCTCTGCAAGCGGATGCTCTGAATTTCTTTCTGCAATAGATGCATAAAGCAGAACATCCCTTTTATTTGAGCTGTTCAAAGGAATAATATCAGTCACTTCTGGCTTGCCTTTTGTCAATGTTCCTGTCTTGTCAAACACTACAATTTGGACATCTTTTGCTTTCTGAAGGGTTTCTGCATTCTTTATGATTACTCCGTGCCTCGCAGCCAAGCCTGTGCCCATCATAACCGCTGTTGGAGTTGCAAGCCCGAGAGCGCACGGGCAGGCGATTATAATGACTGTTATGAAAATCTTAAGCGCAAATGCAAGCTCAAACCCCAAAATAAGCCAAAAAAAGAAGGACAATAAAGCGATTATGACAACACTCGGAACAAAAATTGCAGAGATTTTATCTGCTAACTTTTGTATTGGCGCTTTGCTTGCCTGCGCTTCCCTGACAAGCTTGATAATCTGGTTAAGCATTGTTTCTGAGCCGATTTTAAGCGCTTTAAATCTGAAAGCCCCATGCTTGTTCATCGTAGCGCCTATAACTATGTCGCCGGGATTTTTTTCAACAGGCATGCTCTCTCCGGTTATCATTGACTCATCAACCGAAGAATGCCCGCTTATTACTTTGCCGTCAACAGGAATCTTTTCCCCAGGCTTTACAAGAATTATATCGCCAATTTTTACCTCTTCTATTGGAACTTTAATTTCTTTGCCGTTTCTTATTATAGTCGCTGTTTTTGCGCTGAGCTTTAAAAGAGACTTTATTGCTTCTCCTGTTTTTCCTTTTGTTCTTTCCTCAAGATAGTTTCCAAGAAGTATAAAAGTTATAAGCAAGCCAGCAACTTCAAAATAAAGCTGGCCTGCGCCTGCTTTCCCTGAAAAGACAAGAATTCCTATAACAATAGAATAAATATATGCAGTGCCTGTCCCTAATGCAACAAGTGTATCCATATTTGCTATTTTTGAAACTACAATTGTTCTAAAGCCATGATAATAAAAATTCCAGCCTGCAAGGACTATACCTGAAGTAAAAAGAAACTGCACAAGCGCTATTGTTTTGTCAGAAAAAGGCATTGGCAAAAATTCCAAAAATGAGGCAAGCATGGAGTAGATTAAAGGAATGCTTAAAATAAAAGAAATAATAAATCTTTTTTTAAGGGACTTTTGCTCTCCATGATGCTCATGCTCCAACAAATCCTGCTCATGATTTGGCGAATATGCTTTATATCCTATTTTTGAAATCGCTTCTTTTATTTGTTCATGAGAAACTTTATGGGTATGCTCTATGTGGGCGGTTTCTGCCGCAAAATTTACAGAAGCAGACTTAATGCCTTTTATTTTTCCAAGGGATTTTTCTATATTCGCAGCGCAGCTTGCGCAATGCATGCCTCCTATTTTAAGCTCAGATTTAACCATCATTTTTATAGCATAATAATAAAATGTTTATTTAAATTCTTTGCCTTTAAGTAAAGATTTCTGCACCGCCTTGAGCAGAATTCTGCACCCTCGTCTCTTAATGGCATACTGCACAGCTTGCAGCCTTTCCCAAGCCTGCTATAAGCCTTATGGTAACATAAAAGGCAATTTATATTTTTCATCCTGCGCCTCCGCAACAACTTCCCCCGCAACTTCCTTTCTGATTAATCTGCCTGCTGGCTTGGCTGGCAGACTCGCTGGTAACGCTTGCTTTGTATGTCTTGAATACCTCCAAGGATAGTATTTCCTGTTTTGATGTTCTTGAACTGTCATATTTTACATCAAAATTATTTGGAAAGCTAAACTCGCTTCCTTCAACACCTTCAATTGTCTTGAGCTCGTTTATTATAAGAGAGGCATGGCCCGAGCATGGAATATCAACTTTCAAAGCCAGTGAATTCAGTCCAGCCGAATTTTCATCAGAAACCCTCCCAGTAATATTAGCTATCATTGGAAACACAAAAAAGAAGAACAACACATTAATTCCGATTGTAGTTCCATACATAACAGAAAGATATTTCTTGCTTGCCCTTATGCCCTGCCACGAGAGCCTTTTATTTTTTCTTAAGTATAAAAATGAAGAAAGCGTGGCAAATCCTGCGGATATTAATATTAAATAATAAAATATATTTCTGTTCAATAAAAAAGGCTTAAACACTTGCAAGAGTATTGTAGAGCCGAGAACAGCAGCTATTACAAATAATATGCATCCTATATGCGGAACTAAGCCATAAAATATTCCTATAAGAAGGCTGTTCCCCTTGTATTTTTCCACAGGCTTGCAGCAGTCAGGAAGCTCTTTTGAATCTCGGTTTTTATTTTCCATGCAATTTTCAGAAAAAGGCGGGTTATATCTGCTTTGGTGAAACTAGTTTCAACAACTCTTTAGCCTCTAAGATTCACTTTAGCACAATTATATTATTCATTCCCCTTCTTTTCCTCTCTATAATCTGCTTTGCCTCAAGCTTGTCCAACAGCCGAGTCACTCCAACCTTGCCAATCCCAAGGCTTTCCATAAGGCTTGATTGGAATACTACTCCATTTTCCTTGAGCAAAAGATTGACAACTTTTCTCTCGTTACTCTCTAATCCTTTCAAATTTATCTTCCTTTTTTCCTTAAATTTCTTAACAACAATTTTTTCATGCTCTTTTGCAAAAACAAAAAATAAGCCGATAGCAAATACTAAGCCGGCAATAGCCAAGCTAATCCAAGTCTGCAATAAAATAATATCATACATCGTGCATTCAGAACCATGTGAACAGGTCTGGCTTACAATATCCTTCAAACCAAGATTAAAAATTAATACTATAATCCCAATTATAACCGAAATTCCAACGATTAAAAATCCGACGTTTTTGTTTTTCATTTTAATGCTATCCGACATACCGTGGCATATTAAAATCTTTTTTGCCTTCTACAAACTCCCGAAGTTTTTTCAAAGATTCTTGTGAAAAAGCATGCTCAAGCCTGTTAGCCTCCTCTTCTATAATCTTGTCTTCATGCCCAAAATACCTTTTAAGAAATTTTTTTATTATCTCGTGCCTGCTTGAAAACTCTTTTGCTGTTTTTCTTCCTTTGGAAGTCAAAAATATCCTTGAATAGGGCTTCAACTCGACCAATTTTTCACTTGCCAGTTTTCTCAGCATTTCAGAAACACTCGCCTTGCTTATTCCAAACTTTTTTGCGAGCTCTATTCCTCTTACCCCTTCCCCCATACCGCATTCGTAAATCTCAAAAATCGCCCTCAAATAATCAAGTTTGCCTCTTTTCACTGCTTTTTCTGCCATAAAGTTAGGTATACCTAACTTGTTTATATATTTTTCCGTGCAGTTAACTCTCTTCTCCCTCTTCTAATTCTTCAAGCTCTGGCATTTCTTCTTCGGTTTTTTCTTCTATTACCTCTTTTACAGCCACTTGTTCTCTTCCCTTTTTTCTTTTGCTTTTTTGTGACATTTTGTCTTTCTATACTTTAAAATTGCATGAAGTTTATAAACTTGCCGAGATGAATAAAACCTTATTCATACCTTAATGCGTCAACAGGTTTTAACTTCGATGCCCTGTAAGCCGGAACAGCTCCTGCAATTAATCCAACTGCTATTGAAAGCAAGAAAACCCCAATAATTACTGTAGGGCTGACATAAGTAGAAAACGAAGCTCTTCCCATTGAGACTCCTGCTGCCAACTGTCCAATGATTCCAGAGCCAATTATTCCAAGTATTACTCCCAATATCCCGCCTATTAACCCAATTATCCCGGAATTTAACAAGAAAATTGTTAAAATATCTCGGTTTTTAGCTCCAATTGCTTTTAAGATTCCTATTTCCTTTGTCCTTTCCAAAACAGAGGTAAACATCGTATTCATAATCCCAATCGCGCCAACAATCAAAGAAATAGTTGCAATGGCAGTAAGAAAAAGAGACATAGAGCTTAATGTTGAACTAACTCTTTCCTGCATGGATTTTAAAGAATTTACTGAAAAATCTTTTTTATTTTCTTGCAAGATTCCATGAGAAAGCATAAGCTTTTTGGTTAATTGCGAAACAGTATCGTCAGTTAAAGATATATCTTTAATTTTTACAGTGATTGAATCAAAATTTTTCTCGTCCTTATTTTCCAAGACATCAACGGCATTCTCAATAGGCATGAATATTCGGGAGTCGTCGCTATTCCCACTTTCTTTTAATATGCCAACTATCCTAAATGGCTTGCCTTCAATGTTAATTTGCCGATTGATTTGAATATCTGTAAATATCGAGCTTGCAATCCTTCCCCCAACAACAACCACATTCACATCCCCTTGAATTAAGTATCTGCCAGAAGAAAGTTCAGTAGAAACAATATCTTTCCAAATAGCAGTATTGACTCCTTGTATAGAAGTTCTTGCAGATTTTCCTAAAAAAGAAGTGTCAGCACTTCCAGAAATTACGCCCATTATATATTCTATATTAGGCACACTTTTTAATGCCATTAAATCTCGGACAGTTAAATTTTTTGAGGTAGTAGTTATTTCAGAGCCCGAAGGGCTTCCGCCTTCTCTAAAGCCCGCTTCATGCCCCATAGCCCTTGAAAAGCCTGGAGAAATTGTGATTATATCCGCACTTAAAGAATTTAGATTTTGTTCAAGGGTTCTTTGCGCTCCTTGCCCTATCGAAACAATAGAAACAATCGCGGCAATTCCAATAACAATCCCAATTATTGTTAGCCAGCTTCTTAATCTGCTGTGCAAAATGATATTTAAAGCAATTTTCAATGATTTCTTCAGTTTCATCTTTAATAAATATCTTTATTTTTTGTGATAAGTTCTCTCAGCCAGAACCCAGTCAGGAATAGTTTTAGAAATCTTTTCATGAAAACTGCTCTTTTGATAGAAATTTTTTATTTGCTCGCCATACTTTTGGTAAACTATAAAACCTATTCCTATTACCGCAGCAAGTATAATTACATACCACCATATTGATGTTCCTGAATTGCTAGTTGAGGTAGAACGGCCTGTTTGCCCATTCAGGTTTCTAATAGTAAAATTCCCTTGTTGCAAAAGACTGCTTGCCATAGGAATCTCCTTGATAACAGTTCTTCTCTTGCCTATCCCGTCGGTATAATCAATTTGGACTTTAAGCATAGGCTCCTGATTTGAATATTGTCTGCTGTTATTCAACCGAGTTACATTCCTTTCAAGTTTTGATGCTACATTAAAACTAACAATTGAATAGTCTCCGGCTGCAAGGTTTCCTACTATCTGCTCTGAAGTTCCTGTTGTTCTAAAACTTTCCTGCTGAGGTATCTTGACAACAAGAGAATTAGCAGTATTTTTACCTGTATTGACTATCCCAATAGAAACTTGTGTTCCAGAAGTCTCTTGAAGAACAGCATCAAAATTAGTCTGCACATCAGTTACTGTAATGTTAAATCCTTTTTCAATCGAAAAGTAATCAAAATCTTTACTGATAGTTTCATGATATTTTAATTTTAAGCTGTAATCTCCTTCCAAAGCATCGCTCGCAACTCTTATTTTATAAGGAATATTGAATACTGTTTTATAATCTTGTGCATAAGGGCTTTTTTCTATTGTTTGAATCGGGTCTGTAAGAGGATCTAGCGAAAAGGGATATTCTAGATTAAGTTTAACTGCAAATCCGTTGCAGTTGTCCAAATTAGACACTTCAAAAATAATCTTTACATAACTGTCAGGAATTGCAGGAATCGGGTCCTGATTTACTAATTTAATTTCAGGACTGCATAAATCACTTTCAGCCTTAACCAAGCCCAAATTTATAAGAACTATAATAAATGATGCCAAAGCCAGCACAACCAAAATTTTATTTTTCATTTTATGGAAATTTTCTCTCAATTTTATAAAAATTTACATTCCAAGAAAACCCTTTGGTTTTCGGGCACAGGAAATCTATGATTTCCTTGTGATTGAAAAATATTTTATTTTTCATTTTTGGTGTCTCCTTCTTTTTCCATTGTGAACTTCTTTTTCAACTCTTCCATCCTTTATATGGATTACTCTTGAAGCATAATCTACTAAGTCTAGCTCATGA
>Ga0315289_10009272_pt1 | contig 14174 bp, 3 predicted proteins | sample YL17G11_40_MG_FD_203452 | JGI IMG/M metagenome (GOLD analysis project Ga0315289, IMG submission 203452) | Sediment microbial communities from Yellowstone Lake, YNP, Wyoming, USA - YL17G11_40 | ecosystem: Environmental > Aquatic > Freshwater > Lake > Sediment | place: USA: Wyoming | collected...
GAAAGTGCCGAAACTGGCACCGGTTCTCGAAAAGATCGCGGAAGGCATCCGCGTGGGCTAGGACTATTGGAGCAGGTGCCACAATCGGAAGCTGCATGTGGTTTCCCCCTTCAAACGAGAGTGTGACCGGTCAGAAGGGTATCACCTTGAGTCAGAATTGTCAAAACACAACAGTCGAGTCACTCCCTCACGAGAGTTAACGCGTACGTCGGCAGCCCACAGTTTGTTGCCAGCCACGTCCAGCCGCTGGGCGTAGATGCCAGTGCCCCCATCGCGCCTGTCTTCCCATACAATGACCGCGTTGTTGCCTTCATCCACCGCGACCGCCACTGAGGAATATAAGTAGGGCGCGCCGCCGTCAGCGTTGACCTGAATGTCGGCTGCCCACAGCCTGTTACCGTCCGTGTCCAACCGCTGGGCATAGATGCCAGCATCTCCCGTACGCCAGTCCTTCCACACGACGATGGCATTGCCGCCGCTACCCACCGCGACAGCAGGATCGTCCTGGACCGCCGCCCCACAGCCAGCGTGGACACGCAGGTCGTCGTTCCACAGCCTATTACCGGCTACATCCAGCCGCTGGGTATAGATGTCATAGCCTCCATTGCGGCCGTCCTGCCACACGACGACCGCGTCGTTACTCCCGTCTACAGCCAGTGCCGCCGCGTAAAGTGAAGATGGATCGCTATCCTCGGAGTTGGCACGCACCTCGGTAGGCCACAGCCTGTTGCCAGCCACGTCCAGCCTTTGGATGTAGATGTTGCTAAGAAAGCCGATCCACACAACAACAGCGTTGTTACCCCCATCCAATGCTACCGCAGGCCCGGCCATTGCCCACGTATTGTCCGAGTTGACGCGCATGTCAGTGGTCCATAACTTGTCGCCGGCCGCATCCAACCGCTGGATGTAGATACCCAGGCTATTCTTCCAAACGACGACAGTATTGCTGTTTCCATCCACTGCCACGGCTGGATAGGCCTGGGATACTATGCCACTGTCGGAGTTGGCACGCACGTCAGCGGCCCACAGCTTATTGCCGGCCGGGTCCAGCCGCTGGGCATAAACGTCATCATCATCGTTTCCATTGCGCTCGTCCTGCCACACTACAACGGCATTGCCGCTCCCGTCCACTCCCACGGCCGGGTAGGACTGGAGCGCCACCCCATCATCAGAGTTGACGCGCACGTCAGTGGCCCACAACCTGCGGCCGGCCGGGTCCAGCCGCTGAGCGTAGACATCATCGTCATCATCCCCATTACGCTCGTCTCGCCAAACTACGACGACGTTGCCATTTCTATCCACCGCCACCGCCGGGTCATCCCGGTATGCCGCGCCACCGTAAGAGTCAACGCGCACATCGGCAGCCCACAGCCGGTTGCCGGCCGCACCCAGCCGTTGGGCGTAGATACCTGGTAAGCTCTTCCACACGACAATGGCGTTGCCACTCCCGTCCACCGCCAATGCCAGCGGATAGAACCCGAGCGATGCGCTGCCCGTGGAATTGACACACACATCGGCAGGCCATAACTGGTTGCCAGCCACATCCAACCTTTGAGCGTAGATGTTACAGCTCCCGCTGCGACTGTCTTCCCACACGATGACAGTTTCGCCACCCGCATGCACTGCCACTGCCGGTTTCTGTTGCCAAATTGCATCCAACAACGACACGGACAAACGACGGTTCGAGATGTCCCACGCGGCATTCTCTGTATAGTCCTTGTAGGTGTACGTGGTGAAATCTTCCTCGTACACCCCTACATCCCGGGGCACTACAGGCGCGGCCGCTGCCGGTGCCGATCCCACCCCAGACCCCAATAGCCCCCCCAGTGCCAGCATCGCCACCAGGCACATCATCAACCTGTTCATCTCCGCCCTCCTCCTCAGTAACTCCGCACCACCAGCGGCAGGTATACAGCCTTGCCTGAACACATCGCCGCCACCACCGGTTGTGCCCAGTTCCCCTCGTCGTCCACCGCGTACCCCACCACCCGGTAGACCCCTGGCGCGCTCAACCCCATGAGGGTGGCCGTGTACAGATTGCCCCCCGCCAACGCCAGCGTCGTCGTCGGCACCCCCAGTTCCGGCGTCTCCCCTGGCCTCGCCACCGGCTCCTCGTACCCCGGCGGATACACCTCCACATAGACTTCCTCGACGCTGAAATCGTCCCGTACCTGCGCCCTCACCGTTGCTGCGCCACTCTCACTCACCTGCCCCACCGCCAGCCAGTCTATCACCGGCTCGCTCCCTCCCAACACCCCCGCCAGCCCTCGCGCGCGCGCCAACGCCCCATCTCGATCATCTGCCACCGCGTCTCCGTTGTCGTCCAGCCACGGCGTCTGCATCAACCCCCGCGCATCCACCGCCCCCTTCGCCGCCTGGTACGCGCTCCACACGTCTTGATTGTCCCCCAACGCCGTCCACAACACGTCCGAGAACAAGGCACCCCGCTCCGATGGATATGCGTTCGCCTGGCTGGTGGTCGAGGCAACGATGACCCGGTTGTGGCCCGAGATCTCCGCCGGCCCCGTCTCTGTCACGTCAATAAACGACCCCGACTTGCAGGCATCTATGACCACCGTGACCTGGTCCGCTCCCGTCGTTGCCTCCAGGTTGCTCAGCCACAGGTCCAGCAGCGCCGCCGTCACCTTCTGCGCACTCCCATGGGCCAGGAACTGGTCGTAGTGCCCGTGATCTATCAGGTACACGTAGAATGGCACCCCCAGAGCCAACCCCTGCTCGCGCGGCCAGTCCTGGATGGCGTAGCGCACGTTGGTGATCGTCGCCGTGGCCACGATGTCGTCGTTCTGGTGGTTCCCGTCCACGTCCCGGTTGGGGTTGGGGCCCAGGTAGCGCACATTCGCCTTGGGAAAGCCCACCTTCAGCAGCATCAGGTAGGCCTGGTCGGCAGCGTAGTCTATGTTGGACTGCAACTGCCAGGCATCATTGTGCCCTGCCACCACCACCGCCAGCCCGTTGGGATGGTAGGTGCGCACGGAGAGGCCGTAATCCGTGCCCTCCCCGTACACATTTCCATCCTGGTTGGTCACACGGGCATAATAGGTGTCATCGGAAGGGGCGGTGAAGACGAGCCGGGCGTCGTGGCCGAAGGCGTTGGTGTCGGTGAGGATGGGATGGTCACATACGTCGTGCAGTTCCAGCACCGTGTCGGCGTCCGGGCCGGCCTGCGTGGTCTGGAGCACGTAGGTCGTGCCCGCCACGACGTCGAACCAGGCCCAGTCCTCGTCGTCGGGCTGGTGAAAGGTGTGGGCCTGCACCGCGCCGTTGACCTGCAACGGGGAGGCCTGGGCACAGGTTCCGTCCGGTTCGTAGCCGTCCGCGTAGGGAGGCTGGGTGGAGTACTCGATGCGCAGAGAGTTCACGACGGGGGTGCGCAGCCACACAGGGTCGGCGGTGAGGACCGCCCGCCAGCGTAGGTCGGAACCGGTGGTGGCGAAGATGTGGGTCACGCCGGGAGTGACCTGTACCCAGTGGGCGCCACCATCGTTGGTCAGGTAGAACTGCACCCCACCGCCGTTGGTTTGGTAGTCGGCAGTTAGGGTGGCCCGCACGATGTGGCCTGCGCTGGTATCCACAGTGCGCGACTGGGCTGTACCCATAGGCAGGTAGAACCAGTCGGGTGACACCACCTGCAAATCGGCCGGCCAGGCTCGACCACCTACGGAGTTGATCTTCTGGGCGTAGACGTCAGGGTTACCATTGCGGTAATCCTCCCAGACAACAATGACGTTGCCGCTGCCATCCACTGCCACCGCGGGACACTCCTGGTCTGTTGGCCCACTGTCGGAGTTGACGCGCATGTCCACCTCCCACAGGTTGCTCCCATCCCCCTCCACCTTTTGGGCGTAGATGTCATAGTCACCATTCCAGTCCTCCCACACGACGACGGCATTTCCACTCCCGTCCACCGCCACGGCAGGGCGCGACTGGACTGCTGTTCCGCTATCGGAGTTGACACGCACGTCGGGCATCCACAGTCTGCTCCCACTCTCGTCAAGCCTTTGGGCATAGATATCACCGTTGTCGTGGCGCTCGTCAGTCCACACTACGACGACTTTTCCATCTCCATCCACCGCCAAAGCGGGATACCACTGGAATGCTGGCCCGTCATCGGAGTTGACACGGACGTCGGTCGCCCACAGTCTGTTCCCACTCCCGCCCAGTCTCTGGGCGTAGATGTCAGGATTATCCCAACCGCCAATGCGGTAGTCGTGCCACCCAATGACCGTATTTCCACTTCCGTCCACCGCCACAGCAGGAGACAACTGATATGCCACTCCGCTGTCGGAGTTGACGCGCACATCCGCCGTCCACAGCTTGTTCCCACTGCCATCCAGTTTCTGGGCGTAGACATCAGCGTCGCCGTTGCGGTAGTCTTCCCAAACGATGACGGCATTTCCACCTCCGTCCATCGCCACCGCGGGAGAACACTGCTGTGCCGTCCCACTGTCGGAGTTGACGCGCACATCCACCACCCACAGTCTGTTCCCACCCCCGTCCAACCTCTGGGCGTAGATGTCGCCGCGGTCGTTGCGGGGGTCGCTCCACACCACGATGGCGTTCCCACCTCTGTCCACAGCTATGGCAGGATCCCCCCGATATACCATCCCACTACTAGAATTGACCTTCACGTCAGCCACCCACAGTTTATTCCTGCTGCTGTCCAACCTCTGGGTGTAGACCTCCTCACTGTTACTTCTGCGATCCTCCCACACGACGATGCTATTACCACTGCCGTTCAGCGCCACGGCGGGCTCACCCTGGTATGTCGTGCCACTGTCAGAGTTGACGCGCACATCGACTGTCCACAGCTTATTCCCACCTCCGTCCAGCTTCCGGGCGGCGATGTCAGCGTCACCGTTGCGATCGTCACGCCAAATAACGGCGGCGTTTCCACCTCCGCTCACCGCTACAGAGGGATGATACTGCTGTGCCATTCCATTGTCAGAGTTGACACGCACGTCAACTGCCCACAGCTTATTCCCACTTCCGTCCAACTTCTGGGCGTAGATGTCGGCGTCACCGTTACGGTAGTCATGCCATACGACGATGGCATTCCCATCCCCATACATCGCCACCGTGGGAGAATCCTGCTGTGCCGTCCCACTGTCGGAGCTGACGCGTACATCCGCTGGCCACAGTCTGTTTCCGCTCCCATCCAACCTCTGGGCGTAAATCCCCTCACTGTTACTTCTCCAATCAAGCCACACGACAAGCACATTCCCACTCCTGTCCATAGCCACAGCCGGAACAACCTGCGATGCCGTTCCGCTGTCAGAGTTGACGCGCACGTCAACTTCCCACAGCTTATTCCCACCTCCACCCAACTTCTGGGCGTAGATGTCACTATCGCCGTTGCGGTAGTTGCGCCAGACGACGATGGCATTTGCACCTCCGCTCACCGCCACAGAGGGATCATACTGCCATGCCATTCCGCTGTCAGAGCTGACGCGCACGTCAGTCCCCCACAGTTTGCTCCCACCTCCGTCCAGCTTCTGGGCGTAGATGTCAGCGTCACCGTTACGGAGGTCATACCAAACGACGATGGCATTCCCATCCTCATACATCGCCACCGCGGGGGCATCCTGCCATGCCATTCCGCTGTCAGAGTTGACGCGTACATCCTCTGCCCACAGCCTGCCGCCAGCTATATTGAGCTTCTGGGCATAGATGTCGTAGTTGCCGTTGCGGTCATCGCGCCACACGACGAGCACATTCCCACTCCCGTCCACCGCTACGGCGGGAAGATGCTGCGATGCCGTCCCACTATCCGAGTTGACGCGCACATCCGTCGCCCACAGCCGGTTCCCGCTTGCGTCCAGTCGCTGGGCATAGATGTCACTATCGCCGTTGCGGTCGTCCCCCCACACGACGACGGCGTTGCCGCTTCCATCTATCGCCATAGCGGGCCAGAGCTGGGATACAGCATCGGGGCGCGCCAGCCGCAACGCTTGTGCCCAGATGTCCCATTCGGCATCTTCCACATAGTCCTTGTAGGCATAGGCGGTGAAATCCTCCTCGTATACCCCTGTATCCTGAAGCACCACAGGCGCAGCAGCCGCCGGCATTGGCACGACTGGCCTCAGCGATGCCAACAGTGCCATCATCCCCACCAGTAAGTGTACGATCGTCCTGCGCATCTCTTCGCCCTCCCTTGTTCTGCATCACCAACCAGTAGGTTACCTCAGCTATATCCAATGCACGGCAGGTCGTTTTTCGTGCGCCGTCGTTGGCGCATAACCTATCTACTGATACCCGTGCGCCGTCTCTGACCTATTCCCCGCCGTTGCATCCAGAAGGCCGAAGCAGACTATCAGGCCGCTCCATGCTTTCGTGCGGGCCAGACTTGGGTTGGCCTGACTCAGTCATTTCGCATCACCAGTGGTAAGAACACCTTCCGCTCACCCGTCGTAGTCTGCCGGGGCAGCGATAGGTTCCCGTCGTTGTCCCATGCATACGCCACCAGCCGGTACACTCCCTCCTCCGTGAAACCGGTGTGGGTCCCCGCGTACACCCCATCATGGTCTCCATCCTGCAAAACCACGCGCTCCACCGGCAACACCGGTGTCTCTCCCTCCCCGGTCTCTGGCACTGTCAATCCCGGCGGGTACACTTCCACCGTTACTGCCATGACTGCCACGTCATCCCGCACCTGGGCTGTGATCGTCGCCAGTCCGCTCTCGCGGACCTCCCCCACTTCCAACCAGTCCACCACCGGGATCGCCCCACCGCCGAAGGATGCCAGCCCCCGTCCCCGCGCTATCAGCCCATCCCGCCCATCCGCCACCGCATCCCCATTGTCGTCCAGCCACGGCATTTGCTCCCCCCACGCCGCCTGCGCCGCCGTCCGTCCCGCCTCGTACGCTGTCCACAGGTCCGCGTTGTCCCCCAGCGCGACGAAGAACGCATCCGAGAAGTATCCCCCACGTTCCGAGGGGAATGCCCGCGCCCGGCTTCCCGTCGAGGCGATCACCACCCGGCCGAGATCTGACACCTCCGCCGGCCCATAGACCGTCATATCTATGAACGAACCTGAGAAACACGCCTCGATGACCACGTTGATCTCGTCCGCCCCACTCGTCGCCTCCAGGTTGTCCAGCCACAGGTTGAGATCAGCCGCCGTCACCCGTCGATCCGCCGCACAGCCCTGGGCGCAGTAGTAGTCGGTACCGCCGTGATCCACCAGGTACAGGTAGAAGGGCACCCCCAGCCGTACGCCCCGCTCTCGGGGCCAGTCCTGCACCGCATAGCGCACATTCTGCCAGGTGGGCGCTCCGTCCACGTCCAGGTGTCCATCCTGGTCGGTGTCCCGGTTCACCCCTATGCTCAGGTAGCGGATGTTCTCGCGCGGCACCCCGGCGCGCCGGAAGGTGCGGTAAGCCCGGTCACCCATGTAGGTGATGTTGGGTTCCAGTTCATCCCGGTCGTTGCGCCCGGCGACGATCGCCACGACCGGGGCCGGCGATTGGGTGCGCACGGAGAGCAGGTAGCCGGTATGCTCACCGTAGACCGCCGGGTCGTGGTTCACGGCCTTGACGTAGTAGACGCCCGCAATAGGGGCGGTGAAGACCAGGCGAGCGTCGTTGCCAAAGGTGTCCTCATCGTCTGGAGGAAGGGAAGGCTGTCCACAAGCGCCACAGATGCTCAATTCTAGATCAGCCCTGGAGCCAGTATGGACGGCCTGCACGATGTAAGTGGTGCCCGCAACAGCCTCAAACCAGGTCCAGTCACCGTCTGCGTACTGGTGGAAGGTGTGGGCTTGCGCCGCGCCGTTGACCTGCAGAGAAGAAGCCTGGGCACAGGTACCGTCCGGTTCGTAGCCGTCCGCGTAGGGAGCCTGGGTAGAGTATTCGACGCGCAGAGAATTTACGATGGGGGTACGCTGCCAGACAGGGTCGGCGAAGAAGGCCGCCCGCCAGCGCAGGTCGCTTCCAGTGGTGGCAAAGACGTGCATAACACCAGGAGTGACCTGTACCCAGTGTGCGCCGCCGTCGTTGGTCAGATAGAACTGCACCTTACCACTGTTGGACTGATAGTCGGCGGTCAAGCGCGCTTGGGCGAGGCCGCCCGCCATGGTATCCACGGTGCGCGACTGCGCTGTCCCGGTGGGATAATAGAAGCGATCGGGGTACACCACCTGCAGGTCGGCCAGCCACCCCTTGCCACCGACGGTGTTGATCCGCTGGATGTAGACGTCAGCATTGCCGTTGCGGTAGTCCTCCCACACACAGACGGCATTCCCACTCCCATCCACGGCCACGCTAGGGTGCTCCTGCCACGCCCGCCCGCTGTCGGAGTTGACACGTACATCAAACGCCCACGACTTGTTCCCTTGCCCATCTATCTTCTGGGCGTAGATGTCGACGTCGCCGTTACGGTCGCGGGAGTCTTCCCACACGATGTATAGATTTTCAGCCTCGTCCACTGCCACATCGGGGTGCCACTGACTTGCTGTCCCGCTGTCGGAGTCGACGCGCACATCTGCCACCCACATCCTATTGCCAGTCCCATCCAGCTTCTGAGCCCAGATGTCGCCGTTATCACCACTGCCGTTGCGATCGTCGTGCCATACGATGACCGCGTCTGCACTTCCATCCACAACCACAGCAGGGAACTCGTGCGATGCCGTTCCGCTGTCAGAGTTGACGCGCACGTCAGACGTCCACAGCTTATCTCCGCCCGCATTGAGCTTCTGGGCGTAGATGTCACTGCTGCCGCTGCGGAAGTCTTCCCACGCGACGATGGCATTCCCATTCCCACGTGCCGCCACAGTGGGAAACCACTGCCATGCCGTCCCGCTGTCGGAGTTGACGCGCACATCAGTCGTCCACAGCTTATTCCCGTCCGCATCGAGCTTCTGCGCGTAGATGTCACCGGAGCCACGGGAATCTTGCCACACAACAATGGCGTTCCCGTTCCCATCTACCGCCACAGCAGGGCACCACTGGCTTGTCGTCCCACTGTCGGAGTTGACGCGCACTTCAGCCACCCACAGCTTGTTCCCACTCCCATCCAACCTCTGGGCGTAGATGTCACCGTAATCGTTGCGGCGATCGCTCCACACGACGATGGCCTTTCCACCCCGGTCGATTGCTATGGCGGGATAGCCCTGATATATCGTCCCGCTGATAGAGTTGACGCGCACGTCTGCTGCCCACAGGCGGTTTCCAGTCGCGTCCAACCGCTGGACATAGATACCTTGATGGCTGCTCCTGCGATCCTCCCACACGACGACGGCATTCCCGCTCTCGTCTACTGCCGTGGCGGCTTCATCCTGGTATGTCGCACCACCGTCAGAAGCGACCTCCACGTCGGCCGTCCATAGTTTGCCTCCGCTTGTGTCCAACTTCTGGGCGTAAATGTCGTCGTTGTCGTCACGGCGATCCTGCCATACGGCGATGGTATTCCCATTGCTGTCCACAGTCGCAGCAGGAGAACGCTGCTGTGCCTCCCCGCTGTCAGAGTTGACACGTACGTCAGACGCCCACAGCCTGCTCCCACTTCTTTCTAGCTTCTGGGCATAAATGTCACCGCCGTCGCTACGTTGGTCGCCCCACACGACGACGGCATGCCCACTTCCGTCTGCCGACACGGTGGGAGACCATTGGTCTGCCGTCCCACTATCGGAGTTGACACGCACGTCCGCTGCCCACAACTTGTCTCCACTCCCATCCAGATTCTGGGCATAGATGTCACGATTGCGGTCACCATTACGGTCATCACTCCACACGACAATGGCACTCCCACTTCCGTCCACTGCTATGGAGGGAGACCGCTGCCCTGCTGTCCCATCATCGGAGTTGACGCACACATCAGCCACCCACAGCCTGTTCCCGCTTCCATTCAGCTTCTGGGCGTAGATGTCAACGTTGCCGTTGCGGTGGTCCTCCCACACGACGACGGCGTTCCCACTCCTGTCCACCACCACAGTGGGAGACCACTGCCACGTCGTCCCGCTATCCGAGTTGACACGCACGTCAGTCGTCCAGAGCTTGTTCCCACTCGCGTCGAGCTTCTGGGCGTAGATGTCACCGTTGCCGGTGCGATCGTCACGCCACACAACGACGGCATTCCCATCCCCGTCGGCAGCTACGGAGGGGTACTCCTGCGGTGCCATTCCACTGTCCGAGTTGACGCGCACACCCGCCGCCCACAGCCGGTTTCCACTCACGTCCAACCGCTGAGCGTAGATATCACCATCACCGTTGCCATAGTCCTCCCACACAACGATGATGTTGCCACTTCCGTCTGTCGTTACGGCAGGACAGTCCTGGGATACAGCATCGGGACGTGCCAGTCGCAGGGTCTGCGTCCAGATGTCCCATTCGGCGTTTTCCACATAGTCCTTGAAGGTATACGCCGTGAAATCCTCTTCGTACACCCCCGTCTCCTCAAGTGCCGCAGGTGCAGCCACCGTCGGCCCCGTCATCACCGGCTCCAACTGCATCAACAACGCCACCAGAGCCAGCACACGCATCATTGCCTTTCGCATCCTGCACCTCCTGTCAGTAACTCCACATCGCAGGTGGCAGATACACTGCCCGACCCGAACGTACTTCGCCAAACGCCAGCGTTCAGATTACGGCGTCCAGATCAGCCACATCGCGCTGGCCTCAACCACGTCGCCGTACACGTCGCGATACTCCACCGTAACCGTCCGCCCCACCAGCTCTTCCACCACCGTCCGAGGCACCTGCACGATCGCCGGCTCCGGCAAAGTACCCGCGCTGGAGAAGCGGCGCGTGAACACCTCTGCCCCGTCCAACAACACGGCCAATTCATCGTCTACCAGCACCTCGGTCACGATATCCGGCTGCGAGGAGAAATAGAACTGTCCCCCCGATGGTAATGCGTCGGGCATCCGTACCGGCGTGGCATGAAAGACTTCCCCCTGATAGGCGGCCGGACGGACAGAAATTGCGTCGCCGATATACACCGGGGAGACCACCGGCGGAACATACTGGCGCGTGACCAGGGGTAGATAGAGCCGATGCACCTCAATGCCCTTCGGCCGCCCCACCAGCCCCTCCCCATCGACCGCATACACCACCACCCGATACACTCCCGCCTCGCCAAACCCGCTATAGACGGTCCGATAGACCCCGTCGCCATCCGGGTCCAGCAGGGGCACCTCCGGCAGGCCCTCTTGCACCAGCTCTTCCGTCGTCGCCGGATCCGGTGGCTGGTAGGAAGGCGGATAGACCACCGCCCACACTCGCGACACCCCTACGTCGTCCCGCACCTCCGCCTCGACCACCCCCTGTCCACCCTGTACATCCTTGACCTCGGCCCACACCACGTATGGCGGCCATGCATCCCTGAGTGTCCCGGCGTAGGCGAATCCGCGACGCGCCGCCTCCTGTCCATCGTCCCCCTCGTTCGGCACTCCATCCCCGTCGTCGTCCAGCCAGGGGGTCTGATCGGGATGCGCTTCCTGCGCGGCCCACTGCGCCTCCTGGAAGCTACCGTACAGGCTCGTGCCACTCCCCAAGGCCTGCACAAAGGAGTCCGAAAAGGCCGCACCCTCCTGCGAGGCATAGGCCAGGTTCCGCGCTCCGGTGGACGTGATCACCAACCGCCCCGGATCGCTTACCGTCTGGATCAGCCTGTTGGCGCTGGCGGAGTCAATGAAGCTGCCCGAGTGACAGGCCTCGACGATCACGTTCACCTGCACGCCCGGCACTGATGCCTCCAACGTCTCCAGCCAGCCATCTACGTCCTGCGGGCTCACCGTCTGGGTGGAGCCGTTCAGGTAGAAGAGATCATAGTTCCCATGGTCCGTCAGGTACAGCGTGAGAGGCCGCCCCGGCCCCACCTTGCCCACCGCCCACGCCGTGATGGCCTGCCTCAAGTTCGCCGAGGTAGGCAGTCCGTCCACGTCGGGCGTCCCGTCACCGTTGGGATCCAGCGTCACGTCGGTGGCCAGGTAGTGGATGCGGCTGCCGTCGTAGCCGTGGGCCAGGAAGAGCCGGTAGACGGCGTTGGTGACGTAGTGGATGTTGGGCTGCAGGCGATCGCTGTCGCGCCGCTTGCCTGCCACGATGACCACAGCCCCCGGCGTTGGAGCATCGGCCAGGGCACGCACGGAGAGGTGGTAGGCGGCCTGCGGGCCGTAGACCGAAGGATCGTGGTTCGAGAGCTCAAGGTAAAGCGGGCCATCTGCCGGGGCCTTGAACTCGAGGCGCACACCAGGGCTGAAGGCGTGATCCTGCTCGTCCTGGAGCGGGCCGCCGCACCGGTCGTACACTCCCAGCGCCACGTCGGCGGGCGAACCGGCGGGGATGTGGGCCTCGATGAGGTAGGTGACGCCCGAGATGGCATCGAAGCGGACCCAGTCAGCATCGCCATAGTCGTGGAAGGTGTAGACCTGCACCGTGCCATCGGTGGAGATGGACCGGGCCTGGGCGCAGGTATCGTCGGGTTCGTAGCCGTCCCCGGACCTGCCGTAGATGGTACTGGTGTCGCCGGTGCCGGTGGGGGTGGCTTCCACGTTGCCCATCCAGTCCTCGGCGACGGTGGCGAAGTAGTAGGTGCCATCGCCCTGGGTGGGGGTGTAGTAGAACGTGCCAGTGCTCTGTCCTCGCTGGCTCAGCCCTGTCTCCGTCCAGGACCCGCTGCCGTACTTGACCCACAGGGTTGCCCTAAAGATGTGGCTGGCCCCGTCGCTGGCCGACCAGGAGACCGGAATCGTGCCGCCAGCGACGTACGCCGGGCTGCTGGCGCTCGACGCGGGCGCGATCGCGTCCACCAGTTCGCCTACCCCGCTAACCGTGCCGAACCACAAGTATCCCCTGCTGTCCACTGCGAGGGCCACGACCCAGTCATCCGCCAGGCCGTCGGCAGGGGTGAAAGTGGTCCAAGTGTCGTCCCGCTTGTCAAAGGGCGTGCCTCCGTGGTCCAGCACACTGACCCCAGTGAATGTGCCAAACCACAACCGCCCCCCGCCGCCCACGGCGATGGCCCAGACGATGTTATTCGCCAAGCCGTCGGCGACGGTGAAGGTGGTCCAGGTGTCGTCCCCCTTATCAAAGGGCGTGTCCCCATCGTTCAGCATACTGACATTGCGACCCGTGCCGAACCACCACCGCCCCTCGCCGTCCGCAGCGATGGCAAAGACGTCGTTATATGCTAGGCCGTCAGTTGTGGTGAAGGTGATCCAGGTATCGTCCATCTTGTCGAAGGGCGTGCCCCCGTCGTCCAGCACACTTACCCCACCATACGTGCCGAACCACCACCGTCCCCCGCCGTCCGCGGCGATGGCTCTGACGTTATTGTGCGCCAGGCCGTCGGTGATGGTGAAGGTGATCCAAGTGTCGTCTCTCTTGTCAAACGGCGTCCCGCCGTCGTCCAGCACGCTCACACCACCGCCATAAGTGCCGAACCACAGTCGTCCCTCGCCGTCCATCGCGATGGCCTGGACCTGGTTCTCTGCCAGGCCGTCGGTTTCTCTGAAGATGATCCAGGTGTCATCCCCCTTGTCAAAGGTCGTCCCCCCGTCGTCCAGCATGCTGGCACCGCCGTTTGTGCCGAACCACCACTGCCCTCTGGTGTCCGCGGCGATGGCGTCGACGTAGTGACCTGCCAGTCCATCGGCATAAGTGAAGGTGATCCAGGTGTCGTCTCCGTTGTCGAAGGGCGTGCCCCCGTCGTCCAGAACGCTTACCCCAAAAGTGCCAAACCACAACCGCCCCCCGCCGTCCACGGCGATGGCGTCGATGACGGTGCCTGCCAGGCCATCGGGTTCCCGGAAGGTGATCCAGGTGTCGTCCCGCTTGTCAAAGGGCGTGCCTCCGTCGTCCAGTACACTCACCCCGGCATCCCACGTGCCAAACCACAACCGCCCCCCGCCGTCCACGGCGATGGCCTCGACGCTGTTGCCTGCCAGGCCATCGGGTTCCCTGAAGGTGGTCCAGGTATCATCCCGCTTGTCAAAGGGTGTGCCCCCATCGTCTAACACGCTCACACCATCCCACGTGCCAAACCACAGGTGGCTTCTGTTGTCTGCGGTGATAGCATAAACGTTGTTATGCGCCAGGCCATCGGCAGTGGTGAAGGTAATCCAGGTGTCATCCCTCTTATCAAAGGGTGTCCCCCCATTGTCCAGTATGCTCACACCCACCCCCGTGCCGAACCAGAACCACCCCCCACTGTCCTCG
>Ga0315289_10009273_pt1 | contig 14174 bp, 13 predicted proteins | sample YL17G11_40_MG_FD_203452 | JGI IMG/M metagenome (GOLD analysis project Ga0315289, IMG submission 203452) | Sediment microbial communities from Yellowstone Lake, YNP, Wyoming, USA - YL17G11_40 | ecosystem: Environmental > Aquatic > Freshwater > Lake > Sediment | place: USA: Wyoming | collected...
ATTCTCATTTCCGGCATCCAGCCCACTGGCCGACTGCATATCGGCAATTACTTGGGCGCGCTCAAAAATTTCGTGGATTTGCAGAATTCGGGAAAATACCAATGCTATTTTTTCATCGCTGACATGCATGCACTCACGGAAAATCCGGAGGCAAAAAATTTAAGCGCGAATATAATTAGTCTGGTCGCAGACTTTCTCGCGGCAGGACTCAGCCCCAAAAAGTCAACAATCTTTCAGCAATCGCGAATAGAACCTCTGCAAGAGTTAAAGTGGATTTTCAGCACTTTGACCCCCGTGAGTGAGCTTATGCGCATGACGACATTTAAAGAGAAAGTTCTGCAACCCCTTAAACCATCAGTAAGAGAAAAAATCACAAAAGAAAGATTTGAGGAAATCGTGGAGGAATCAAATTTTGGATTAGCAGAGTATCCCGTGCTTATGGCCGCCGATATATTGATTTACGATGGTAAATTTGTGCCCGTCGGCGATGATCAACTTCAACATTTAGAGTTCGCCCGCACGCTCGCCCGAAAATTCAACAATCGTTTCGGTAAAACTTTTATTGAGCCGCAGCCGATTTTGACCAAAACCGCACGCGTGATGAGCTTGGCCGACCCGCGCAAGAAAATGTCCAAATCCGAACCGGCTGGCTGCCTTTTTATTGACGATTCTGCGGAAAAAATCAGGAAGAAAATCAGCCGCGCCACAACCGATTCCGGCTCGGAAATTAAATACGACCCGGAGAAAAAAGCCGGTATCAGCAACCTGCTTGGAATTTATTCCGCATTAAGCGGTAAATCAATTGAGAAAATAGAAAGAGAATTCAAGGGCAAGGGATATGCGGAGTTTAAGTCCGGTCTCGCGAATCTCGTCGCTAATTATTTCTCTAATTTCCGTAAATCTAAAAAATCCCTGTTGGCCAAACCCCATACCCCATTGGCCGCATTAAAAGCCGGCTCCGCAAAAGCGAACAAAATCGCGAATAAAAAAATCGCGGAGGTGAAAAAGAAAATCGGGATAGTAATTCAATAATTCAACCTCTGCATTAACGGATGTTGTTGCTAAAAAAGCAACAATGGCAATTGAAAACTAATCCTCGCCAAGCGGGTATTATTTTCTTTATTCTTAAATTTTTTTCACCGCAACCCAAATATTCTGATTTTCAATTTTGGTTTCAATTTCGGCGTTAAATTTCGCGGATTTTTTGTATTGGATTTCTTTCGCGTTCACTTCGGATTTCAATGTTTTTTCATTTTTTGAAACCACATCCGCCATTTCTTTCGACAATTGCATCATTAAAATTATTTTATCTTTTGGTTTAAACCCGGCTTTTTGGCGCAAATCCTGGATGGTTCGTGTAAGTTCGCGCAAAATACCCTCCTCACGCAGCTCCGGAGTAATATGAGTATCTAATTCAACCTCGTCCTTTGTTTTTGTATCGAAAACAACTTTTTTAACATTCACCTCGTCCTTAAGAAGCTCTAAAAGTTGTGGTTTCCCCTTAATTTCTAATTTCTCATTTCTGATTTTCAACTGCTTAAGCGGCTGTCTAACTTTTATCCCCGCCTCTGCCCGCTTGGCGAGTGCCAAACTCGCGAGTCGCCGCACCTCTGCCATCTGTTTAAATAGTGATTTGCTCTTTGCTATTTGCGATTTGCTATGTATCGGCCAGTCGGTAAGATGCACCGATTCAGGCATTCCCGGCTTTTTAGAATATTGAGTGAGATTCAAATACAAAATCTCCGCCAAATACGGCATAAATGGCGCGATTACTTTGCTGGTCGTCATAAGACAATCATAAAGGGTTTTAAAGAAAGCCGGGCCGCGCCGCTTTCGGCTACGCCGCAAATACCAAGTGGACAAATCGTCAACATATTCCGCAATTACTCGCGTCGCCCGCACGGTATCGTATTTATCTAAATATTCGGTTACGCCAGTCACCAACTCGTTTGTCCGCGCCATAATCCATTTATCCAGAACATTTAATCTTGAATCTTGGAACTTGGAACTTGGAACTTGGCGGGGCGCGTACGTCTCAAAATATTTGTACACATTCCATAAAATAAGAATAACTTTACGATTCACGATTTCCACGTCTTTAACGTTGAAATTCAGATTGTCCGCCTGCATAACCACCGAATTCATAAGATAAAACCGCAGAGCATCCACGCCGTATTTATTAATAACTTCCCATGGATCCGGGAAATTTCCTTTGGACTTGCTCATTTTACTGCCGTCCCCGGCAAGGATTGTGCCGGTGGTTACTACGTTTTCAAACGGCGCTTTTTCAAAAAGGACGAGGGAAATCACGTGCATGACATAAAACCACGCGCGGGTTTGGGCAATGTATTCTGCCACAAACTGCGCCGGCAAACGGCTTTCAAAAATTTTTTTGTTTTCAAACGGGTAGTGGTATTCGGCAAAAGGCATTGAGCCTGCTTCTACCCATGAATCAAAAATTTCCGTAATTCTTGCGGCTTTCCCGCCGCATTCCTGCCCGTCCGGCAGGCGGGTTTTGCATTTCAAAACCACTTCATCTATATACGGTCTGTGCAAATCCGCTTCTCCGCCCCTCGCGCGCGGCACAATCTTCAAATTAATCTTCCCAATCTCTCCGGTTCCGATAAAATCTCCCCCTCTTTTTTCTTTTTCTTCAATCGCCTGTTTTTCATCCCATGCTTCCGCGCTGTGAGTTAGCATCCAAATAGGATACTCATGGCTTACAATAAGAATTTTTTTGTTCTTATATTTTCTCTCCAAATCCAGAAGCACGCTCCACATTCTAGCTCTAAGCTCCCGAAGCGATTCCCCTCCCCCGGGCCCTCTCTCAAACTTTTCTTCATAGGTAGGAATGGATTTGTGGTATTTTTTAGGCGATTTGCCGTTAAATTCGCCGAGGTTTATGTCCCGCAACCGGCGGTCAAATATTATTTTTTTGACTCCGAGAATTTTCGCCGCAATCCTCACTGTTTCTCTGGTTCTTAATAAGTCAGAGGAAGCAATAAAATTTATTTTTTCTTTTTTTAATTTATCGGCTGCTTTTGCGACTTGCTCTCGGCCGGTTTGCGTAAGATGATACTTGCCTTGTCCGGAATCATGAATATAAAGAAGCTGTGTTTCTGCCTGACCGTGCCGCATTGCCCAATATTCGTTTTTCGGCCCACTGCTATGTTTATTTAGCTCATCCAAACTGCCAACAACTTCCTGTTTGCCGCATTTTTCGCATTTCCATATCGGAATCGGATTTCCCCAGTAGCGGTTGCGTGAAATATTCCAGTCCGGCGCTGCTTCCACGCTCTTTTCATACCGGCCATGCTTTAAATGCGAAGGAAACCAGTTAATTTCGCGGGTGTTTGATTTAATAAGTTTTGATTTTATTTTCTGAATGTTAATAAACCAAGCAGGGATAGCGTTATAGAAAAGCGGGGTGTTGCACCGCCAGCAATAAGGATAGGAATGGACGTGATTCTCCCGCGAGAAAAGCAATCCTCGTTTTTCTAAATCTGTTTTGATTACTTTTTCCGAGTCCTTGAAATACAATCCGCGAATCAGTTTCGGCGCCTGCTCGTTGAATTTTCCCTTCTCGTCTAAAAGCGGCACAACTGGCAAACCTACTTTTTGTCCAAGCTCATAATCTTCTTCTCCATAAACCACCGCGGTGTGAACAATTCCGGTACCTTCATCGGTGGTCACAAAATCCGCAGCATATACTTTGAACGCCTTACTGGATTTGACCGCGGGCACAGAAAACAGTGGTTCGTATTCCAAGCCCACAAGGTCTTTGCCTTTAATGTCGTTGTGCACGATTTCAATGTCTTTGTTTTTAAAAACAGACGAAGCAAGGCCAGAGGCGACGATATAAATTTCTTTTTCGTCCCGCAAACGAACCGCGGAATATTCAATATCTCCTCCGACCGCCAAGGCCACATTTCCAGGCAGAGTCCACGGCGTAGTCGTCCACGCCAAAAAGTACGTCGGCTCTTTAATTTCTCTGTCTTTTATTCTTAATTCTTTATTCTTAATTCTTAACTTCACTGTTACGGATTCTTCCGTAATATCCTGATAACTATTATCCATCGCCACTTCAAAATTGGAAATCGGCGTTTCACAGCGCGGGCAATACAAAAGCACTTTGCGGCCTTCGTAAACCAAACCTTTGTCATAAATCTGCTTGAACGCCCACCAGACCGATTCCATATAGTCGCGGTCCATTGTTTTGTAGGAATTGTCAAAATCAATCCATCTAGCAATCCGTTCCACTGTCTTTTTCCATTCCCCCGCGTATTCTAAAACCTTGCTGCGGCAGGTTTCGTTAAATTTTTCAATGCCAATTTTCTCAATCTGCTTTTTGCCAGAAATTCCGAGGTGGCGCTCCACGATTTCTTCAATTGGTAAACCGTGGCAGTCCCAGCCCCATCTGCGGCGCACAAACCTGCCTTTCATTGTCTGGTAGCGCGGGATTACGTCTTTTATGGTGGAAGCCAAAATATGGCCGTAGTGCGGCAAGCCGGTCGCGAATGGCGGCCCGTCATAAAAAGTGAACGGCTTCTTGTTCTTGGTTCTTTCCAAACTCTTCTCAAAAATCCGGTTTGTTTTCCAGAAATTCAAAATATTCTCTTCCAATTTTGGAAGATTAAATTCCCCATCCAAAAAATTTCCGCCATGCTTTTTGTTTGACATATATATATACAAATTACCCGAATATTTGACTTTTTTCAATCACTGGAATTTAATAGTGGCTAGGAGGTTGTAATGAATCTAACATCTGAGCTGTATGCCGTAACGAGATACTACAAAGTGGTGCGAGCCCAAAAAGCCGTGCTGGCAATAGCAGAAGATGAACTGAGGCGGCGAATCGCTGAATACGAGGAAGAGCGCCTTTGCCTCCTTGTGGAACGAGTCTCAGATGCTGGCAATGGGTGGTGCACCCTTTGCCACAAGATATTCCCGCTTGACGAGCTCTATGTGACGGTATCACAAAACTCCCTTCACACCGTATGCCAAACGTGCAGAAAGGGTGACTACCTTCTCCAAAAGATTAACGGGAGACTGGTTGCCGCATCTACTGAATCTACTTATGACCTCGGCGACGTTGTGGAAGTTGGAATTATGCACCGGTGGTCACGGCGGCATATGGACCCGGGTATCCCGCCGGAACTCGCCGCTGAATTCATCCCCGAAGTTCCAGAAATCCGGCTCGCTCCCGACGACACACTCGTAATCGGTGGCGATCCCCACTTCCAGTCCGCCGAATAGTCGCCTTTGGCGGCGACAGTCACTCATCGCGTTCCTTTGCCGGGACGCGATTTTTAATTATTATCAAATAGCTAATAAATGTCGTTATAAATCCGATCGGATTTATAACGACATTTTCCTATCTTTATGATAGTATTTTGGTATGGCAAAAATTAGTATGGCAGAAAAAAGCAATAAAAGTCGCCGGTTTAGGATTGGGCTGACAATGAAGAAGGTACTTCTCTTATTACAAGGAGGGACAGCTCTTCTCCTTGCTGGTACAACGGCAAAACAGTTCGGAGTTTTACGGATGGTCGGGCACGAATGGAGAAAAATCAATCAGCGCGCCCTGCGGGAAGCAATCCGCAATCTTTATCGTTCAAAAATGATTGATTTCCGAGAACACGGCGATGGCACAGTAAGCGTACATCTGGCAGAGGAGGGTAAAAGGCGTGTACTCCGATACAATCTTGATAGTATGAAAATCAAAAAGCCTGCACAGTGGGACCAGATGTGGCGAGTGGTGGTCTTTGATATCCCAGAAGAAAAACTACAAGGAAGAAAAGCTTTCGCGGGGATGCTCAAACGACTTGGCTTCCATCCCCTGCAGAAAAGCGTGTTTATCTATCCATATGAATGCAAAAACGAGGTTGATTTTGTTGTAGAAATATTTGAACTCCGTCCATATGTGCGTTTTCTTCTTGTAAAAAGCACCGACGTAGACATTGATCTTAAAAACAGATTCGACCTGACCCACTAACCTAATGTCTAATAACGGACGTTATAAATCCGATCGGATTTATAACGTCGTTGAAAGGTATTTAGGGGGCGCGCTGAATTATGTCACATTTTATGCGGCACGGAAATTCCCAAAATGTCAAAAAGGTTCTTTAAGACAATTGCTGTCGCGAGCACAAGTTCTGCGCGGGCCTCTGCAAGTATTTCTTCCTCGCCTAAAACCCGTTCTTTTTCGTAAAAATTATGGAAGGCGGCTGCAAGTTCTGTGGCATATCGCGTAATTTCGTGTACGCGGTAGGTGCGAGCCGTTTCTTCTATTATCTCTGGAAGTCTCGCAATCTTTACCATAAGTCGTACATCTGCCGGCGTATTCAATAATTTTAAATTTTTATCTGTAATTTTTATTTTTGCCTGCCCGCCGAAGCCTTGGCGAAGGCGAGGGTTTTTATTTTTGATTTTTTTAAGAATACTCGCTGCCCGCACATAGGCGTACTGCGCGTAATATACCGGATTTTTCATTGATTGCTCTTTGGCCAGTTTCAAATCAAAATCCATATGCGTTTCCGGCGCGACCGCAAGCATAAAGAAGCGGGAGGCGTCTCTACCGACCTCCTCAACAAGTTCCTCAAAACTGACAAACTCCCCGCGGCGCTTGGACATTTTAATTTCTTTTCCGTCTCTTATTAGCCGGATTGCCTGAGTAATAAGCACCTCCGAATTTTTAAGCCCAACGATTTGAGCCGCTGCCTGAATCCGCTTTACATACCCGTAGTGGTCCGGCCCTAAAATCAGAATTTTCCCGTTAAATCCGCGTTTTTTCGTCTCCAAATAATGACCGGCGTCAGACAAAAAATAAGTCGGAAATCCGTCTTTGGTAATCAAAACCCGGTCTTTGTCGTCGCCAAAAGCAGTGGTTTTAAGCCATATTGCCCCGTCTTTTTTATAAGCCAGTTTTTTCCTTTCAAAAATAGCGAGTGTTTTGGAGGTAAATTTTTTACTGCGGATATCCGCTTCTTCCGAGGTCCAGCGATTAAACCGGATTCGCGCTTTTTTCTCTAAAACATTTTTAATCGCTTTCAAAAAATCTCCGGCTGCTATTTGGCCGAGCAAAAGCGGGTTTGTTGTATATTTTACAACAAACCTCTTGTGTTCATTCGCCCAACCCTTGAGATATTCGCCTTTGTAAAAATGTTCTTCAAAAGGAATTAATCCGGCTAGCGCTAAAATTGACTTGCCGAATGTGAGAATCTGATTACCCGTATCGTTCACATAGTATTCCCGCTCCACTTTATAGCCGGTCTTCTCCAAAACATTTGAAATGACATCTCCCAAAAATCCGCCGCGGCCGTTTGCCAAAGTTAATGGCCCGGTTGGATTGGCTGATACAAACTCCACCTGTATTTTTTTGCCTTTGCCGATTTTAGAAGAACCGCATTTTGATTTTTCTTTGAGAATTTTCTGGAGTTCTGCGCAAAGCGTCTGGGGCGAAAGCCAGAAATTTATAAACCCGGGCGGAACTGTCTCTATTTTTTCAAAAAATCCTGCTGGTGAATTTTTTCTAATTTTGGTGACAAATTCCTGCGCCAATTTGAGCGGGTCCCGCCGCTCGCTTTTCGCAAGCCGCAACGCAACATTGGTGGAATAATGGCCGAATGATTCCCGCTCCGGCACAAAAACATCAAATATTTCTTTTGTTGTTTTTTTAGCAACAATTCTAGGATGCCCGCCGTAAACTGCTTCTTTTAAGATTTTTCTGATTTTTGCTTGCACTCCTTTAAAATACAGTAAAAACGAGGCGCTGACAATAAAAATTCACTTTCAACTAAAGCCGGAGTAAGATAAAGCTATGAAAGCATTATCCGAAAACCGGCGCGCCAAATTTGATTACGAAATTCTGGAGATTTATGAAGCCGGAATTGAGCTTATCGGCCAGGAGGTGAAAAGCGCGAAAAACGGCCGCTTCAATCTGGCCGGAAGCTATGGGATTCTCCGCAATCACGAAGTGTGGCTTTTAAATTCAGAAATTCCGGCTTATCAGCCAAAAAACGCGCCGGCCGACTACGACCCGAAACGCTCGCGCCGACTGCTTCTGCGCCGAGAGGAAATTAAAAAATTAATCGGCAAACTTCATGAAAAATCTTTGCGGCTCGTACCGCTCCGCGCTTATCTTAAAAAAAATTTTATAAAAATAGAATTGGGTTTAGGCCGCGGCAGAAAAAAGACGGACAAGCGCGAGATTTTGAGGCGCCGCGCGGCAGAACGGGAAATGGAAAACTGATTCGGATCTCCGAAATAAAAAAGGCCCCGGACAAGCCAGAGCCTATTAAAACTTTTTCACTTCTTCGTTCGCGGCGCAGGAAGACAATCCCGCGCAGTTTCGTAGTCGGCATGAGAGAGCTGTATTCTAACTTTCTTAATACCCTTCTTGCTGAATACCATCTGGGCAACAGGACTCTTTGTGCCTTCAACCACGGCTATTGCGATGACTGACATTGGAAACGACATCCAGAAGACGGTTTTGACTCGCGATACGCCAATGTTGAAAACGAGCCATTGCTTCCCGCCTCCCTCGCGGATGACGAAGTAGTCACCACAGAGTCTCTCGCCCTCGTGGAGTTCACGGTTCCCCGCTGGCGTTGGATAAAGAGTAATCTCTTCCTGCGCCAGCGCCGCTACGGAAAAGACAACTGCCAAAAACAGGACACGTACGTTCATACTCTGCTACCCCCTCTACCAACCCCGATAACCAGTGGGGCACGCCTCCATTGCCCTGCGGTGCGCCTTGCTGTTCAGATCCATAAGTTTCAGAATCTCCGGCGAGATGCCGGCTGGCTTCCCGCCGCGTTCTGCCTGCCGCTGCCGCTTCCGCGCGGAAGCGCGTTGTTGACCCTTATGCGGTGTTTTAGCGTGAGCCACGATTCGCCTCCTTCATGTAAATCAGTCGCAATGCCCTATTGGCCAACCTCCGGCGCGAGAATGCCGCTGCCTCAAGTATTGACTTGGTCCATTTCCTCTCCGGCGTCAGCCACTCTGCATGGCCAGGCCTCCCTCGCTCAATCATGCAACCAGCAGCGACTCGCTCTGTTACGAAGGGTCGCCTGTAGCCTGCCTTCTGTTTACTCATAACTTCTGCCTTCCCTGCCATTGAAATTTCAACTGCAAAGCTAATATCTGTATAATCCCCAGCTACCGCTTCTGTCAATGGTTCTAGAATGAGCAGTATTGAAACAAAGAATCGTTTCTGGTATAGATACAGATGGCAACTTGGGTTCTTTGATTTACATAAAAATACTGTCTGCGATAGGCGCTATAGAATTGTCGAAAAAATAACCATAGATGAAATAATATGAAGATAAGGATTATCGTAATTATACTGGTTATGCTCGTTGGTATAGGTTTAGGAGCGCATGCTACGCCGGCCAAAGCCGCAGAGGAAGCAGTGATAAGCGCGGATGACGCCTCAAAGCTTAAGCAAGGGCTTGACGCTTTGAAATGGCTTTTGGATGAAGTGGGTCGCCGTTTAGGGATCACGGAACCGCAGATTGAAGCCAAAGCCGAAATGAACACAGCTCTTGAAGGAATCAAGGCAAATCTCGGGAAGATAGACGCCATGCTTACGGCAAGAACGCTCGCGCTTCGCGAAAAGAGCGGAGAGCAGAAAGTGGCACAGCCATCTCCGGCTATTACGCAGGAAGAAACAGGCGGAGCTATTACACAGAAAGAAGCGGGCGAGGATGGGACAATCGGCGCGTTTCAAACTCCTACGATCCCGGAATACGACTATACGCAGGCGGCAACAGTGGGATTAAGCCTTGACTATAATAAATTAATCTGGCCTGTCTTGATTTCCATTGTTATCGTAATGCTTACCGCGCTCTGGCTTTCAAAGATGAAAGAAGGGGCAGAGGAGGTTACGATTTCTGCCGCAACCACAACTCCTGCAACTACAACGTCTTCTACCGCCCTCAAAACCTCTTCAATTCATCCAACTCCTCTTGAATTAATGTCCATACCAACCGAGCAAAACCAAGAACACCCGCTTTACTAGCGGGCGTTCTGGTTGATTAGACAGTCAAAACCCCTGCCATCTATTGATTATTCTTTAAGTATCCTCGGACAAAGGTTGATTTTCCCTATAAGTATAGTATAATATAAAAACCGGGGATGATTGGCTTCGATAAGGATGCGTCGTGAACCGGCGAGTTGAGCGCCATCTCACTTGTCCTCCGTAGCTCGTAAGAGCGAAGGAGGATTAAACTGGCACAACTAATAACTGCCAACTCAAAAGTTGCAGCTCCGGCACTGGCTTTTGCCTAAGCCGGAGGATCGGCTAACCCGGGTCCCTTGGGTTATCACCGGTCTTATACAAGGGGACTCGCTCCAACTGACGATTCTAACGTCGGAGTTAAACCAAGAATCATCTTGCCCGATTTCATCGGACTACACTCGTAGAAGGTTCACTGACAGCAATCCTTAGACGGCGGTTCAATTCCGCCCATCTCCACCAAAGCAAAAAACACCCACTCGTAAGGAATGGGTATTTTTTGCTTCCTGTGAAATGTGTGGGGCGGAATTAAACAGGGAAAGGGGTCGGGGAAACGGTAGTTTCCCCGTGGCGTCCCGCAACTGTCCACGAGTGGAACGAGCGGCTACAGTTGGCGAGGATCCCGTGTATCTCCGCACGCAATCAATAGAAGCTTTCATCGCGGACAAACGGGATCGCGCAAATCTACCCTTTCCGCCTATGGCGGATGCGGAGATTTGCGGGAGAGTACACGAACCGCTGGTCTGCCTGCCGGCAGGCAGGGTTCGTGGGAGCGAGTTGCTGCATAGCGACTCGCGACGCGAAATTCCGCCCATCTCCACTAAAGCAAAAACCGGACAGCTGTCCGGTTTTTGTGTTGGATTGAAAATAACTATCTCAAAAAAAGCCTCGGTTCGACGCGCGAACCGAGGCGGTTACAGTTTGGCGAGATCGATCGGATCCGGCGACTGATCCTCCTGCCATATGGCGTTCATGGCTTCGGAGAATGCACTGCCGAACTCGGTCTTCATCTGCGCAACGAGGTCGAGTAATTCTCGTGTAGGGCCGAGATAGAATTTTAGGTCTTCGTCCCAGCACCTCCAGACGAGCCGGAGCGCGCCGAGGGCGACTCCCTCAATCACATCACGGCTGAATGCGGTTGTCGCTGTGAGCCGCGATTTACTGAGATTGACCCGCTGCTGGTGGCGCTTCGGATTGGCCACCATGAGGCGCAGAACAAGTAGATATCTCTTGGTGAGCCCCGCGGGTTCTTGAGAGAACGGGGTGCCGGATTTCGGTCCGCCGGCGATCGCGAGCGGCTCCCGCTCTCGCCTCTGCGGGACTGGAACGCTCTGCTGCGCTACCTGTCCGCTGCCGTTTCCGTCTCCTGAAGGAGTTCTTGGCGGAACGGCTTCTGTGTGCCGAGGGGATTCCACGACAACCGGCGCAGGCAACGGCGGCCTCTCGAGTTCGGGAAACGCCCGTCTCTCCACCGCGCGGAAAGTTGATTGGTCTGCCGAAGTCCTTCTTACTGCGGGAGGAGGAATAACTGTTTCGGGGCGGATCGGTGAAACTGGTAGCTGTGGTCTGGTTGGAATTGGCTCGGCTTTTCCACCCCATGTCCCCATGGCGCCACTGAACGCGGTCGCTGTCCGAATAAGGTCCTCGAACAACTGGGAAAGGTACTTTATTGACCGTGAGTGGAGCGGCTGCCAGACGGGATCGCGCTCTTCGGGTGGAAGCGCCATAAGCGCTTTCATCGCGCGGATGCCCGCCCGAGCATGGGACTCAAAGAATATGAGTCGCCGCAGGTAGTCCGCCGGGGTCCCCGGTGTTTTTGAGGCGCGGATCTGGTCTCGGTATGAAACATGACCTCTGCCCAAACCCGCCTCAACGAGCTCCAGTGGTCTTTCGCCGTGAACGAGCGCGTAGGCAAGCTTGACGAGCTGACCCTTTCTGGTTCTGAATTGGGCGAGCCGAAGCGCTTCCGCGGTCGGCAGTCGGCCTTCCCGGACCATTGCCTGAATTTCCTCCGGCAATTCCAGAAGTTTCAGCCGGCTCGTGATGGTATCGACTGCTCGGCCAGTAAGCTGGTGGATGCCCTCAATTGTCATGTGGCGCTCGTCTCGCAACCTCCGTAAAACTTTTGCTTCGTCCACTGAATTGAGATCTTCCCGCTGGAGGTTCTCGAGAAGCTGGAGCGTCAAGACGTCTACTGCCCCGTCTTTGAGGACACCGCATCGTACCGTCGTCCACCGTTCGGGGTCGCGCTCCTGAAGGAGCTGATGCGCCCGTAAGCGGCGTTCGCCCCAGATGAGCATGAAACGTCCCGGTGTTTCGGGATGCTCCCGGACGAGTAGGGGCTGAACAAGGGTGTTGTGGCTGATGCTTTCCGCCAACTCTTCTATGGTCCTCTCCACGAATGTCTGCCGCGGCTGCGACGGATCGGGGTCAATAAGATTGATTGGGATCTCGTGTGTCTCGCTTCCTTGAATTTCTGTCTGCAATTCTTTTCACCTACCTTTTTGGCAAGTTGCCGATTTAACTTATACCATGCGTCTGGGTAAAACGCAATAGAATCCCCGTGCGCCTCTTCAAAAAATAACCGCTTTGACGCATTTGTAATTCTGTCTTACAATGGGAAGGTAAAGAAACTTACTGCCATCCTTAGCAAACCACGCATTAATAGTCAAATAACCGCATCCGAAGTGCGGGTAATCGGAGAAAAAGGAGAAAATCTTGGGATTTTATCTCTGGAAAAGGCGCTCCGCTTGGCAAGGCCGGATGAAGGACTGGACTTAATTGAGATATCTGGCGGCGCGAAGCCGCCAGTCTGCCGCCTCATGAGTTTTGACAAGTATCGTTATGAAATGGAGAAAAAGGAGAAAAAAGAACGGCAAACCCAGAAAAGCGCTGGCCCCAAACAAATTCAAATAAGCGGCCGCGCAGCCCACCACGATCTTTTGATTAAAATCCGCCAGCTTGAAGAATTTTTAAACGAAGGCCGCCAAGTGGAAATCCAGATGAGGTTGCGCGGCCGCGAGAAATTCCATAAGGACTGGGCGCGCCAAAAACTTGAAGAATTTTTAAAGATGATTACTATAGAGCATAAACTAATAACTCCCCCAAAGTTCGGCGGCCGGGGAATGATAGCGCAGATAACGAAGAAGTAGTCATCAGCGAATAACGAATCCATTACGAATTTACGAATTCGCCCGCCCGCCTTGACTTCGCAAGGCGAAGTCGGGCAGGTATATTCGTAAAAAAATTCGTAATTCGTTGATGGAGCAAAGCGACCATGAAAAAAAGCGTTTCCAAAAGAATAAAAATCAAGAAAAACGGCAAGATAATAAGACGCTCTATGGCGATTGATCATTTCCGCACGCGCAAATCAAAAAGAAACCTAAGCCGCAAAAAGAGAATGCTTTCCTTAAATTTCCCGAAGAAAAGAATATTAAATTATTAACCATCAGCGAATAACGAATATATTACGAATAAACGAATTCGTAAATTCGCAACAAAATTCGTAATTCGTTGATAAGATAAATCAACCATGCCCAGAGTAAAACGAGGAACAATCGCCCATAAGAAGAGAGAACGATTGCTTAAATACACCAAAGGTTTCCGGTGGGGCAGAAAATCCAAAGAACGCGCCGCCAAAGAAGCCCTGCTTCACGCCTGGTCGCGCGCTTTTCGCGGCAGAAAAGAAAAAAAGCGGAATTTCCGCAAACTGTGGAATGTGCAGATAAACGCCGCATCCAGAGCCGAAGGAATAAGCTACAGCCGGCTTGTTTCGCAACTCAAAAAGAAAAACATAAAACTGGACAGAAAAATCCTGGCGGATTTAGCCAAAAACGAACCAGAGGTATTCAAAAAGGTGATAGAAATTGCCCACTAATTAGGCGTTGTCTTATTTTTTTGCTTTATAATTTCTTATCACATCTACTGGTAAGAAGTTATTTTTAATATCGACAGCCAACTAATCCTTTTTATTTTTTGAAAAAACCGTTGTCATAAAAATTGCCAATGACGCTATTGTGCTGAGTTTTTAATGATGTGATTATCGAAGCAGAATCTTGACAAAAGGAGAGTTTTCCTATGGAAAGAATTGAATGCTTGCTTGCCGACTTCGCTCCACGATTTAAGGTGATCTGTCGCAACATTGGATTGAAGCCGC
>Ga0315289_10009274_pt1 | contig 14172 bp, 7 predicted proteins | sample YL17G11_40_MG_FD_203452 | JGI IMG/M metagenome (GOLD analysis project Ga0315289, IMG submission 203452) | Sediment microbial communities from Yellowstone Lake, YNP, Wyoming, USA - YL17G11_40 | ecosystem: Environmental > Aquatic > Freshwater > Lake > Sediment | place: USA: Wyoming | collected...
GGCGCTGCGCGGAGGCCTTTGCGACCGACACGATCTCCGCCGGCCAGATCTACGTCAACGTCCAGCCCCTCTCCGGCGCGCCGGCCAACGTGGCGGTCCAGCAGGCATTGCTCAAGCCGGGCGACACCATCATGGGCATGGCGCTGGCCCACGGCGGCCACCTCACCCACGGCAGCCCGGCCAACCTGTCGGGCCGGCTCTACAACGCCGTCTCCTACCACGTCAACGAGCAGACGGAGTTGCTGGATTACGACGAAATCGAGGAACTGGCGCTGGAGCACCGGCCGAAACTGATCATCGCCGGGTACACCTCCTACCCGCGCTGGCCCAACTGGGCCAAGTTCCGCCAGGTCGCCGACCGGGTGGGTGCCTACTTGCTGGCCGACATCGCGCACGTGGCCGGCATGGTGATCGCTGGCGAGTTCCCCACCCCGCTGGGGTACGCCGACGTGATTACCTTCACCACCCACAAGACGCTATGCGGTCCGCGCGGAGCGTGCATCCTCACCACCGACCCAGTGCTGGCGCAGAAGGTTGACCACGCCGTCTTCCCCGGCCTGCAGGGCGGCCCCCACGTCAACAAGTTCGCCGGGCTGGCCGTCGCCTTCCGGTTGGCGCAGACAGAGCAATTCCGCGCCCTCCAGCACCAGATTGTCGCCAACGCCGCGGCACTGGCCCGCGCGCTCACGGCGCACGGGCTGCGCGTGCCTTGCGGCGGCACCGAGACCCACCTGCTGCTCCTGGACTGCAAGACGATCCGCGGACGGGACGACACTCCGCTCATGGGCGGTGTCACGGCGGCGATCCTCGACCTGGTGGGCATCGTCGCCAACAAGAACACCATCCCCGGCGACAAGTCCGCCGCCCACCCCAGCGGCATCCGCTTGGGCACCCCCTGGGTCACGCAGCGGGGTCTACGGGAGCCGGAGATGGAGCACATCGCCGCCATCATCGCCCGCACCATGCAAGCGACCGAACCGCTTACCTACGCCGGCGTACGTGGGCCAACTTATCGGGGCAAGATAGACTTTGACGCGCTGGAGGAACTGCGCGTCGAGGTGGCGGAACTGGCCGCCCAGGCCGGCATTGACTACCAAATCCCATGCAGCGGCTATCCCCACCACTGCCTGGTGCCAGAACTGCGCCCGCGGGCGGAGCGGTACGCGCTGATCGAGATCGAAGGAAACCTGGCCGCCGCTTTCGTCGAACACCTCACGCCGGTGGACATCGCCGACGTCAGCCGGGACACAGGACAGCCGATCGTCCTGCTGGAACGGGATGGGCAGGTGATGAGCCCGGCGCTCGTGCAGCGTCCCGGCTTCGGCCACAACCGCTACCGGCTGGTCGTGCCGGCCGAGCGGGCGCGCCGGGTCATCGCCTGGCTGCGCCACCTGTCCGATGGCTACGTGCGCTTCGACGACGCCGACCCGTGGGCCAAGTTACCTGGGCCGGTGGTCGTACGTGACCTGGGCGCTGAGACTTCTGAGACTTCGGAAGTCTCGGAAGACTTCCGAAGTCTTGAGGAGTTCACACCGCCGTTCTCCCGTACTCCCTACTTCATCGGGCTGTCCGCCGCGGGCTACGCCGACCCGGCCGGGGAAGCGCTCCCCCGCTTTGAATGGCACGCAGGAGAGCAGCCCTTGCGCCGTACTCCTCTCTTCGACTGGCACGTACAACACGGAGCCAAGATGGCTCCCTTCGCGGGGTGGGAGATGCCCCTGTGGTATACCTCGATCGGCGACGAACACCGGGCGGTGCGCGGCGCGGCCGGCCTGTTCGACATTTCCCACATGGGACTCCTGGAGGTGAGCGGCCCGCACGCCACCTACTTGCTCAACCTGGTGACCACCAACGACGTCCATGCGCTACGACCTGGCGAATCGCAGTACGCCTACCTCCTGTCGCCGGATGGCCGGGTCCTGGACGACCTGATGGTCTACATGGTCAGTCCCTCCCGCTACCTGGCAGTGGTCAACGCCTCCAACACGGAGAAGGACTGGGCCTGGCTGCGGGCGGTGAACGAACGGGCAGTGCGCATAGACGAGGCGCGGCCGTGGGCGTGGGCCACGTTCCAGGCCGAATTGCGGGACCTGCACGACCCGCGCGAGAGTTACGCCTGGCTGGCCGGCCTGGCCCTCCAGGGCCCCCGTTCCCGCGACATTCTCCTGGCGCTCCTGGACTCCGCCCCACCCTCCAGTGCGGTCGCCGAGATGCGGGGACGGCTGCTGGCGCTGACGCGCACACAAGTGATGGAGACCCACATCCCGTCCGAGCGAGCCCCGGGCGGCGTGTTCGACCTGCTGGTCGCCCGTACCGGCTACACTGGCGAGCGGATGGGGTTCGAGCTGCTCGTCCACCCCGACGTGATGGGCACACTGTGGGGGCAGTTGCTGGAGGTCGGGGGGCCCTTCGGCCTCAGGCCCATCGGGCTGGGGGCACGCGATAGCCTGCGTATCGAGGCCGGGCTCCCGCTCTACGGCCACGAACTGGCCGGCCCCTTGGACTTGCGCCCGGACGACGCGGGCTTTGCCGGTTACGTCAAACTGCACAAACCGTTCTTTGTGGGACGCCGTGCCTACGTCGAGCACGCTCGCCAGCGCAAAATGGCCGTGGTGCGTTTCCACATCGGGCAGAAGGGAGTGCGCGTGCCCAAACAGCAGGACGTGGTGACCGACAAGCGCGGGCGGGTGATCGGCCAGGTGACCTCGTGCGCGATGGATACGGAGGGCTACCTGGTGGGCCAGGCCTGCGTGGACCAGCGTCACGCCGAGGAGAAGACGGAGATCAACATCTTCCCCCGCCCAACCCGCGAAGATTGGGACAAGCCTTATGAGAAACTGGCGGTAGGCGACCAGTTGGTGCTGCACAACGAGGCGACGGTAATCCAGCGCTTCATGAAGCAGAAACAGTAACATCTTATGCCGGAAGATCAACTGGTCCGAGAAGGCATTCGCGCCGTTTTGCGCAACCAGGTCGCCATGCTGGAGGCAGAGCGTAGAGCTCGTTGCGCCAGGTTCGGCGTAACGTCATTGGAGGAAATGGATGCCCTGATTCAGGAGGGCAGGGTAAGTGAAGAAGAGATCTTGGAGGACTTGCAGCAAGTAGATTACTTGACCGCACGCATCAAGGAGCTCCAAGCAACACTCCAGGACCTTCAATGACTGACCTGAAACCACTCCAGCACATCGCAGAGGATGAGTTTGCAGACATCGTGCAATCCACTGTGGTGATGCGTAACAAACTCAGGGTGCTGATGCGTGATGGTTCGTATGCCGACTTCTGGTGTTCGTTAACCATTGCCGGACGGTTTGCGTATCACTGGGAACGCACCCATGTGGACGGCACCATCTACCGGCATGACAATATGCCAGACCCTCATGCGAGCGACCTGGAGACCTTTCCGCAGCACTTTCACGATGGCTCTTCAGATGTGGTCGCTGAGAGCCGCATCTTGCCCCGGCCTCAAGAAGGACTGCGCCAGTTCCTTCAGCTCGTCCGCAATCGCCTGTCTTCATCGTAGGGCAATGTGGAAGGCCCCGTGGGAACCCACGGGGCCTTCGCTTGAGCGTCAATGTGAGCGACGATGATCATCCTGCTGTTACAGCGGCAGGAGTCTCCTACGGATCAACCACCAGGCGATGCTACCCAGGCCAGTGGCAGCCACGGCTCCGGCGGCAGCCGCCGCCGGAGCGGCTTGCCGCAAGCCTCCAACCTTTTCCCTCACCCCACCGCCGTCGCCACGTTCATTCCGCCGTCCACAACGAAGACCGCGCCGGTGACGTAATCCGCGGCCGGGGAGGCCAGGAAGAGCGCCAGCCCTGCCACGTCCTCGGCCTCGCCGAAGCGGCCCAGCGGCAGGCTGCGCAACAGAGGCTCGGCGATCTGCGGCGTCTGCCACAGCACCTGGCTGAAGCGAGTCTTGATCACCCCCGGCGCAATCGCGTTGACCTGGATGTTGGCGCGGCCCAGTTCGACCGCCAGCACCTGCGTCAACATGATGATGGCCGCCTTGGAGATGCCGTACATGCCCATGCCGGGCGACGGCCGCAGCCCCGCCACGGAGGTCAGGTTGATGATTTTGCCGCCCCCCTGCGCCTCCATGAGAGGCACGACCGCCTTGCACACCCGGAAGGCCCCCTTGGCGTTGGTGTCGAGGATCTTGTCCCACTGGCCCTCGTCGGCGGTGAGCAGCGGGCCGAAGTGCGGATTGGTGGCGGCGTTGTTGATCGCCACGTCCACCCGGCCGAACGTTTCCACCGCCTGCGCCACCAACGCCGCCACGTCGCCGGCGGTGCCCACGTGGGCCTGGACGGCCAGAGCCTGCCCGCCGGCGGCCACGATCTCGTCCGCCACAGGCTGCACGTTCTCCAGTTTGCGGCTACTTACTACTACCTGCGCGCCGGCCTGCGCCAATCGTAGTGCGATCGCCCGCCCGATGCCCCGCGAGGCGCCGGTGACGATGACTACCTTTCCATCCAGTGAGAATTCGGTCATGGTTCCTCCGTTCACTGCCCATACCAATTCGTGATCGGCAAGCGGCGGTCCCTGCCAAACGCACGCGGGGTGATGCGCACCCCGGGCGGAGCCTGGCGGCGCTTGTACTCGCTGCGATCCACCATGCGCATCACCCGCCGCACCAGTTGTTCATCGAAGCCGCGCGCCACGATCTCGGCCAGGCTGGCATCCTCCTCCACGACCAGGTGCAGGATGGGATCGAGCACCTCGTAGGGCGGCAGGCTGTCGGTGTCCCGCTGGTCGGGGCGCAACTCGGCCGACGGCGGGCGGGTCAGCACCCGCTCCGGGATGAGCGGGCCGCCCGGCTGTCCGTTGCGCCAGTGGGCCAACTCGTAGACCAGCATCTTGGGCACGTCCTTGATCACGGCAAAGCCCCCCGCCATGTCGCCGTACAGCGTGGCGTAGCCGACGCTCATCTCGCTCTTGTTGCCGGTAGTCAACACGAGCCAGCCGAACTTGTTGGAGAGCGCCATCAGCAGATTGCCCCGCACGCGCGCCTGCAGGTTCTCCTCCGCGGTGTCCGGCTCCCGCCCGGCGAATGGCTCGGCCAGCGTGTCCAGATAGGCGCTGAACGGGCGCTCGATGGGGATGACGAGAAACTGGATGCCCAGGTTGCCAGCCAGGTGGGCCGCATCCGTCCGGCTGAAATCGGCCGAATAGCGCGAGGGCATGGCCACCCCGGTCACGTTCTCCGGCCCCAGCGCATCGGCGGCGATGCAGGCCACCAGCGTCGAGTCCACGCCGCCGGAGAGGCCGATCACCACGCGCTGGAAGCCGTTCTTGCACACATAGTCCCGCGTGCCCAGCGCCAGCGCGCGATAGATCTCCGCCAGGCGCGGGAGCAGTTCGACGACGTGCGGCCCGGCCAGGTGGAGTCTTGGCTCCTGGGGCTCGACCTGTGGCAAGACAATCACCCTCCCTCTATCCCCCCCCGGGAGGGGGGGAGGAAAAGGAATATCCCCCCCTGGAGGGGGGGGAGGAAAGGGAGGGTGGCTATCCCCCCCTGCCAGGGGGGGACGAAAGGGAGGGTGGGAGGCTTTGCGTTGGCGGGGGTCGTGTAAGCGCTGGCGAAAGACCTCTCCCACGTCCACATCGGCGACCAGCAAGTCTTCCTCGAACTGCGCAGCGCGGGCCACCATCTCACCTCGCGCATCGAAGATGACGCTGCCACCATCGAACACCAGTTCATCCTGCCCGCCGACCAGGTTGCAGAAGGCGACGATCGCCACGTTGTCGGCCGCGCGGGTGGCCAGCATGCGCTCGCGGGCCGCCCCCTTGCCCGCGTGGTAGGGAGAGGCGGAGACGTTGACCAGCAGATGCGCTCCGGCCCGCGCCTGGACCTGGGGCGGTCCATCGGGGTACCAGATGTCCTCGCACACGCTCACGCCGACGACCACGTCGCCCAAGACGAAGAGCGGGGTGGCTTCTCCGGCGCGGAAGGTGCGGTCCTCGTCGAAGACGCTGTAGGTCGGCAGGTACTGCTTGTGGTACACGCCGGCCAGTGCCCCATCGTGGAGCACAGCCGCCGCGTTGTAGACGTCCTCCTGCACGTCGGCGAAGCCGACGACGGCGGTCAACCCGTGGGCAGCAGCGGCGATCTCGTCGAGCGCCGTCCGGTTGGCCGCGACGAAGGAGGGCCTGAGCAGGAGATCCTCCGGCGGATAGCCGGTGACGGCCAATTCCGGGAAGGCGACCAGGTCGGCGCCCACTTCCCTGGCACGCTCCAGGCCGGCGACGATCTTGCGCACGTTGCCCGCCAGGTCGCCGACCGTGACGTTGATCTGGGCCAGCGCGATGCGTAGATGAGACGTTTGCATCTGTTACACCAACACCGCCAGTGGTCGCACCTCGACCTTGCGGTAGACTTCCGCCGGGCAGCGCTCCTCTCCATCCACCGTCAGCAACGCCGAGACCCGGATGCCGAACAGCCGCTCGTTCTCCTGCAGGTAGGGCTGGATGAGGGCCCAGTCGGATTCGGAAAGCGGCGCAAATTGGCCACCATTGAGCTGATCCTCCCCCACTTTGTGGTGAGGGTCGTGCAGGTAGATGGCCCCACCCGACGCCAGCGAGAAGAGATTGCCGCCAGGGTAGGGGGTCTCCAGTTCAACCAGCCGTCCGTGCCCGTCAAAGGTGACGCCGTTCAGGATCACGAAGCCACCACCGTTCAGAGGGTCGCCCGCCATGAACGACTCGGCCAGGTAATCCAGGCAGGTGCCGTTGATCACCGCTCGAGGCCGCCCAACCGCGTTGATCAATGGCCGCCCGGCCGCACTGCCCAACACGTATATTGTACCACCTTTCGCGCCGTAGAGGCAAGTCTGCCCCACGTCACCGTGGATGACCAGTTTGCCATCCTTGAGAATCTGCCCCACCTGGTCCTGAGCATCGCCGTGGATGTGCACTTCCGCCCCGTCCAACCCTGAGGCAGCATAGTCGCCGACGTCACCGTAGAGTTCGACCTGCACGCCAGCGGTATGTGGTCCCAGGCCACAAGCGGCGAACCGGCCACCCCGCCAGTTGTAGGCGACAAAGTGGCACCAACCCAGTTCATACGCCGTGACCAGACAGCGGGCCGCGCTGTCGTCCCCTTCCGGCGGAAAACCCAGCGCATCCACGACCAGGACACATCCTGCATCATCCGGGGGCCGCAACGCGCGCCGGCTGTCCCAGGCGATGCGAAGACAGTGAGGCTTCCCAGATCTAGCGGACTTGAGTCTATGGATGGGGGGGGCGGAGTCAAACAAGGCACTCAGGCCCTCGTCCCACAACGTGAGCAGAGAGGCGCGCCGTTTGTCGCCGGGATCGTACTGCCGGTCTCGCAGCAGCGTCAACACCTGACGCACAAACCCCCACTCCTCATCTCCAGCCTGCCCTAAGGCCGTCAACAGAGCGATACACGCAGCCACCTCATCATAGGTCCAGGCAGAAAGCCGTTCCACGGTCCACTCAAACAGGGAACGGGAGCCGCCGTTGTCAAATGCGTGGTAGAGTTGTGTCTCGAGCATCCTACGAAACGAGTCGCCTGCACCGGCCGGCCTCAGACGCGCGCGGTCCACGTGTCGCTGCCCTGTAGAGACGGCAACCGGAGAGCCGAACTTGTCCGCACAAGTGAGGCGTACCCCCTCTCTATACCCCCCTGAGAGGGGGATAGGTGAAGCATTCTCCCCGGAAAGAGGGAGAGGTGAGGGGGCGTTGGCATGCACGGTGAAGGTGAACGCACCGCCGTCGGTGTGGCTGCCGCCGCGGGCGACCCAGTACCGATCGGCCAGGGGTAGAAAGCGGGGATCTTCAGCCGCCAGCGAACGGAGCGCGGCGTTCATCGCCTGCCGCTCTGAGGCGATGAGGCCAAGTTGAACGTCGGCGTTCTCGTACAGGGCAAAGACCTGCGGCCGCAGCATACTCGTGTCGGTGATGCCCAGCAGTTGCCACTGGCCTTCATCGGGCCGGGAGCGGGCGATGATGAAGAACCAGGGGCCGTCGGGGGAAGCGTGCAGGTGTGTGGCCTGGATAGCACGGTAGAGGACCTGTTTCTCCGCCGCAAGCACGGCAAAATCCCGCTCGGTGGTCGGCGCCAGCGCCTCCAACGTCACCTCCAATGGGTAGCCGTAGACCCGGTCCCACAGGTCGAAGAGCAGCACCGAGATCTCGGTGTCCGTCAGGAACAGCGGGACGACGTGTCGCTGGCGCAAGTACTCCGTCAGGGCATGGTAGTTGGCAAAGTCCCCGTTGTGCACCAACGCTTCGTTAAGCCCGACGAAGGGATGCGCGCCAGCGGGATGCCAGACCCGACCCTTGGTGGGATAGCGCTGGTGGGCGATCCAGACACGAGCGGTCAGATCCTCCAGGCGATAGTATTGGACCACTTGCTCGGCGTAGCCGACGATCTTGAATACCAGCAAGTCACGTCCGTGGCAGAGCACAAAGGCCCGCTTCTCGCCCAGGCTGGCGTAGAACTCCCGGTTCAGCCGGAAAGAGTTCTGATAGACGAACTCGTCCTCGACGGCGCGGGGCGGCAGCGCTTCGAGCCTATGGGTTTCGGCAAAGCACGCCAATGCGTCGGGCTTGACGCGGGCGAAGTAGCGCCACACATCCGGCGGGCGCACCTCCAACCCAGGTACCTGACAGTGGCGGCAGTCGTCGTCCAGCACGGGCACGCGGTAGCCCTGAAACAGATCGAAGGAGGCCAGGCCGGCACCTTCGACCTCTTGCCGGGCCAGCGGGTCGAGGTAGGCGACCTGGACAAGGTAGGCGTCACGCAGCGTCTGGGGCGAGACCCCCATCTGGGCTGCATCCAACCCGGCCATGGCAATGCCGCCCCCCTTACCGTTGCCCCGGTTATGCATCTGGGCCGCCGCCTCGACCACGTGTCGCCCGGCGATGGGGACGTTGCAAGCCAGCCCAAGCACCCCGCAGCCCCCCTCGGCCGCCTCGGGCGAACGGCTCTCCCACTCCTCACCACGCACCATATACCGTCGCGATTCCAACAATCTCTCTGTGTCCATAGCGTCTTGCCTCCTGGGCACGTGTTGCGTGTTTCGTGCACCCTCACGGAATACGGAACACGCAACACGCTCCACGTTTCACGTTTCACTCCTCACTCCTCCAGATACACCAGCACGCCACTCCTTCCCCGCAACTCCCGGACCCCCCGCATCCCCAGCGCCTGCAGGATGCCCGCCAACTGGGCCAGCCAGCTCCGGTACAAGTTGACGATGCGCTGCCACCCCTGAGATGCATCCACGAGCGCCGATAGGTGCGGGTCAGTCGTCGTGATGCCAAAGGGGCACCCCTGCCCCTTCTCACAACTGCCTAGCCGCGTGCAGCCCAAGGCGACCAGTTCCGCTGTGCCGATGGCGCACCCGTCGGCCCCCAGCGCGATGGCCTTGGCCACGTCGTAGGCGGTGCGGATACCCCCTGAGGCGACGACGACGACTTCGTCGCGGATCCCCTCTGCCTCCAGGAAGCGGTGCACCTTGGGAATGGCGTACTCGATCGGCATCGCAATGTTCTTCTTGGCGATCTCTGGCGCCGCGCCGGTGCCACCGTAGGAGCCATCCAACTGGATGACGTGGGCACCGGCATAATAACTGCCCACGGCCACCATGTCTACATCGGTCGGGGTGGAGACTTTGACAGCGACCAGCGCCCGCGGGTTGACCGTCTTCACCCAGTCCACGTGCTTCTTGTGATCCTCGACCGAGTACACGCTATGGAACGGGAAGGGAGAGAACAGGCTGGTCCCCTCCACTGCCTCGCGCAACCTGGCCACGGTTGCCGTGTTCTTGTTGCCCAGCAGGTGCCCACCCAGCCCCGGCTTGGCCCCCTGGGCGTACTTGAACTCGACCAGCCGCGCCCGCTGGATCGTCTCCTCGCGCACGCCGAAGAGGCCAGTGGCGATCTGGGTGATGACGTGGTCGGCGTACGGTACCAACTCCTCCGGGTAGCCGCCTTCCCCGGTCGAGGTAAAGGTGCCGAACGCCTGGGCCGCCATGGCCCGCGCGAGCATCACGGGCAGCCCCACCGAGCCGTAGGACATGCCCGAACCCCACCACGGCAGGGGAATGGAGATGGCAGGCCGCCCATCCCCCCGCCGGTTGAGCACCAGGTCCATGTGGAAACCGGCCGGGTCGGCGGGCTCGGCCGGGCCTCTCTCGATCTCGAAGGCAAAGGCCAACCGGTCGAAGCCGCCCCCCGAGCGGCCGACCCGATACTCCATCGTGCCATCGGGTGGCTCACCTGTACGCGCCTGCTCGTGGCTGGTCAGGAGCAGCGCGGTCGTCCAGCGGAAATCCCCTTCGACCGAGTGCTCCGGTTCGGGCAGCCGCCGGTAGGCCGACTCCGGTACGGCGCCACCCAGCACGTCCTTCAGGCGTACCGACTCGGTGACGTCAAAGATGGCCCGGCCGCTCTCCCCGCGCATACGGCGAGCTTCGCGCATGCCCATCGCGCCCATCACCTCCAGTAATTGGTCTCGCCAGGCGGCCATCAGGTTGACGACCCGCTGCGCCGCCCACCCGCTCTCCAGTTCCCCCTGCTCGACGGGGCAGCGGCCTCGGTCGGCCCACAGGGCGCAGCCCCAGGCGACGAGCAGGATCCAGTCCACGGCCACCGCGTCGGCACCGCAGACGAGCGCCTTGGCGACGTGCTCGGCGGCAGCAATGCCGCCGCTGACGATGAGACTGACCTGGTCGCGCAGGCCCTGGTCCACCAGGTACCCGTGGACCGCGCTCAGCGCTGCGGGCAACGGGACGCCACCGGCGTCGGCAACGTCGTCGGCGAAGAGGTGTACAACGCCAACACCGGCTCGGACCAGATCGCGGACAGTTTCGCCAGCGTCGCAGCACAGCGGCAGCCGCACCGAGATCACGGCCTCGGGCCAGAGGTCACGAGCCTGTTTCCACAGGTCTGGCGCGTCCCCCTCGATCTCGACGAAACGGGGAGAAACCGGGGTCTTGCCGCTTCGCTTACAGAAAAACCTGGTTTCTGGCGCCAGCCGCAGGGCGACGGCCGCCCGGTACTCGAGCAGGTCGTCGCCCCACTCGTCCGGCGTCAGCAATGCCAGCGTGCCGAGCCGGTGGGCGGCCTGGACCAGGCCGCGCAGCGCGCCCCGGCCCGGCAGAGGTTCGGGCAACGGGTTGAACAATACCGGTAGCGGCAGCGCGACGGTTGGCGGCAGCACCGAAACCAAACGCCCACCGTCGTCGAAACGGAGCGACGGCAACCGGCGGCCTAGATCCACGATGGTGGAGATGGTCTCCCGTCCGTGGATGCCATCCCGAGTAGGGCGCACGATCTCCGACATGTCCAGCCATAAGGAATCGAATCCCTGGCCTGCAAAGGGGCCGCCGTAGCCCGCGCCGGAGATGGGGATGCGCCCGGTCTCGGCCTGGTACCAGGTCTGGGTGATGACCTCCGCCGTCCAGTGGAGGTCGCCCCGGGCTGCACGCCCCTCGAACACCTGGTGTCCATATTTGAGGTAGTCGTCATGCTCCAACAGGCGAAAGGCGGCGGGCAAATCGAATGGCGCGGGTGCTGGCGCGGTAGGGATATGGTAGCGCGTTGACATGTGTAGAACCTCCCCCAAAAAGACAAAAGCCCTCCAGGCACGGAACGTTCCGTCCCAGAGGGCTTCGTGGCCCAAGAGTCTATTCAGTTGGCTCCGACTATACCACAGAACGCGGCAACCGTCAACTCAGCGCTCCGCGCCGTCACATGCCTCTCGCAGGATCGCCTCCGCCACCTGGCGCATAGTGCACCGCTCCTGGCGCGCCTGGTGCTGGATGCGCAGGTAGGCCTCCTGCTCGGTGAGCGACTCCCGCTGCATCAGCACCCCCTTGGCCCGCTCCACTACCTTGCGGGTGGCCAGCCGCCCTTCCGCTTCCGCTGCCTGACGAAGCGCCCGCTGTTGATCCTCGAAGCGAGCGGCGGCCACCTCCAGGGTCGCCAGCAGTTCACGCTCGTCCACTGGCTTGATAAGGTAGGCCATGATCGGCAGGTGGGCCGCCCGTTCGACCAGTGCCCGGTCGCCGTAGGCGGTCAAGAGCACGATCGGCACGGCCCGCCGGTCATAGATCGTCTGAGCGGCCGCCAACCCATCCAGGCCCGGCATCTTGACGTCGAGAACGACCAGGTCTGGCACGGTCTGGCTGGCCAACTTGACGGCCGTGGCCCCGTCCGGTGCGGCCACGACCCGGTGGCCGGCCTCCTCCAGAATGCGGCACAGCCCCATGCGAATGATGGATTCGTCCTCGGCGACGAGGATGCGCCAGGATCTCATACCGGCTCCCCCGCCAGGACTTCCAGGCTCGGCACGACGATCGTGGCACACGTGCCCTGCTCGCTTCGCTCAATGCGCAACTCGCCCCCCAGGTCTTGACCGACCAGCGTCTCGACGATCTGCAATCCCAGGCTACGCGGGGGTGGCTCGTTCACCGGCAGTCCCACGCCGTCGTCGCGCACTTCCACCTCGAACCCCGAGGGACGGCGGCGCAACGTGACGGTGACGTGCCCCCCATCCCGCCCAACGAAGGCGTGCTTGAGCGCGTTCTGGATCAACTCGTTCACTGCCAGCGTCAACGCCGTTGCCGAGCGCGAAGGCAGAGTGATCTCGTCCCCTTGCACTTCCACGCACAGGTCGTCGTGGGGATGCAGCCGATTCTGGGCCACCGCCTGGGCCACCTGGGTGAGGACCTGCTTGACGTCGGCCAGCCGGAACCCCTTTTCCGAGAGCACCTGGTGCACCGCAGCGATGCTGAGGATGCGGCTGATGCTCTCGCGCAGTGCCTCCTCGGCGTCCATCCGCCGCCTCTCCCCCAACTGCAACCGCAGCAGCATGGCGATGGTCTGCAGGTTGTTCTTCACCCGGTGGTGCATCTCGCGCACGATGGCAGTATTGACCACCAGGTGGCTGTTCTCGATGGCCAGCGCGGTCTGGTTGGCCAGTGTCTGAAACAGCCCTATCTCCTGCCGGGTGAAGGCGTGAGGCTCCCCCATATAGCAGTTGAAGACACCGATAATGCGCTCGCGCACACGCAGCGGCACACAGAGTAGCGAACGCAGCCCTTCCTGGCGGGCAACGCCGGCATAGCGGTAGCGCGGGTCCCGGTGGACGTCTTCCACCGCCAGCGGCTCGCCGGTTTGCGCCACACAGCCCACGATGCCCTCGCCTACCCGGAGAGGCGGCTTCTCGCGGTAGGCCGGGCCAAAGCCCTGGGTGGCCCGCAGCGTCAATTCTCCCCGTTCTTCGTCCAGCAACATCAGCGAGCAGCCCCTGGCCTGCATGACCCGCGCGGCCATGTCCACGATCAGCCCCAGCATCTCGTCCAGGTACAGGGGCGAGGTGACAGCCTTGCTCACCTCGGCCAGCGTGGACAGTTCGGCGATCTGGCGCTGCATGCGCTCGTAGAGCATGGCCTTCTCCAACGCCCCAGCCGCCAGGTCACCGATTAGAGACAGCAGCTCCACTTCGTCGGCTCCGTACTGATGGTACGTGCGGGTCTGCACGTTCATGGCACCGATCACCCGCCCCTGGTTGACCAGCGGCACCGCCAGCAACGACTGAAAAATGGACTCCTCCGTCTCCGGCAAGTACTTGAAGCGAGGATCGTGGACGGCGTCGGCCACACCCACCGGCTCCCCTGTCTGTGCCGCCCAGCCGGTCAGCCCTTCGCCCAGTCGCAGGCGGGCACTTCCGACCGATTCCACGGCCAGTCCGGTGGTCGCCTCCAGGACCAGGTACTCCCTGGTCTCGTTCAGCAGGTAAATGGAACAGGAGTCCATCCCGATCACTTCGGCCGTCTTGCGCGTGATGAGCTCCAGCGTCGCCTGCAGGTCCCAGGCGGCATTGATGGCCCGCCCGATCTCCCGCAACGCCGCCAACTGGGCCGTTTTGTCGGCCAGTTGCCGCTCCAGGTCGCGTGTCCCGGACACTCTACCTACCACCTACTCCGGCAGGATCGGATACGTGATGCCCCCATGCGGGAAGACCAGCACCTCGGCTCGCGCAGGGAGTAGGTCGCGCGCCCTGGCGATGGCGTCCTCGGGCTGCTCCACGAACTGCACGAACGGCAGGCCCGCCCGCACCTCGGCCGGAATCGTCGGCGCGTACAGGAACATGTTGCAGTGGTGCATGGCCTGGAGTGCAAAGTACAGGAAGAA
>Ga0315289_10009275_pt1 | contig 14172 bp, 10 predicted proteins | sample YL17G11_40_MG_FD_203452 | JGI IMG/M metagenome (GOLD analysis project Ga0315289, IMG submission 203452) | Sediment microbial communities from Yellowstone Lake, YNP, Wyoming, USA - YL17G11_40 | ecosystem: Environmental > Aquatic > Freshwater > Lake > Sediment | place: USA: Wyoming | collected...
CCCGCCTTAGCGGGATGCGCGGAATCGGCCGGCACGTTGGTATTGCCGTGGAACGCGGCCGCCACGCTGCTGATGCCCGACGGCAGCACGAAGATCGCCGGCGAATACGTCTGCACGCTGGCGGCAATGGCCGGGCCCAGCGTTCCGTCGGCAAAGCGAAGCTGGAAGGCGGCCGGCCCTTCCATGGTCTCGGGCGGAAGCTGGGCGTTCACCTGCCAGGGTGTCACGGCCAGCAGCGGCGCCGGCGTGCCGTTGACCAGCAACGACACGCCGCCCAGCGTGGTCGGCAGCGGGAAGCCGGAGGCCGCCAGCAGGCCCTCCGGCGCCAGATTCAGCCCATAGGCGCTGATCAGGGAACCGGGCGAGGGTTGTGCGCCGGCGACGGCCGCCACCACGCCGTTGGGGTTCAAGGCCCGCGGCGCATACACCGCCTGCAAGCCTGTGCCATCAGTCTTCACCGCGTAGATTGCGCCGCCGCTGCTGCCGTTCGGCGGCCCCGCGGTGAACACCACCCGCGAGCCGTCGTCACTGATCACCGGGTCCTGCGCCTCCGAGGAGGCGAAAATCGCCAGCGGCCTGGTGTCGCTTCCATCGCTGCGCGCCAAAAAAACCCGCCCGCCGTTCAGGAACGCCACCAGCGAGCCGTTGCCGGAGATGGAAGGCGCACGGCCGCCCGGCTGCGGGCAGTTCAAAGCCAGGCACGCCACGTTGAACGTCAGCGGGCGCAGGCCGGAGCCGTCGCTGCGCACTACATAGATGTGGGTTTTGTCGCCCGCCCTGCCGGTATCCGGGTCGCGGTTGCTTTCCAGCGCGATCATCGTGCCGTCGGCGCTGATGGTGGCGTTCATGGCGTAAAGCGCGGCGTCGCTGCCGAACTTGGTTGCCGCGCGAATGCTGCTGCCGTCCAGGTTCATGACGTAGACGTCGGTGGCGGAGGCGGCAAAGGTCGGCCCGAACGGCGCCGAGCTGGTGAACACCGCCAGCCCGTTGCCGCTGATCACGCGCTGGGGCGCGGGCGCCAGCGCGCCGCTGTAGACCGGCAGGCGCGCCGGCCCGCTGCCGTCGCTGTTCACCGTGTAGAAGGGCTGCTGCCGGCGGGCTGAGTAGAGCACCTTGCCGCCGTCGGAGGTCAGGTGCGGGGTGCTGACGCAATAGAAGAAGCAATTGGGGCACCAGGCCGCGTCGCCCGCCAGCGGCTGGATGCAGCCTTCCTTATCGACCGCCACCGTGCGCTCGCTGCCCGACGCCGTGTCCAGCACGCGCACCTGCTCGGTCTGGCCGGCGCTGTCGGCAACCAGGATGGTGTAGGCGGCGCGCGGCGCGTTCGCCGCCAGCGTCACCGCATTCGCGCCCTGCGGCGGGTACTGGCCGGTGGCCGCCAGGCGGGTCAGTTGCCGCAGCGCGCTGCCGTCGGTCGCCACCGAATAGACATCGGTGACGGCCGCCACCGTGCCATCGGGCTTCACGCTGGAGCCGAAAACCGTGGTCCGGCCCGCGCCGTCCACCGCCGGCGCCAGCAGCCCGGCCGAGCGCCCGATGAACACCGGCATGGCGCTTCCCTGGGCCTGCAGTAGGAGGGGAAACAGGAGGAATCCAAGGAGCAAGGACCTGGCCATAGTACCTTCCGCGCCTCCATCATACGCCAAAGCCCGGTGTCAGGTTCGGGGTTCCAGGCGTCAGCGGGGCCCGGCGCCGGCCGCCCATTTTCCGTTGTTTAATTGGCCGGTTTAATGGATTATAGGACGATTACATCTATTTCTACTTCCTTTATTTTGTTATGCTTACCTAACCGTAGCCATTATTTTAATGGTTATATACTGGCCGGAGCCGAGAACCCCTGAAATCATTGCGCCGTTCCAATTATTTCATTATAGCATACGTGTCAAGTCTGGAAACGTTTTCACGGCCTGCGCCCGTTGAAAACAAAGCAAATAAAGTTCGGACAGCAAATCCGCCTCGCGCGGATTTTCTCCGCCCCAACCGCCATTCGCCTGGCAACGGCGCGGTAGGGGCGCTGCTTGCTGCGCCCCCCGGGCCTGTAGCGGCCACCCCGCGTGGCGGATCCCGACCTCAGTCACCTACCGGCGCACTTGGCGGTCTAAAGACCGCCGCTACACCCGCCGGGCACGCCGGCCCCGGCCGCCTGCAAGCACTTGAAAGGACAGCCAGGATGCTGCAAGTCTGCGAGAACTCCGTTGGCGACATGTTGAAAAGCATGGCAAGCTTTGCTTACTGCCTCTTTTTACTTTTTGCTTGACAGCTTACTGGGCTTGTGCGCATCATCGGCCAATTCCGCCCGCGGAGGTGAACGATGCTCCCAGGGCGAACAGGTTTCGTACCCCATCGGGCATCTGAAGGGAACGCTCGCGCGGCATTTGGACGAGCGCGACTTCCTGCCGCGGTGGAACGATCCGAAATGAAGTGGTATCGCCGACCAGGCACGGTCGAACCAGTGCCGTCCCTGTGCACGGCAGAAGGAGAACCCCTATGGCGATCAAACGCAACCCGATCAAGGATAACCCAGGATCCCTGCAGATTGCCCGCACCAGCGGCGAATTCCTGCGCTTCACGCTGACCGTTGAGGGCCCCGCACCCATCTTCAGCTTCAACAGCAGCGTCAAGGGGGTGCTGTTCGAGGCACGTGACTTTATGGACCACGCGACGGATAAATACGAGTGGGAGCACTTGAAGAACCCTTCGGATGCGCAGGCTTTTGAACTCCTCGACTTGCACATTGCGTTCCTCGCGAACAAAGAGTACCGCTACAAAGTCGAGAGGTGTGCAGGCGATGGCTCCGTCATCGCTGTGGTCATGGAAATCGACTTCTCCGGCGACCCAACAGACCACACCGCCGAGTCGTTCTTGTTGATGGTGAGCTGATCCAATGCCAAAACGAACCACGGCCATTCTTGTCTCTCTTTGGTGCGCCGCCGCGCTGGGGGCTCAAACCGACGAATCGCTGGACACTTGGGTGCGAAATCGGATTGAGGCTAAGATTGCCGGCGCCAGGGCAACCTCCGACAAGCTGTTGGTGGAGGCAAACAGCAATCGAGTAATCCGGCAGAAAGAAGCGCCCTCCGGCGACGCCCGCTCCACTTCGTTGGTGGACGAAAGTTCAGCGACAGACTTCCTCAGCGTGGCGCTGGCTCTGGCGCCTACGGCCACGGGCACCAGCGCGACTCAGGGCAGCAACGGCTCTGGCGTCGTGACAGCAACGGCATACAGTCTTCTTGCATTGCTCAACAAGAAGAGCTTGACCGACCCAGAGTTCTACAAGAGCCACACGATGGCCCGCCAACTGTCCTTCAGTCTGGGATCGGCATCCTCGGAGAAGGACCGGGACAACACGGATCAGGCGGGCACCGTGGTCGGTTTCAAATACACGTTTTTGAACGGTCGGGATATCTACTCCCGCAGGAATCAGGAGCGCCTGAGCAAACTTCAAGGGAAGTTCAGCACCGTGACGCCAGTGGAAACGAAGGTCAAGGACACGATTCTGTCTCTGCTCTTCTGCGCCGAACATGCGGGACGAGAGGAGTTTGCCAGGTTCTGCGCGGCGCCCGACACCACCGCGCGAGTGCCAGCTCTGGACGAGGCGATTGCGAAGTTCAGGAACGAAATTCAGCCACCAGCCTCATTTGCCGCTATGGTCAAACGCGTACCGGAAGGAACACTGAATCAGGTTGATCTCCTCATCGAGAAGAATCTGGAGACCTTTGCGTCTCTGAGGGAGATGATCAACGCCACCTACGACCAGATCAAGCAGGGGAGGCAGTTGGCAATCACAGCGACGTACGTGAACCGCCCGGAATTGGGTACGGATGACTTCCATAGCGCTCTTGTGTTCGATTACGGGCTTGCACCGCGGTTGAATTGGACGGTAAACGGGAGTTTCGACCACCGCGACCGCAAGGTGGGATTCGACACACGTGGCGGGCGATTCGCGACCGAGTTCCTGAGCCGGCTGACAAGCTATGGGGATGACCTATGGGGACGTCAGCCCATCACGCTCGCGTTTGCCGGCGAAGGGAAATGGCTGACAAAACAGAAGCCGCAGTATAGCGCGCAGGCCAAGGTGACCATTCCCATCGCCGCAGGCCTTGACTTGCCGATCGTGTACCGCTGGGCCAAGCGGATCGACCTGGTCGACAAGCAAGGTAAAGAACTGAAGCTCGGTCTGACGGTGGACCTAGGCAACTTGTCGCAGATGCTAAAGAGCCGGTAGCCGCGCTGGATTGCCGATCGCAGGGGCCCACTCTATTGCTTCAGCTGCAGGACCCAGGCGGGCTGCTGCATCAGCTCTTCCGGCAGTTCGGGAAGCTCGATGGCCACTCCGCCCCTGGTCGCCTTCCATTGGATTGGCACTGTGCTCGTCCCGCCGCCTGCCGTTCAAACGCCGGCCAACTGTGCGCGAAGTTCCCGCGCCCCTGTTCGCCACCTAGCGCTATACTGGCCGGGCACGGAGCCGATATGCCTGAACTTACCAAAGAAGAACTGCTGGCGCGAATCGCGGAACTGGAAGCGCAGGTGGAAGCCAGCCGGCCTGGAGTTCAAAATCAGTGAGCAACGCGGCGTGAGCCTGCGGCGGACTGGGAACAGGTTGTGAACGCCGAGTCACCAGAAAGAGGCTGTAGACATAGGCTGTAGACTGTAGGAGGCCGGGGGAAACAATGAAAACGCAGCGCGACTACCAGCAGCCTGCAGCCTCCGGCCTGCAGCCTCGGCTCTCGGCCCGCCCGGCTCAACAGCAGACCGATCAGTTCACGCCTTTTTAAAACACACTCCACCAAGCAAAAGTCGCGCAGTTCAGGCTGTTACATCGGCTTGCAAGTCGTTGGGATTTCAAGGGCGAAGCCCTTGGCTAGCCTTCCTCAGGAATTCGCGCTCGCGAGGCCCACTTTCAGCCCAGTGTGGCTGCGATGGCTACCCGTTCGCGTCCCTGGGCGCGTACCTGTTGACCGGCTCGATTCCTTCAAGCTTTCCGAATTTCTTGACCCCTTGGGCGACGGAATCGAAAAGAGCATCCGGATTCGTTACGCGAACGCCGGAGATGATGTCTGCTCCATAGCGGAAAAGGACGTCGTTCATCGGTGTGCTTGGGCCGACAACGACGGCGGTTGCACGCCGGCTGAGTTCAAGAAGTCGGGGCAAGGTCTTGTTGATGAGGGCTGTCGCCGTGATCAGGACGATGTCAGAGCCGGGTATCACTTCCTCAGAGGCGTAGGAGGGCAGTTCTCCCTCATCCGGGTCTATCTCCAGGAAGTAGGCCGTGCGGGCGACTTGGCTGACCCGATTATTGGAAGGAAAGCGGCCGATGACGGTGACCGTCTTGCCCGCCGCGATTTCACAGATATACTCGAAAATGTTGCCTGAGCTACCCGAGGGATCGATCAGGGAGTTCAGCGCGGCCAGCCCCAGACTGCATTCCAGCGGCTCCCAATTCCTGAGGCGCAGAGCAAGCTCGAAGGCCGTTTTCTTTGTGAGTTGTCCCGAGAACTCCAGCTCCACCTTGCGGTTGGTCTTGTAGGTGTGTGCCATGCCCGTGTGTCGGCTTTCCACCACAGTCCAATAGAGGCCGACGCAGGCCCTCTTGACAGGGCAGTCGGGATGCGCCACGCTTTCCAGCAAGTCCTCGATGAGCTTCATTCGTTGTCACTCAAGAATCTCATAGTAGGGACCGTGGGCGCAGGCCAGGCACAGGGGTCCCTCATTACTGCTGATATCCCGCCCGTCGAAGATCTTCTCGCCGCATCGCGTGCAATTGACCGTGCGCCGCGGGCGCCCGGGCAGGTCCTCGGGCTTGATCGATACCCGTACCCTCTTCCAGGCCAGCAGATCAACGTCGGAGACCAGCAGGACCTTGCGGATGGCCTCCCCGGTGTGTCGGATTTCAGGTTGGACCTGCCGCACACTGACGCGGAAGGCAGCGCCGGTTTCCGTATTCACCATGGACACGGCCATCTTGCCGTAGGGCACAAGCTTTGCGCTTCGTCGCCCGAGGCGCGTGCCAGTGACGACCTGAATGGCGTCGGCGATGCAGCGGTCGTTCTCGATAAAGACAATCATCTCCTTGGGGTTCGTGGTGCCGATGAGCTCCATGGCTTTGAGCGCCAGGCGAACACCTAAGGCTTGGCCCATGCAGAGATGGCCGTGGTATTCCACACAGCGGTTGAGAAGGTCGTCAACGTCCTGGCGCATCACCGGGATTCTGCGAGGGCGATTCTCCCACGCGCCTTGGCCGGGGCTTTCCGCTCCCGTGCCTCCGCCTTCGTCTTCTGCCTCCGACAGATAGAGACCGTCTTCGAAACCGCGTAGGTCGTGATGCCGGCAACTGAAAGACCAGCTAGGCGAGTGATGGATGTATGAAGGGCATCAAAGTCAACCAGACCGCACATGTGTCACTCCTTTTGCTCGGTAGCGAGAATCCTGGAAAGAGCCCTGGACAGCATGCCAGTAATATAACCGGAAACGAGCCCGGCAGCAAGACACACACCCGCCAGCGGGGGAATGTCCTGCCATTTCACCCAGCCCGCAGTGCGCGGGAATATGGCGACCCAGTAGAAGACAAGCAAGACCGCGTTGGCCACCATCCCGGTCAGCACGCAGCGCCAGGCGTAGCTCTTGGGCCTCCCCGACGCCATGACCGCCTCAATGGCCAAGCCCGACAACCCGAGCGCGGCGAGGAACGGTAGGCTCCCGAAGGCCGCTTTTGGATTGGTTGCGACGCCAAGCAGTCTGACGATCAGCGTGCAAGAAAGGCCGAACGCGAGGGCGGCGATGAGCGCTCCTCCTTTCGCTCTTGTCAGGAGAGAGCAGCCCAACGCGACAAGGACCAGGAAGGGACCCACGACGAGGACAATGCCCGCTCCCGGTCCCGGGAGGTGCAAGACGGCATGCATCAGCGTGCTGATGGCACCCCCTGGAAAAGCGAACAGAAACAGAACGGCTCCGATACTACCGACGGCCGCGCACAAGGCAGCCTCTCTGCTATTGGGAAGTTCAAGTCTCCGACCGCCTGCTCTCGCCAAGCTGCCCACTGTCCTATCCAGTCTGGAGCTACTGTCTTGGTCGTGCACCCAGCCATCCTACATCCGGGCCGCCGTTGCTCGCAATCCCCGCGCATGCAAGCGTCTTGCGCCGCGATGAGGACCCGGCTGGTGGTCCTCGCCCCTCCGACAACTCCATGCGCGGGGTCCGAATGGTGCTCCGCTACCGGCCGCGCCGCGTCCACTGCCGGCACTGTGGAGTTCACGCCGAGGCGTTCCCCTGGGCCGAGAGGTGGGCCAGGGTCACGCGGGCGTTGGCCGGCGCGGTGGTGGTGCTGGCTCGAAGCCAGAGCTGGCAGGAGACAGCCCGCGTCTACGGGTTGAACTGGACGGGGGAAAGGGGCAGCCTGACCTGCGCAGTTTTTCTAGGGAGCTGCGCATACGGTTCGGCCCTATGCTAAGCATGATGCCGCGACGAGAGCGATGTGTGCTGCCCGGGGTTGCTTGCCACCTCACACGTGGAGCGCAATGCGGTACGGGCCGGAATAGCGCCGCGGGCGGCCGATTAGCGCTGGTCCAGCGCGGCGTCGCACCTCACGGGTCAGGATCAAAGCGGAATGCTGGACATGGCATGCTGGCGGCGTGAGCCTGCGGCGGACTGGGAACAGGTTGTGAACGCCGAGTCACTGGAGTCTGACTCCCCGGCAGGCCGCGGCGGACACTTATGCGGGGCGGCCGTTTGGGAACGAGGATTTTGTCAGCGAGATGGCGGAACGATTCGGTCGCTATTGGACTCGCGGACGTCCCAAGAAGAAGCAGGCGTTGGCCCGCCCGGCTCAACAGCAGACCGCTCAGTTCACGCTTTTTTTGAAACATGCGCCACCAAGAAAAATCGCGCAGTTGAGGCGGTCCCCATTCCCCCAGGCAGGCCATATGGGTCAGTTGACTGTTCGGAATGTTCCCGATCATATCGTGCGCGCGCTGCGAATCAGGGCGGCGCGGAACGGTCGTTCGGCAGAAGCGGAGCACCGTTTGATCCTTGCCGAACTCCTCCGAAACGACGCCCGGGATTTCTGGATGCAGGCCGACGCACTGCGCGCCCGAACTCCAAGACAAAGCACCGACAGCGGCAAGCTCCAACGCGAAATGCGAGATGAGCGATGATTGAAGCGGCGGTGGTGGACGCCAGCGTAGCGGTCAAATGGGTCGTTCAGGAAGTCCCAAGCGACCGGGCGGGTTCATTGGCCCAGGGTAGGCTTGAGGCGCCCGATCTGCTGCTGGTCGAGTGCGCGAATATCCTGTGGAAGAAGGTGGGTCTTGGCGACCTGACAGAGCACGATGCGGTTGCTCGTCTGGATGTGCTGCTCGGTGCCCCCGTGGTGCTTGCGGCGAGCCACGAGTTGCTCGAATCAGCCCTTCGACTGTCGTCCAATCTTCGCCATCCCGTGTATGGTTGCCTTTATCTCGCCCTCGCCCTGAAACGCGGACTCCCGCTTGTAACCGCTGACGAACGGCTTGCCGGTATTGCACGCAAGAAGCGCAAAGTCGCGGCATACGTGATGCTATTGAAGGATCTGCCAGACTAGGTTGTAGCAGCGTTCCTCGATTGGTCTCAGAATCGCAGGCGAAGGGCCAGTTGGAATATGCGGGGGTCGCCCGCGCTGGAGATGACGCCGTACCCGCTGCCGCCCACCGTTGCTCCGGCGGCGCCAAAATGAGGCGTGTTCATCAGATTGAAGCATTCGACGCGGAACTGCGCGGCCACCTGCTCCCTAATGGCAAACTGCTTGTACACGCCCAGGTCCAAGTTGACGTTACCCGGCGCCTCGAGAGTGTTCCTGGCCGCGTTTCCGTACGTGTAAGCAGCGTTCATAACGAACGCCTCGGTGTTGAACCAGCGATCCAGTGTACGTTGGGAACGAGGTAGTTTCGGGTTGGCCACCTGGTTCGGCCGGTTGGTGGTGCCGGTATTCGCGGGGTCACCCTGGACCCCGGCCGTCACCGGCCGTCCCGACGACAGCGTCGTGATTCCGCCCATCGCCCAGCCGCCCAGCAGCAGGTCGGCCGCCTTCGGCATTTTGCCAAAGTACTTCTTTCCGCGCCCAACTGGCAGATCGTAGTTGTAACTGGCGACGAAACGTTGCGGACGATTCTCATCGGCGAGCGCGCGCTCCAGGTGAAGGTCGTATGGATTCTGTGGCTCGCCGGAAGTGTTGCCCGCGTCGGCGCCGCCGTGGCCGTCACTGATCGCCTTGGACCAGGTATACGATGCCAGCAGGCTCAGGCCGGCCGAAAACCGCTTTTCCAGCTTTGTCTGGAAGGAGTGGAAATTCGAGTTGCCGCGCCATTCCCGTCGGAACATGTCGGTCAGCGGCGTAATCGGATAATCCAGCCCGGGAACCACCAACGACTTGAGCGGACGGCGGCTGTTGATGTCGCCCGCGCCCGGCTCAGGCGCGTTGGCATCGCGCCGGATGAGCAGGTGCGAGCCCTTCGACGCATAGTAGCCGGCCTCGATGGACACGTTCGGTGTCAACTGCCGCTGGATCGCGAAGTTCCAGTTCTGCGCGTAGGCCGTGAGGTTGGCCCGGTCCTGGGAAATGGTTTGCAGGTTGGTCACGTTGGCCTTGACCGCATTAGGCGGGTAGCCGGTGCGCAGAACGATGTTCGGCGTGATGCTGTCCGTAGAGAAAGCGGACTGAAAGAAAAACGGCGGGCCGGCATGCAGGTAGCGGTCGCCGTAGTTGTCTACCCCGCCATAGTAGATGCCGTAGCCGGTGCGAACAACTGTCTTATCCGTCACTCGGTAAGCAATCCCCAGGCGCGGCGCGAAGTTCAGCAAATCGGGTTTGACGGTAGCGCGGTCCTCGAGCGAACCGTCCTTGGCCAGCAGCAACCGCGGATGGGCGGGGTCGGTATCCATGTCGAAATTGGCGAAATGGTTGTATTTCTCGTACCACGGCCCGGTGAACTCGTAGCGCAGGCCGGCGTTGATGGTGAGGCGCTGGGTCGCCCGGAAATCTTCCTGAACATAAAAATGGTACAGGCGCCGCCGCTGGTTGCCGTTGGCGGCATTGGAGAGCTGTGCGTTCGATGGAATACCGAGCAGGAAGTCCGCAAACGGCGTTCCCTGCCCGGTTGTTCCCTGGCGCGTGAAGTTGCCATTGAACGTCAAGTTGCCGTTCGCCTGGTACACCTGGTAAGTCGGTTGCTGGATGAAGGAAAGATTAAGGCCGAATTTCAGGGCGTGCCTGCCGCGAATCCAGGCCAAGTCGTCCACGATCTGGCGGTTTTGCGAGCCGGTGATATTAGGCGTTGAGTTCTGTGTGCCCAGCGACCGGTACCCATTAATGCCGAAAACGGCAAGGCCCGGCAGGTCGAAGGGCAACCCCTTCAACCCGATCTTCTTGTTCAGGTTTTCGTCGGTGGGCACCGTGCGCCGCGTCAGCAACCGGTTGTAGCCGAGTTTCAGCGTGTTGAACAGCGTTGGGCTGAAAATGTGCGTGTGGTTCAAGACGAATGAGCGTCCGCTGTTCCGCGCCGTCGTCGACACGTCGCCGCCGCCGTAGGCCGGCGGAGGGAGATTCGGCCCGCCGAAGTGAACGTACCCCAGATAGCTAAAGCGCCCGAAGATGTTGTCCCTGGAATTGAAGCGGTGGTCGATGCGCGTGTCCCACTTGTTGGTGCTGTCGCGGTCAACCGGGTTGTACAGGAAATTGTTGATGAGGCCGGCACGATTGGGAAGCGGGTAAAACTCGACCGCGGCGCCCGCCACCGGGTCGATCCGCGCAGCGGGTATCACCGCGCCAGCGAAGAGCTGCCGCCGCCGGGTCGAATTATCGAAAGTGGCGGGGTCGTAGATCACCACCGGCGCGTTGCGCAAAATCGACCGCGAGAAATCGCCTCGGCGCTCCAACTCCGTCGGCACAGTGGAGAGCACGGTTCCCGCCGAATGGAAACGGGTGCCTTCCGAGTCGAAGAAGAAGAAAGTCTTGTCCTTGCGGATGGGCCCGCCCACGGCGCCGCCGAACTGGTTGCGCTTGTACGGCGGGTTCGAGGCGGCCGGGTCGTCGAAGAAGTTTTTGGCATCAAACGACTCGTTGCGTACGAACTCGAACAACTGGCCGTGGATCGCGTTGCCGCCCGCCCGCGTGCTGACGTTCACCACCCCGCCCACATTGCGCCCGTACTCGGCCGAGTAGGCGTTCGTCTCGACCTTGAACTCCTCGATGGCGGCCAGCGACGGCTCCACCACCTGGGCGGTCCGCCCGGCGGCAGCGTGCTGATTGCTGTTGTTGTCGATGCCGTCGAGCAGGTAGTTGTTATGCCCGGCGCGCATCCCGTTGGAGGTGAAGCCGCCGAAGCGCGAGCCGGGCGGGGGATTATTCGTGCCCGACGTCAGCAGCGCGAGCTGCAGGTAATCGCGGCCGTTCAGCGGCAGGTCGGCGATCTTTTTCAGGTCGATCACCTGGCCCTGCGCAGCGCTGTACGCCTGCAGTTGCGGCGCGTCGGCGGTGACCACCACTTTTTCGGCGACGGCCCCGACCGGGCAGACAAGGTCGACGATTGCCGCTTGCTGCAGCTCCAGCTTGATGCCGTCGCGCACCGCGGTCTTGAAACCGTCCTGGGACGCGGATACCGAGTACGAGCCGACACGCAACGGCACCGAGCGATACACGCCCGCTTCGTTAGCGACCGTCTCGACGGCAACATTCGTTTCCACATTTCGAATCGTGATTTTCGCGCCGGGAATGCGGGCGCCGGATTGGTCGGTAACCGTGCCCGTGATGCGCGCCGTGTCCACCTGCGCGGCCAGTTCGACGCCGAACAATAAAAAGGCCAGGACCAAAGCCCGTGATCCACGCATGGCAGCCTCCTGAATGCCCTGAGTCTAATCCCGTACGTCCGCGCGATGCAACAGGCAACACGAAGCGTCTCGAGAGGGACGGATGCAGCACAGGCGAAGCTGGCAAAGAGTTTCGACAGAGCGTAGGCACAGCAGTCGCAGAAGCTCAGGCAGGAATCGCCACGATTGCGGACGCGTCGATTACCATCCCGTTCTCAGGCGGGCAGGCCGTGTTCGTCGAAGCCGATTATCTCTTCCGGCGTGCGCGTATCCTGGTCCGGGAGCTTTCCGCAGCGCTCGCTAATGGCCGGGAGCTGCTCTTTCAGCCGCAGCGCGGAGGCGCCACCCGTCTCACGGGGGAAAGGGAACAGGCTGAGAGCCTGTCGGAGAGAAATTGATTGAATTCCTGGCCGGCTGCGTGGGCGCGAAATGTTGCGGCAACGGAATCGCGCTGGGAATGCACGTCGCGTAAGGAACTGGGACCGGAGAGCATAAAACACGGCGCGCAAAAAGCGTCTCCGAGACTTGCAGGTCCTTCCTCTCCGGTGGCGGAACAGCTTCAGCAGATTATGCGTGGCACAGATCAGCTTCCATTCGCCGGAGGCGCGCTCCAGGCCACGTAGTCGGAAGCGGCGGATGCCCCGCACCTCTTTGATCTGGCCGAACACCGGCTCAACCACGGCCTTTCGCAAACCGTAGGCCGCCCTGCCGGATTCACTCGCGAGAAGCTCACGCATGTGCAAGGCCTCTGCATTATTCGGCGCGTTCGCGGGTAAAGGAGCACCCGGTGGCCGCGGTTTCGAGTCGGGGCAGACTACCACGTTGATTCCTTCCAGCGCAGGATCGTGCAGGCTGTTCGTGTCCCAGTAGCCGGCGTCGGCAGCGACGACTTCCGGGGAGGCACCAGTGGCTTCCCGAACTGCTCTAGCCATTGGAACCAGTTGCTGACGATCAGTGGTCTGTTGAGTCAGTTCGGCGGCCACGATGACCTGCGCGTGCGAGTCGGCGGCAATCTGCGCGTTGTAGGCTTGTATAAAACATTTTCGAGCGTTATCGTGCATGACCCGGGAATCGGGGTCCACGAAGTTGTACTGGCGGCTCGGTTCGGCGACCCTCTTACGGGCACGCTGTAACTGCTTCTTCGCTTTCTTCTGTTTCCCAGAATCGTCCGGGTGCGGGTTGGCGTCCCGCCGCGGACGGCCGCGCTTGCGCGGCTGGGCGATTCGTTGGAGCTCTTCCAGGCGCTGTTGTGCTTCACGTTCTAATTCGGCTTTGGCTTGCCTTAGCTTCGCCAGACGGCTCTTTGCCTGGGCCAACTCCGGCGGCAGCGGATCAGCCGGTTGCCCTTTGCCGTAGCGCTGATCCTCCTGCTCGTCAGTGCGTTCCGCTTCGGCGAGCAAGCGTTCCACCGTCTGCTGCCAGTATTGCTCGCGTTCGCTCAGTTTCTTGTAACCCACCGAACGACGTGTGCTGGCGTTGGCCATGATCTTCGTGCCATCAATAGCGACGTTGCCGAGTTTCACCAATCCGGCTTGTTGGCACAGTCGAAGAGCCTGCCCAAACAGACCGGCCAGCGCGGACAAGTGCTGTCGCCGGAAATTCGCGATGGTGTCGTGATCCGGGTGCTGATCGGCAGCTAGATACCGGAAGGCAACGTCGTCGTAGGTTGCGCGTTCAATCCGGCGGGAACTCGTCACGCCCATGCAGTAGCCGTACAGCAGCAGGCGGGTCAGCAACAGCGGGTGGTAGGCCGAAAGGCCGCGACCATCCTTGCGGTCATACTCGGCGTAGATCGCCGACAGGTCCAACTCATTCATCACGTCGGCGATGAAACGCGCCAGGTGATCCTCGGGAAGCCAGTCTTGCAGCGAAGGAGGCAGAAGAAACAACTGATCAAGTGCGCAAGCGCGGAAGCGTTTGTTCACACCCGCACAATGCCGCAGTTCCGCCTGGATGTAAAGTGCCTCGCATGGTTCTATCTCCGACAGGCTCCTGAACTGCGCAGTTTTTCTTGGGGGAGCTCCGCATACGGTTCGGCCCTATGCTAAGCATGATGCCGCGACGAAAGCGATGTGTGCTACCCGCGGTTGTTTGCCAGCTCACACGTGGAGCGCAATGCGGTACGGGCCGGAATGGTGCGGCGGGCGGCCGATTAGCGCTGGTCCAGCGCGGCGGCGCACCTCACGGGTCAGGGTGAAAGCGGAATGCTGGACGCGGATTGCGGCGTTGTGCCGCTCCCGTTGGAAAATCGCGTGGAATGTCCCTTGCGCCGGGAGACGAGGAGGTGTATACAAGCAATCCAGGGGCTAAACTATCGGGGGCTCAGCAATCGGCAAAACT
>Ga0315289_10009276_pt1 | contig 14172 bp, 32 predicted proteins | sample YL17G11_40_MG_FD_203452 | JGI IMG/M metagenome (GOLD analysis project Ga0315289, IMG submission 203452) | Sediment microbial communities from Yellowstone Lake, YNP, Wyoming, USA - YL17G11_40 | ecosystem: Environmental > Aquatic > Freshwater > Lake > Sediment | place: USA: Wyoming | collected...
TTCTTCGGTTATACGCAAATCTTCTCGCTGTCTTTCCCAATCACACTGCTCATCATATAAACGATTTTCTTCTACATGTATGCGTCGTTGTTTTTCCATCTCTTCTATTTCACGCTCATATTCGAGTTGCCGTTCTTCCTCACGTTCTTCTTCTCTACGTCTTTCTTCACGTGCTTCGTCTTCTCTACCATCAAAATAGGCACGGTCGGGTCCATCATAAGCAAAACTACTGTGACCAAAATCGCTTCTGCCATGCTTCTCGTCTTCTTTACCTTTTCGGTATTCTTGTTCTTCTTCGTAACTTCTGTACATAATATCAGATTTTAATTTTCAAAGATATGTATTATATTAATAATAAGCAACAGTTTTTGTATTTTTTATTAGACCCGCAAGGACACTTATCGTTTCTATTCACATCAATAGATTTGGGTAGTTTAAAATCTAATTCTTCGATTTGTTCTTCAACACCATTAAGATGATTAATTTCATGCTGAAAAACTTGACCATCAAATCCTTTACGAAACTCATTGTTATGCGATTCCCCATTAATGTTGTAGAAACTAACACTAACACCACGACTGCGTTCGGCGACTACCATTCTGTTCTTCCACGTCAAGCAACCCTCTGCCTTAATTTCCTTCATACCTTCATATGAAATAATTTCTGGGTCAATCACAAGTCGCCAAACACCATCAATACCGTCTTTATGTGCGAAGACTCTTAACATGAATCTCTCACCATTAAGACTAACTTGATTTCCAGCAAGACCCGCTGCGTTAGGACGAGTACTCGCAAAGTCTAGGAAATCTTCTAAGACTTGGCGATGCTCTTCAAAAAAGGCATCAATATCAACAATCTCCGGAACTTTCGGAGTCTGCTGATTGGGTATAATTTCGAATATATTCATAAATTAAATCATTTCTAATGCATGGTGTAAACCGACCTCCATAGCCTCTTCGTATGTCTGAAACTCTTCATCCCTAGCGTCGTTAATGGCTGTCTGAAAAACACGTCCCACTTCATTATCACGTGAACTGGCTACACAAATATGTACAACATAATCTTTGTATTTACGTACACCATCAACTGTACCACTAAGTGTTCCAGAGACTACGTAGACTTGAATGTTATGTACTTCTCTCAGCCAACGCTGAAGTACACTCTGTGTTGGTCGGGCATACATGATGTAGTTCTTATTTGAAAAGTCTGCACCTGGGTCAAAATTACGGAAATAACCCTCACTACCCTCAAGTTCGCCTTTCTTATAACCAAACGGACCACCACCTTCAGGATATTCTCGGTCTATTTTGGTATTAAGGTATTCGGTAATACTACCTTTTACAATAGCATCGAATTTCTTTTCTTTACAGAGTTTAGCAGTTACTAAACCTATCTTTGTATCTTCAATTGGTTTATTCATGATATTATGTTTAAAATCATTATAAAATCCTTAACCCTCATATTAATGAGATTGTGAAAATCCTCACGCTTGAGTTTGGGTTGACTACTAAATTGACAAGCAAGACCAATTACATCTGTTCTAAACCTAGTATCGGGTCTTAATTCAATCTCTCTTAGTGCGAGTGTGATATACTCCAACTTTCGCACGTAACTAACGTCTTTTCTTTTGTTTTTCATGATTACCGTAGTTTCATATGATTAATAAACTCAAAACCCTCGTCATTAACACATTCGTAGTGAATGAGTTTCCATTGTGGATATTCTTTGTAGTGCTGTTCAATCATTTCATGGTCGAAAAGTTTTTTATGCTCTTCTTCAGTCCAGGAATTACTGAATCCACCAGTTTCGACGTTAAGCCATGCGTACATCATAATTGTTTTTATTTGATTATACGAAATCTATCGGGAATTGTTACAATTTTAGACGATTTTTTTCGTTTATCAAATTGTTTAATACGGAGAGTTGATATCCAATATATTTTTCGGTAATTATTGCAGATTTAAAAACATAAGTATTTTCGTTCTTTGTCTCGGAAGGAATGCCATCGTGATGTATATTGTGACATTTGTCGCAAAGGCACACTAAAGCATCTACCATCTGTATTTCATATCCATGAATTTTATCATAATTAGGATGATGGGCACGCATATCAATTGTACTCCAACATAGCACACACACAAAATTCTTTTGTAGTTTAACCCAATCGGCAACAATTTTCCAGTATAATGTGTTGACAAATATCCAATAATTTTCGTGTGATAAATATTTATGAATATAATCGGCAATATGGTCAGGATTAACGTTATGGCTAGTTAAATCCTGATTAATTTTATCCCATCTTTCTTTAAGAAAGAATGGACTTTTTGATTTCTTATGGCATTCCACATCCAAATATTTCTCGATGAATTCTGCCGTTTCATTTGTGGTTATTTGCGGATATAACATAGTAATAAATTAAAATAGGGGAGAACGAATCTCCCCTTTTGTTATTTTTATATGAATTATTCTAAATTAAATCCTTTTGATAATAGTCGAATCGTTTCATACGTATTTCTTGACCTTTGTTCTTCAAGTTCCTTATCACGTTCTTCCTTCTTATAACGATGAACTTCAGAATCGTTGTGACATTTATACAAACAATCTAACTTTTGAGTTATGGTTAGAGTACTGAATTCTTTTTCCGAAATATAACCCAATTTCGCTAAGATTGCTTCTCTCGATTCATCACCAACATTAAGTTCTAGTGTACCGGGAAAATTTTGTGTTGGTTCACTTACATCGGTTTTTTCTTCAACAGGAACGTTTGTTGGGAGTTCAACGGGAGCATTTGCCAATTTTTCGGCAATTGCTTTTTTCATTTTGCTACTTTCGGCATATAGATACACTCGATATCTGGCTTCGGCATTAACATCGGTTGCCATTTTTTTGGTCGGAGCACCACCAATCCAGACATTATTATCATCAAGAATTTTTAATTCTTTTAGTATTGGTAATGTTATTTGACTGTTCCTTTTCTTCTTTTCGTCGTTAAGCATGTAGAAATCACGAGCATCTATTTTTACGGGACCATTATCTCCTGGAATAAATACCTTAAAAGCCTCTTGGCTTGATTTTGGAGTGGTTATCAAACGATTCTCAATATATATCAGACTAAGGATATTTAGTGTTTCGGGTATTGTATCAATATCTGGGGTAGTTAAATGCAATTTAATGAATTCTTCTTTTGAAATAAAAGCCATCGTGTCAAGTACTAACGCTTTCTTTTTGCTTACTTTCTCAGTTTCCTTTTCCTTCACTTTCGACGAAGGTTTTTTTAGTGTGTCTTTTATACGTTGAATATCTTCATTAGTTATAATTTCTGGACCAACATACATCAATTCCCTTTTCTCGTTTCGAATAATTAAACCTGCTTCTATGAATTTGCATTGTGAGTAACTGTTATCGAACTTAAATTTTTTAGATGCATGTATTTTTTTTCCTTCTTTATCATAAAACTCAAACAGTTTTTTTGCGACAACCCATGTGGGTGCATTGTCTCTGAGGTATTCTGCAAATAGTTTAAGACCTGCTCCACCTCTAATCATCGTTTCTACGATAGTTTCATTTTCATTTTCCTTTTTCATAATAGTTTTAAATTTTCTTCAAAGATAAGAAACATATTGTTAACTTGCAAGTATTTCTGAATTTTTATTGAAAAAATAAGTTATTTAGTGGAAATGCGTATAGATAATGTCAAAACCAATGCCAAGGTCAAAGACCTCCTCCTACAGCAATGGCAATGGCAAAATCTATGTCTAGTCGTATCATAATTATCAAATGCTCTGCATTTATGTAACTTATGATACTGCGTAGTCGTTTTCGAACGCTACAAAAACGTAGTTTTAAATTGTAGGAGAAGCGGTTATCCAAGCCTTCCGGCTCGAAATTTTACTTGTCGTTTAGTTATATACTAATTATCATATTTTAAAGAACACTTCCACTAAATACAAAGAGAAGCAGACTAGGCTTGTGCTTTGTCTACCCCCCACCTTATTTTTGTGTTATTATACTTCCTTTACTTTCGGAAGAAAGATGTCGATTACTTCTTGGAATCTATCGCAATCCCCAATACGCATTGCTGCGACTTCTTTGATGGATGCTTGACGTGATTTCTCAAACTCAGCACGAATGGATTGAACTTCTTCATTCGCCTTCTGATATGCCGAGTCATAAACCATACGCATTTGTTCGTTGATACTATTAACCTGATTTACCTCATCGGCATTGATTTTCGCAATATCTGCGTTACGAGCAGTAACGATATTCTTGATTTTAGCAAGAGTATAGTTCACCTTCTGTTCGTATTCTCTGTGAAGACTAGCGAGTTCTTCGTGAGTCTTGAGAAGACCTTCTGAAGTGTGGTGAACATCAATTTTAACCGGACTTTTGCTTCCATCACCTTTAATAACAGTCCACTCAATTGCGGGGATGGTCGGCAATTCTCTCCTGAGTCTATCAAGAGGACTGTCTTTATGAATGAACTGACCAATATGTGATGCGAATGCTTCAGCCTCGATATAAGCATTAACTTCAGCAACGCTCAATTGCTCCCAACCATAGTTATCATCCACCTCTGGCAATAGTTCTGCTTTTTCTTCTTTAGGTCTTTCGGGGAAAACAACAGAAGATGTGTCTGCTTTAACATATTTTATATGCTCAAGCCACTTGTCTTTTGCCTTGATATTTTCCATGAGGAATGCTTGGGTAGCGTGAAGACTTGCCTTTTCTTTAAGCAAAGAAATGACATTTACGGGCATTTTTTTACCTTGAACAGTAACAAAGTCTTCTTTGTCAACCCTTACAGTCTTGCTGTAGTTGTTGATACCGCTTAATATATTAGCGATTTCCCCTGCCCTCTGTGAGCAAAGATTGGAAATTGATTGTGCTTGTGAAAGGCTGAGACCTTTAGAAGAAAGAGAATTTTTTCTGGAAATAGTAGATACGTTTTTCATAGTTAATAATTTTAAGTTAGATAATAATAATTTTTAGAGTTAAGAGACTGCAAAGATAAATAACATTTTTCAAACATGCAAGGATTTTTAAAAATATTTTTTCACATACACTACTTTCATAGTACATATTTTTGGTTGCTCTTGCTTTTTATTGCAATCATCGTGCAACGTTTTCAGTGCTAGAAAGATTTGTTTCTGCTTACTATTTGTTTTAAAAAAACTCATTAACCAATATTTTTTTACCATATTGAAACTCCGATACCCTATATGTAATTGGATTTTCCTCGTTATTTTCGAGTCTGTATTCCCAATATCCCCAAATTCCAGGCGTTTGATATTGCCTTCTTAGATATAGTCTGTCTTTCGGTTTAAATTGACACTCTTTTGAGTATATGGATATCTTCCCATAGATACTATCTTGTGTCGTTTTAACCCAAACTATTGTGGGGTCAGTAAAACGTTGTGGGGGTGTAATCCTATATTCCAAGAAATTTCCCACGTATTTTCTTGTAATAAATAGTTCGTCTTCGAGCAAAAGTTCAGAATCTCTTGTTGTTCTACAAGAAGATGCTAAAATTAATACTATAGCAATAACAATTACTGTCAGCCAATAACTAATTTTTTCCTTCATTTTCATTATTAGCACCGTTGAAAATATTGCGAAAGTCGCCATCAGCATCGCAATGCTCTGGAGGGTAGCCGTGCCTTCTTATATTCCTATGACGTAGCATTCTGTTTATCAGTGTTGTGATAAAATGTGTTATAGTATATAACATCATCATTGACCCTAGCCAATACCAAAAGTTTGTAAAAATAAATTCAAGTAATTTCATAATAATTTATATTAACAATATTTAAAAAACCATTCTCTGTCATGCACCTCAAGAAGTTCCGGGTACATTTCTAAGTACTTTTCGATAACCACACGTGCTTCTTCATCGCTCATGTGAAATGTCGAACATGCGAGATTCTCCATTAATTCATCAAATTTTTCCGTTGTCATATTTATTCGATTGATTCTATTATCGTTAAATTGATTGGAAATAGGCACGTGATTCTCTGTTGCATAACACCGCCATTACCGGGGTTTTCGTTGACAAAAAATTTGTATGCACCATCATTCATAATATATCCATTGGCGTAAATTGTGTCACGATAGCGATTCATTCCTGAATGTAATATTATTAATTTATATTTTTTCATATTATTTTCTTCTATTATACGAAATAAAATTGGAATTGTTACAAAATTTACTGATTATTTTCAGATTTTTCTTTCTCGTGCTTTGTGTAAGCACCTACTGCCCAAAATGCTGCGAATGCAAAAATTGCCGTACATATATAACCCCAAATATTGCTTTCTGTATCAATTTTTGTCATATTACAAGAATAAGCATACACTATAAAATAAATAACGCATATGAATATTTTTAAATATTTCATTATTGATTGGGTGTTATATACTGTAATGTCTACATTCCTTTGTTCTGAATTATAAGTAAATACTCCGATTTTAAATATTTGAATAAACAATATATTCCCAAGTTACATCCCACATAATAACATAATGGTCACCATATGATAGTTTAACTTTACATTCGCTACTTTTAACATAAGGTTCTGGTGAATTATCGTCATCATCTATGTCATAAACCCACACCTCTTCAACTTGTGCTCCTTTATAAGAACAAGGACATTCGTGAGATTTTTTGTGAAATTTTTTGATGAGGCTATTAAAAACATTAGATGGAATATTCCAAGTATCTTTGTTTCCTTCGGCAATAGTTACCGAATCACCATTACCCCAAATATATAATTTTTCTGGATTACTTCCACTTCTAATGTATGACATAACCTATCTCGTTAAGAAACTAAGTTTGCTCTTAAGCATATTAATATCTTTAATATAAACATCACTAACAAACTTTCCCGCTTCGGGACTCATGCCATCGAATGAAATTGTTTGTAGTTCATGTTCATCAAAAGCAATCTTGTTTTGTAATTCCTGGATTTTGGCTTGGCGAATATTACTCGCCCATGTGCGAATAAATTCATCATCATAATATTCTCTTTCCATATCAAAGTCAAATTTACATTTTTCTCCGCTCTTTAGAGAGCAATCACCATTAGATTGCTCCCAAGGGCATTTACCACTATAACACATTAGTTTGCGAGTTTCTTTACGCCAGTAAGTTGCACGGGTTTCAACCCATCGAATTTCACAGAATACTCATACACCTCAGTATGATTCTTCTGAGCAACAGCAACCTCACTCTCGTGATAGGCTTGTTTCCAAATCGGTGACCCATTAAGGTCTTTCTGAATGTTCTCGTCATTGACGGGTGAATAAACTTTTACTGTTTCCATATCGTATTTTTAATTGTTTACAAATGTAGTAATATTATTTTAATATCCAAGGATTATTTACTATGTTTTATAAAAAAATAATGAAATTCGTCATCAATTCCAAATCGTTCGTAGATTGACCTCATTATCATAATCTTATCAATCTCCATCAGTTCTGGGAGTTCGTATGGGAGTTCATCATTCAATATTTCCAAGACTCTGCCGATGATTACGTATTTTCCATCTCGACTATAGAAGAAAGTGTATGTATTTTCTTCATCCCCGTCATAGTCCTCTAAATCTTCATTGGGATTATCTAGTAGTTGCGTGTACCTCTCGTATGGTATTGACACACCATACATAAAATATTCTTTAAGTTCGGGGTTTCTCATGATTATATATTTTTATCTTACTCCATATCCAATACCATTCCATCAATATTCCAATCCACCCAAGCCTTGCATAGGAGCAAGTTAATGCCAAGCATATACGTATTAACCATATTATGCTTCCAGTTATCTGGATTTTTAAAATGTTTAATTGACACCATTTTATTGGCTCTGAACCATATGCCGAGTTCCCATTTTCTGAACTCACTGCGATATCTGAATTTGCCAATGACTTCATCGGGTTTCTCAAACCTATGACGAAAGACAAAGGTGAGGTTCAATTTGTTTATTTTAAATTGTTTTATAGCCATATTAACATTGGTTTGAAAAATAAAATATCGTCCATAGAAAAATAACAAGTACTATTAACCAAGAACTTCCTACCGTACTAAACCTTTGGTATGGGTCTTTGCCGATTTTCTTATTAAATATTATCGCTCTTTCGATTATACTTTCAATTAAGAGAATTGAAAAATATAGTGCCCAACCAAAAATTACCATTTCGATGTATAGTTTCATATTCATATTTTATTTAGTTGTTTGATTAAATTATCTGCCAATATTATCGATGTACTAATAATAGTATCAATTTCCATATCGTTGAATGATACACCACTTCTTCTTCCCGCAAGAATTCCTTTTGCCATATCCATAGCAATTGCGGTTCTTATATCCATACCAGTATATCCGATTGTTGGATATGCTGGCATCTCCGCATAAATAATTTTTTTACTCATAATATTATTCTCCTATTAATTTATTTAACATTTTTCCATCAGTACAGTAGAAATGACATAATTCAAATCCACGTTTCTTACATTCTTCTTCAATTATCTCGTCTTGAACATCTTCCTTCGAAGTCCATTTAGGATTCTTCTTTGCTGCTCTGATGATGTTCTTCCTATGTTTATCTGTCATCATTAATTACTTAAGTATTAATTCTTTGTAAACGATAACCAATAGTATCAATAACGATATAATACAATCGGCAAGTAAATACCTTTTAATACTTTTATTGAATTTCTTTCTATCCATGAAGTCATCGCTGAGTTTATACGCAATAACCGATGAAACAACTAGTAATGATATACCCGCAAACCAATGTGGAGTGAAGAATAATCCAACAACGTATATCAGATATAATACCTCAATTATAAGTATTGGCACATTTCTCTTGCGTTTAATTGTAGAATTCCAACGAGTTTCTAGCATGATAATCTTTGAGATTTCATATGCGATGAAGCAGAATGTTAAAAATACGACTAGTTTCATAATTTATATTTTTCTGTATTATACGAAACAAAACAAGAATTGTTACAAAACTAAACGATTATTTTTAAAGAAAAACTCTCATCGAGCGTTTTTTCCAAAGAATCGAAAATCTCGGTGTGATTCTCCCAGAATATTACACAATCAACCAATTCTTCGGTTGCTTCATTGCCTTCCTTATCTCGGATATCAAATTTGCTCTTGAGTTTTTCTACAACCTCGGAAACACTGAGATAATCCCAGTTAATTTCCATCAAATAATCAATTACTCTTTTCATGACGTTTAAGTTTTCTTTTAATTGCTTTAAAAGCATCAGCAATCATAGTCCATGCATTGCAGTATGCTTCAAAATCATCGTCTTTATTTGTACGATACCTTATACCGGGAAAATTCTTGGTTATTTCAACCAATTCTTCTTCTGTTATTGTTCCTTTTTCAAATGTTATCATAATAATTTAATTTAATTTTTCTTTCCAAATATTTTTATCATTAAATATACCATCCTCTTCACCCATATCATTATAGTGTTTCAAACACTCTTCTGTTGCGGGGTACATCAATAGTCTATCGACAATCTCCCAATACTCCTCAAACTCTGGGTCATTTCGTAGTTCTTCTCTTAATCTGTCGGCTTCAACATCCCAATCCTCTGGCTCTTCCCAATATCCAACAAAGTGAATAACTGTTGCGTCATCACTCCCAATATCTTCTAGATTTGCCGGGTCGATAACCATTATACCGTACTTAAATTTTTCCATATATCTGTTTTATTATAAATCAATTCTATTAGAAAGCACAACTGCAAGTTTAGTGGGACGACTCATCGCAGTGTATCGTAACTGATTACGTTCACGCATAACCCAATTTTCGCTAATGTCGTTACACATAATATAAGCATAATTATATGTGCTCCCCTGTGCTTTATGTGCCGTTAAGAAATAACCGTAATCCAAGTCCTTGGAAATAACATCGTTACTGTCACGAAACATTCCGTTACGGAATTTATCAATTCCAATAAGTATCAAATTATTGCGTCTGAACTCATAATATTTTCTCCAGAGTTTCTTATTATCCTTTGCCATGTCACGAAAAAAATCATGCATTTCGGCATATCGGTGGAGATTATCAAAATCATTTGTATCGACAATGAATACTTCTTCAAACTTGAATTTACCCCTTGGTAAGTCTTCTCGTAACTTAACTACAAAACCATTTATTCCGCTAGGATTTATTCTTTTTTCTGATTTCTCGATTACGTGGTAATCTGCAGAATTTTCAATAATGTTGTAGTTTTGTTTATCGTTGGTAAGTGTTCTGTATCCCATTAGTAAATCCCCTGTCTCAATTATATCAATATCATTACCAAGTAAAGCAGTTCTAACTATTTTATTTGCTGTCATAACAGTATCATTTTTCCATGCAATTCCTTTACAGTAATTACTGTTTTTTTTGAACTCATCCGATGAAAATTTTTCAATAACCGCTTTACGAAATTCTTGTTTTTTTGTGGTGAAAATAACACCCTCTCCTCTTTCGTTTAGATTAGTTTTTCGTAAAAACCCACCATCAATACTATCGATATTCTCTCTCATATCAACATAAAGCGATAGCAGAGGGTTGGAGTCTACTTGCCTTTCTACTTTTATTAACCAATGCACCTCAATATCTGGTTGAGTAAATACTACTGAACTAACCTCTCCCACAGGCGGGATTTGAAGCGGGTCGCCGACAAAAAGTACCTTTACTCTACTATTTTTCGTAAGTTCTTTTATTAAATTAAACAACGATTCATTTACCATTGATGCTTCATCAATAATACAAAAATTATAGTCTCTGATTTTCGGTATTGCAATTGGATTAAAGACTGGATTGTTCGGATTAAATTCATCAAGTCCCACGTCGGCGCGCAAACCAAGCAGACTTTGCAACGTTTTGGCATCTTCCCCCGTAAGTTCGGCAATGACATTTTTTGCCTTGTGAGTGGGCGCTGAAACCACAACCCCATAGGGGTATTCATTCAATATTTTCTTTAATATTGTTGATTTACCGCTACCTGCTACCCCTGCTAGAGTAAAAAAGGTTTGCCCCGGCGTTTTAAGCCATGCACGAATTTTATTAATACCTTCGTATTGCTGGTCATTAAAAGTGATGATTTTACCAGAAGGAGTCAGTAATTGATTATCAGGCAAATCATCAAATAAATCCTTTGATTGTTTCATTGGTTTATTCTCAAACAAATCATTCAGACTAATGAAATCTTTTCTTGGAATTCTATCCATTCTTCACTAATTCAAGTGTTTTCATCAATTGCTTCAAGTGTTCGAGATTAACAAACTTCAAATCGGGCATCTCATAAAATTCAACAGTATAACCACCGTCGTCATTCACCTCGTCGTTGCTACACGATATAAGCAAACACTTATCTTGAATCTCATAAGTATAGTAATGAAATGTCTCTAACGGACTACTTGTTTCGTCTTGTCTTTGAAACCCTAATTTTAATAAATTCTTTTCTGTTATCTTTTTCATTTTTCCTATCCATTTTATTGCTACTTCGCCATTTTTCTTTATATATACTTTAACTTTATCTTCGATGCCTTTTGGGATATAAATATCTTTATACGCTATGCGTTTTGCCGCCATTATCGGGTCGTTCCAATAGTCTTTTTTAGCCTTCTTATGATACGTTCCGTTCATTCTATAAATTTTTTGAGGTTTAATAGTGTCTGTATTTCCATTTCTTCTTCTTGTTCCCAATCGCCATTGCCATTGGTTCTTGCATACGAATATCTCCCAATTGCATCGAGAATCTCGTTGACTTTATCTGCGTGACCCGTCCATCTACAAGTGTGTAGACGAATTAAAAGTCTGCGGTAGATTTGTAGTTCTTCTTTTTCACTTGGTCTTTCCATTTTTTACTATTGCTTTTCTTATTATTTTAAAATGCTCCCAACGATATCCCACTTCTCGAAAATCTCTTAGTTGATACCACACCAATCCCATTTCCCCCTCAATACGATAAACCATTTTCTTTATCCCATTACCTTTAATTCCCACATATTTCGGTGGATATTCATCCTTGGTGATTTCTATTTTCATTTTGTAAGCCAATTATCTTGCTTTTTAGTGACCAAATCCTCATACATCCTAATGATGCCACTTTTAATTGTTCTTCAGCAGTTAATTTTCTGCTATTCTTTGTTTTCGCTGGTTTACGTATCTCTCTTGCATATACACTAGCACCTTCCCAACTTCCTCTATTACAAACGTAAATTCCTGCTTCTTCAGGTATTAAGTCTTTACACTTTTCATATAAATCTTCGGGCATTGCATAATAAAAATATGTTATTCGTCCCGCTCTGTCTTTATGATGATGTCCTTTCTTAAAATCTTTTAATAAATCAGCCTTACTTATCTTAATCTCAACCTCAGTTGCTATTCCCGATTTTGATACTATGAATAAATCACATTCATGCATCCAAGTAAATCCCCAACTGATGTTCGGCACAATAACATATTGTCTAATTCCATAGGTTTTCGCAATTGCTAATTCAATTTCAATAGTCTTTATCGGTTTAACCTTCGGTTTCTTTGTTTTTCTTAACACTATGCGACTGTATTGACTTTAAAGTTATTTTTCCTTCGCTTTTAATCTTACTAAGACTTGCTTTACTATTAAAGCCAACTGTATAGCGAAACTGTAATTCAGTACCATAGTCTGCGATTTCGTTCCTTAAGTCAACCTCGACATTGAAACCTTTTTTCTTTAATTGCTTCTCAAGCCATAGTACCATTGTTGACTTGCCTGTTCCGGCATCTCCTGTAACAATAATTTGTAGTTCTTTCATAATTTTAATTTGTATTTAATTGTACTGTTTTTCTGTATTTAACTATTTTATATAATATATTATTCTTGCTTTTTTGCCAATTCCCCATTTCATAGGCTACAAAGTTAGCAAATAATTTGTCAATCGGAAACCTTTTATCACCGCCGGGGTAATTTTTATTTACCCAAGTGATAATACATTCATCACAACGGTCTATCATAGACTCATATAGCATTGCTCCACCCCCGATAAAAACTTTATTAAATTCTACCTCGTCAATCAATTTGAGAATAGTGTCTAGTTTTTTGAAACGATAGATTTTGTCAAAATGCGATACCACGGGATTGTCACCGCACACTACCATATATTCTCTACCCTCTAAGGCTTTAGGTGGAAGAGTTTTGTAAGTATTATAACCAACAATTAGCATATTTCCCATAGTAGTGTCCCGAAAGTGTTTGAAGTCTTCGGGAATCCTCCAGGGAATATTATCGCCAATGCCTATTACGCCATCGACACTTACTGCTGCAATTGCTATTAACTTACATTTCTTCATTATGTTGTGGATATATCTTTTTTATTTCCAGCCAAATCTAATCTTCCACTACTACACACAAAGTAAACATATTCTCCAATTTCTATAAAATATCTACTTTGTTTCATTGGCTCGTCGTAAACAATTGTTCCGTCTTTAAGTTGTATCTGTTTAACCTTCCGTTTCTTGAGAAGCGGAATGTAAAATTCTTTCGTTTTAAGAGGTACTCCAGTGGGGTCGACTTCAGTAATTTTTGCTTTCATTACGCCTTCTTTTTGTCTTTAATCAGTTCACGAAGGAAGACATTCTTCACTCCACCGACATATCTCACCCATTCCTTATAGTACTCTGGAAACAACTCTTGAAGTTCTTCTTCTTGCATCATTTTAAGTGCCACAACATTTTCTGCGGGTGCTTCTGCACGTGCTTCGGGATACATCTTAACATCTAGGATATAATCTACTAAGTTCGGATATTCGCTACGTTTAAATACTCTCTCATCGGCAATAAAGCAAAGTGCAGTAAGTGCATTATTAAGGTCGGGTTCGTGAAAGAACGAAAACTCAATATCATTACCCATTAATTGGTCACCAATCTGATTAAGACTACCAAGTGCGAATCCTTCAAAATCTCTCTGCTCGTTGGTTGTACCGCCATCGAGAATAATCCAAGTCTCGTGATTCTGTAGAAATTCCCAAGCCGGATGATTTGGGTCGTGTCTACCATATCTTAATAAAAATCTTCCCAATGCGTGACCTGCCTGGATTCCTTGCTGAATCGGACTAATGTTATATGGTACAAAAAAGTATGCCCTTAATTCCAAAATTCTTTCGTCTTCGATGTTATTTATTTCT
>Ga0315289_10009277_pt1 | contig 14171 bp, 9 predicted proteins | sample YL17G11_40_MG_FD_203452 | JGI IMG/M metagenome (GOLD analysis project Ga0315289, IMG submission 203452) | Sediment microbial communities from Yellowstone Lake, YNP, Wyoming, USA - YL17G11_40 | ecosystem: Environmental > Aquatic > Freshwater > Lake > Sediment | place: USA: Wyoming | collected...
CGGAGAATAGCGAAGCCATGATTCTGATCGCCATGATCAACCTCATGAGCCGCCGATTGGCTCACGGGTACGCCAAACAGGACTTCTAAAACACCTTCTTACAGGTACTTCTCCAACAGCGCCTTGGTCTTGCGGATGCCTTCCTCTTCGGGTTGCGTGTTGCCTTCAAATTCGATTCCGACGTAGCCCTTGTATCCGGCGGCCTTCACTAGCCGAGAGGCCGCCGGCCCGGGAACGCCGATCTCCTGATCGGCATCCGAAAGACAGCCAATCCAGATAGGGCTCGGGGTCCCCAGCGCAGAATTCGGCGTTGGGGAACCCCCTCGCAGGGCCATCTCCGGCTTCGCGGGGCAGGCTCTGACCCTGCGTGGCGTGTCCGTTTCGCGGGCGAGACGCGGATCCCAGACGCGATATATCGCGTTTGGGAGCCCACGCCCGTGGGACACACGGGCAGGATGCCCGTGCCACGAAGACCGCCTATTGTCCCGCTTGGGTCGGGTCGGCGACCCGGCCCATGAAGAGAATGCTCCCGGTGCTGTTCTCCTGGATCAGGAACAGAAACGGATGATCCGCCCGAAACACCGGCGGCTGTAGCCCCTTCCCTCCAGGATCGTTATTTCTTGGTCCCACCATCCGGAACACTGGCACCTGCACCTTTCGCTTTGGCCGTGAGGAGTGGGACGATCTCCTTATGCCCCCGGCGGATGGCCTCATCCAGCGGCGTGCGGCCCCGGCTGTTTCGGGCGTTGACGTTCGCCCCGTGGGCTATCAGCAGTTCGACCACGCCCTTGTGGCCGTGGAGAGCGGCACAGTGCAGAGCGGCGTCACCGCCGTGATCTTGTGCGTTCACGTCGGCCCCCTTCTTCAGGAGAAGCTCAGCAATATCCTTCAGGCCCCCGCAGGCAGCACAGTGCAGAGGCGTCCACCCGTCCTCGCTTCTTCCGTTGACATCCGCACCGTGGGCCAGGAGCAACTCGATCATAAGAATCCTGAGTCTGTCCATTCCCCGTTCCGCGGCGGCTTGGCGCTCCTCGTACGTGGCGTTCGGATCCGGATGCTCGCGTTCGAAGCGGGCGCTCGCCCCCGAATAGTTGCCTCGGATGGCCGCCTGCAGGGGCAAATGGGCATTGATATCGTGCACCTTGGGCGCAAGCAGCCTCACCACGTCGATATGACCATTCTCAACAGCGATTTCCAGCGGCGATCGTGAGAACGTCTCTCTTACCATCCTCGCATCGACATTGGCCCCGCCTGCGATCAGAACTTCAACCATCTGGGTCCAACCGGATTCCGCCGCGAGATAGAGAGGAGTCTCTCCGCCTTCGTTCCTTGCCTCCACATTCGCGCCCGCCGTGAGGAGGAGCCGCGCCGTATTGACGTCTGCGATGTTCAACGCCGTGTTGCCAACCTCCCCTTTGGCACTGACGTCCGCGCCACGGGCCAGAAGCAACTCCACCATGTCCGTGAAGTCCTCTTCCGTGGCGATGTGCAATGGCGTACGCTTCACCTCATCCTTTGCGTTGATGTTGGCACCGGCGGTGATAAGCAGATCAGCGATCTCCTTGCGATTGTACCGGGCGGCATAATGCAGCGGTGTCCAGCCATTGATACTGTCTTCCGCCACATTGACATTGGCGCCGCCCTGGATCAGGCTCGCGACTCTCGTCGTGTCCCCAAGGTACACGGCCAAGTGCAGGTTGACGGTCGCCCCGGCTTGGACGAGGTACTTTGCCACCGACGCAGACCGCTCCTGCATGGCCAGCACCGCAGGCGTCCGGCCCTGGTCGTCGAAGCTGTCAATGTTTGCCCCGCAGCGAACGAGAACCTCCGCCACCTCTTTGTGCCCCTTGTAGGCCGCCCAATGCAGAGGCGTGCGGCCTCTATGGTCCCTCGCATCCACGTGACCACCACGGGCGATGAGCGTCTGGACTTGGGCCAGGTCGCCTTTCCCGGCCGCGCGGTGCAGGTCGGTCGTCAGATTACGGTGTTTCTCCTTGCACCCGCCGGTGACGAGCGCGAGCGCCAGAATCCCGCAAATCACCGCTTTCGCTCTCATGTTCCTCCGTCTTCCGTGAATATGAAGGCGGTCCACTTCCTCGTGCGTGGACGCGAGCGCCCATAATTTGTACTCCTTTTGTCTTGATTTCTCTCTCCACTTCCTCGTGCGTGGACGCGAGCGCCCATGGTCGCAGGGCCAAAGCCTGCCCCCACGAAAGCGGGGGATGGCCCTGCTTGCACGGGCGAGACGCCCGTGATACTCATGGGCAAGATGCCCATGCCACTACAAGGCACCAAAAGGCACGAAGGTAACATAAATCTGCGCGGGAAATGTTGACAAGGGGGGCTGCGCAGGTCGTGGGCCCGCTTCGTGGGGTTAATAGAGAAAGCCCTGCCGGGGGGCAGGGCGTGGTTCGACGCCCGCCCCGGCCCGAAGGGCCCCTGTGCGGCCGGGCTGCACGTCGGGGATTGCCGTTTGGAGTGCCGCGCTTGCGCGAGCTTGGACCGCCTGAAGGCGGGACTCCAAACGGGCGGCGCGAACGCGGGGCTCCCGGGAGCCGTACTCCGAACCGATAAGAAACTGGGTATCATGGCCAAGAGTGGGTTTTTGTTAAATTTTCAGGTTGACAAAGTACGGGCCGTTGGATAAGGTAGGTTGCCAAGGCAAACTGGATGGCCTTCTGTCAAATGGATTTGGCATTAAAGGAAGGGTAAGGAATGAAGGATCTATTTACCACGGGCGAGGCTGCAGAGATCTGTCGCGTTAGTCAACAAACCATTATCCGCTGCTTCGATTCAGGCCGGCTCAAGGGCTTTCGGGTGCCTGGCTCCAAGTTCCGCCGCATTCCGCGTCTGAATCTGGTGAAGTTCATGAGGGACAATAGTATCCCTCTGGACAACCTGGATTCCGGGCGTAAGAAGGTGCTGATCGTCGATGACGATGCGGAGATCGTGGAGCTGATCGGCGACATCCTGACCCGCGACGGCCACTACGAGATCCGCACGGCGTCGAGCGGGTACGAGGCCGGGATGGTCACCCAGCAGTTCCACCCCGACCTGATTCTGCTCGACTACATGCTGCCGGACGTCAACGGCAACGTGGTCTGCCAGACGATCCGCAACAATCCGGAGTTCGAAAACACGCGGATCATTATCGTCAGCGGCGTGGTCAAGCAGGAGGAGATCGATCAACTCCTCAAGTCGGGTGCCGAGGACTTCGTCCACAAGCCGTTCACCATCACGGAACTCACCGACAAGATTAACGCGACATTGCAGGTGATGGCCTGAACGCCCGGACGGTGAAGTGGCAAGTTTGAAGTGGGAAGTGTGAAGAATGTCATTGCGAGCGAAGCGAAGCAATCTCCCATCGCAGTGGGCTAAGATTGCTTCGTCGCTCCGCTCCTCGCAATGACATTCCGCACACTTGAAACTCTCGGGCAAACGCCTTGCGGCATCGCCCCGACCGAGGCTTAACAAGGATAGGCATGGCGCAAAAGCAAGTCGATGCGACAGCTTCCCGCAAGGTGGAGCTGGCGATAGGTGAACTGGGTTTATTGTCGGTTCCGCCGTGCGTGGCCGTTCAATACCTCTCGAAACTCCTCCAGGGCCAATTCTCACCGGCGTCCGTCGCCGAAATCGTTGAGTGTGAGCCGGCGCTGGCCGCCGGGGTTCTGTCCCTGGCGCAGCGTCTGGCGGCCGGCCCCGCCGGCCAGCGGCACGCCATTCGGCTCGTGCTGGATCGGCTCGACGCCGATGCAGTCCGGGATCTGCTGCTCAAGACGAAGGTCTCGGCAGGATTTGAGATCGAGTTTTCCCAGGAGCAGCCGGCCCTGCCTTCACGTAAAGACTTGATTCTCCACAGCTTAGCCGTTGCCTGTTGTGCCCGGCGCATCGCCGAGGCGTCGGAGTCCGGTATCGAGCCAAACCTGGCCTATTCGGCCGGGCTCCTCCACGATCTCGGGAAACTGGCTCTGCAGGACATCATGCCCAAGAGCCTGGCCGCCATTACGAAAGAGGCCGAGGCGACGAAGGCCGGCCTCCATACGGTCGAGCAGAAACACCTTGGGACGAGCCATGCGCTGCTGGGCAAGCAACTGGCCCAGCGCTGGCGGTTGCCGGAGCCGATCAAGCTGGCCATCTGGCTGCACCATAGCGACGCGGCGGCTTTCGCCCGTACTGTTCCGGAGGCAGCCCTTGCGGCGCTGGTGAAAGCGGCGGATAGTATCGCCAAGCAGGCAAATATCGGTCTTTCCGGCAGTTTCGACGAGCCCGAGTCACTCCAGAGTCTGGCCGAATCCCTCGGCGTCAGGGCCGACATATTGCAACAGATCCGTGATGAGCTGCCCCAGGACGTCAAACGCAAATCCGCCTGTCTGGGTCTGGAGACGCCCCAGGCCACGGCCAAGTACTGTGATCTCATCCAGACGATCGCGGCCCAACTCTCGGAAAGGCACACCAAGGTCTCGTCCGAAGGCCGCTCGCTGCAAACCGCCTCCGGCTATCTCGGTTTCGCTCGGGAGTTCCTTCAGGGCGTGTGCCCGAATGTCGCCGCGGTGGACATTGCGGAAGATTTCGCCAAGCGCTGGCAGCGGTTTTTTCAGACAGGGGCGGTCTGCCTCTACTTGACCGCCGGCTCGCATGACGGTGTGGTCGATGCCGCTATCGTGGAGGCCCTGGGACATAGCCACAAGACCGTCGTTCGCCCGCCCAAGGACGATTCGCTGCTGCCCAAGCCGATCGCGGGCCGATTCATGCTGCTGGAGGCTCAGGACCACGTCGATTGGCTTCTGCAGCAAGTGGAGGTCGATTTCAACACCGGTCAGGCCAGACTCGTGCCATTGTTATCGGACGGACAGGTCGTCGGGGTCATGGCCTTCGAGGTGAACTACCCCGATGACGTTACCCTGTTCGCGGAGAGGTTCGAAATGGCGGCCTCGATGGCCGGCACGGTTCTTGGCCTCGCACTGACAAAGGAGGACCAGGAGCACTGGGCGGAGCGGTTTGCCCAAGTGGATGGGGTTCGCGGTGTGCCCGTAAGGGCATATGAGACAAGGCCTTACGGTGTCCATGCGGATGCACCGGTCGATGGGGCCGTGGAAGCCTTGGCCGAGATGGCCGCCGGAGTGGCGCACGAGTTGAACAACCCCTTGTCCGTTATTGCCGGCCGGGCCCAACTGCTTGCCCAAGCCGAAAGCGATGGTCAAAAGCGTCACGTCCTGGACGTGATTCATGAGAATGCCCGTGAGGCTTCGGGCGTTGTGGATGACTTGATGAGCTATGCCCAGCCGGCGACGCCGAGGCTGGCCATAACGGCCATTAGCCAGATCATCGAGGAGGCGATCCAACTGGCCGGGCAGAAGACAGGGGCCGAGCATGTCAATGCGCAAGTACATATCTCGCCAGAGGTTAAAGACGTTCTGGTCGATTCGGCTCAGGTTGTCGTAGCCGTCGCGAACGTCATCGCCAACTCCATCGAGTCCTACGCGGACCCGATGGGGCCGGTCAAGATCACGGCCGAGCCTCAGGATGGCGGTCTGCGTCTGCAAGTCAACGATCTTGGTTGCGGGATGGATGAAGCCACGGTTCGCAAAGCGGCCAGCCCCTTCTTCTCGGGAAAACCTGCGGGCAGAAAGCGGGGCATGGGCCTTGCTTACGCCAGCCGGCTGATCCGGCTTAACAGGGGCATCCTCAAAATCGAGAGCCGGCAGGACCGCGGAACTACGGTCACGATCACATTGCCCTGCGGATAGGCCCGCATCTCTGCCTGATCCCCCTAAATTCACGTAGATTCGTGAAAAAATACGTAGTTTGCACAACTATTACCGGTCAGATTTCTTTTGTATATTGGTGTATACGGGTGGAAGTTGGTGCGGACTGCCTCCAGGGTAGGGTTGCGGCTTAGAAGGCCAAAACCCTGTTAAAGCAGGCGGTGGGGCAGGGCTGGACTCTGTGCCCCGCTGCCTGCATACCCATACTGCGGAGGCACTCTATGAAAGGGAGAGAGGCAAGCAGGGCATATCTTATGGTTTTTCTCGTGCCATCCCTATTCCAATACTTTACTATGGTCGATTATAGATGTACAGGGGTGGTTTGGGCCTCATAAAGTGCAACAGCACCCACGGACCTTTTCTGGGAGATGATGGAAAACAGATGAATACCAGATTCACGGTCTTGATGATGCTCGCTTTGACGGTCGCGCTCGGCTGTCAGACGAGGGCCCAAGCCAGCGGCGCGTCCGGGGATCAGGCGATGCCGATGGTTGCTCCGATGATCACAGCGAGCAGTTCGGCCTGCCGTGCGGCTGGGAAATCCGTCACGAACGCCAATCTCGGCGTTGCGGACAGCAACGGCCCGACGGTCCTGCTGAGCTATGGCAAAGGGACGCTCGAAAAGAACCCGATCCGGTCCTTCATGTACTTTGTGCCGCTAATCTCTCCCGTGGCCGTGGACCGGGGCACCAGCCCCGAGAACCGCCAGCAGGCGGCCATCGTTGCCTGCGAGAGAAGGGTCACGTCCCGCTCCTTCACCGTGACCTGCGAGTTTGAGATGACGGGCAAGGGCTTCAGCCGGTACACGTTCGAGCCGACCGGGATGATCGCGCTGCGGATCGCGGAGTCCAAAAAGCCCAAAGGGGAGCCGCTGGCGCACGTGCTCGACTACATCAACTTCGAGGGAGAAGGCTTCGGCAAGATCCAGATCAAAGGGACGATCGCCGGCACCACCGAGACGGTGACCGAAGTGGAGCTGGAGTTCAACGCCCGGGGCCGCAAGAGCCCCGTCACGATCGGCCTGTACGAGCTCAAAGCGAAGGACGGGCAATACCGCTATGAGAATCGCTCCGGCGAACTGGTGGCGCGGGTCAATACGCTGACCTTCAAGAAGAGCGAAAACCCCAGGATGGATATCACGGTGGCCTCGATCGCAAAAAGAGCCGGGAGAAATGGTCCGCTCCAACAGTTGAAAGCAGCCATCGCCAACCTGTTCATCAAGCCGGTGAAGATCGATCCCGTCGGCAACCAGACGCTGCTGCAGTTTGGCTATGCCCTGTTCGAACAGAAACCGACGTTCACCTTCCCGAAGGCCGGGAATCTGAAGGAAGCCACGGTCCTGGCGTACCGCGAGGCGGATCCGAAGGCGGAACCCGAGGGACAGTAACCATCCGGCGCCTACCGGCTTGGCTTTTTGCCCCGTACAATCTCGACGGGCACCCACATCGATTCGACCCGCGACTGTTCAATCGAAAACCCTTGGGCTTCCAGGGCTTGACGTGCACGGATCGGACGGCAATCCAGGAGGTTGGGGAAGTGGCGGTGCGTCCATTCGAAGGCACAGACGACGAGCCCCTGCTCGCCTTCCTTTGATACCGCGGCCACCACGAGGCGACCGCCCGGCCGCAACACCCGCTGGCACTGGGCCAAAACGCGCGGTATGTCCGGCGTGTCGAAAAGCTCGAGCGTGAAGCACATGAAGATCCCGTCCAACGAATCGTCAGGATAAGGGAGGTCTTCGGCGTCGCCGCAAGCAAGGGTCACGCGCTCGGCCAGCCCCTCTCTCTGGAGAAGCTCTCTTGCCTGAGCCACCATGTTCTCCGAGATATCGATGCCGAATACCTTGCCGGTTGGACCCACGGCTCGGGCGAGTCTTGCCAGAACATGACCGGTTCCGAAGCCGATTTCGAGCAAGTGCTCTCCCGGTGCCGGGGCGAGCATTTCCAGCGCGACCTCCCGCATCGGCTGCTCGGAGCGTTCCGCCAAGAGATCATACACACCGGCGATCTTGTTGTAGAATCCCTTGGTCTCGCTCTTGGTCTGCAAGACCCGCGCGATGTCGCCTTCGCGGTCGGAAGAACGATCGGCTGTAATCACAATGCCCTCCGTCAGTCCGGGTCCCCAAACGCGACTCATTGCGTTTGGGAGCCCTCTGTCGATATCGGCCCTTGGACGCGACGCAAGTAAGCGCTGGAGATCTCGTGCCGGTGAACCATCCCGATGACCTGTCGCTGTTTCAGATCATTTACGACGGGCAGCGCCAAGAGATCATTTTCCACGAACAATTCCAACGCGCGGTCCAGCGTGTCGTCCGGAGTGAGGGGTCGAACATCCGTCCGCATGAGGTCCTCCGCGCAAACCAGGGGCTTCAAAGCCGGCTCGACGAAAGCCTGATGGACTTCCTCCAAGTTGACCACGCCGAGTAACCGGTTCTGAGCATCCACGACAGGCAAAATCGCGTGCGGAGCGGCCTCCAGCCGACTGAGTACCGTGTCGAGCAGATCACTTGGATGGAGCACGGTTGTCGTTCGCTGAGGTAAGAGAAACTCGTTCACGCGGACCCCGGCTATGACCTCCCGAACGTAAGCCCCCTGATGGGCCGGGGAGCGAGACCGGCTTTTCACCTGGGACGAATAGATCGATTGCTCATCCGAGAGAATAAACGATAGCGTGCAGACCCACAGGGAGGGCAGCAGCAGGCTATAGCCGCCGGTCATCTCGCTGACGATGATAAGCGTGGAAAACGGGGTTTTCGCCGCTGCGGCAAAAAAGCCGGCCATCCCCACGACGACGAAGCTGGCCGGATGCGGGACTGCCCACGGCCACACGTGATGGAGCACCAGGCCCAGTGCTCCGCCGCCACAGCCGCCGATCACCATGGAGGGACCGAACACGCCGCCGGAGCCGCCGCTGCCGATCGTCAGGCTCGTGGTGAGGATCTTGCCCAAGGCAATCGCCAGCAGCAGGACCACGCTGGCCTCGGTGTCCTGGGTCATCGCCCCTTGAATTGCCGAATACCCAAAAGCCAGGACTGCCAGGACGGTCTGCCGTTGGCCCAGAAGGAAATACAACGCCAGCCCCACCAACCCCGTCAAGAAGGCGCCGATAGCCGGCCGAAAATGACGCCGGAGGGGCAGGCGGCTGAAGAGCTGTCTGCAGCCGTAGAAGCAGCGGGTATAGAGCAGGGCCAGGAAAGCCGTGAACAGGGCCAGGAGCAAGTACGGACCCAGCTCGAAGGGGTTGTTGAACACCAGGTCGGGTATGGTGAAAAGCGGCTCCCATCCCGTGAACGCCCCGAAGATGCAGTAGGAGACCACGCTGGCCAGCCCCGCCGGAATGATGACCTCGGACTCGAACTCGGGCGACCGGTAGAGCACTTCGGCCGCGAACATGGTTCCCGCCAGAGGGGCGCGGAAAATGGCCGCGATCCCAGCCCCCATGCCGGCCACCATGAGCACCCGGCGGTCGGCGGGACGCAGGCGAAGGAGATTGGCCAACAGAGAGCCGAAACCGGCCCCGATCTGTGCGATGGGACCTTCCCGCCCGCCGGACCCGCCGGTCCCGAGGGTGATGGCGCTGGCGACGATCTTGACCAGCGGGACCCGCGGCCGAATCTGGCCCTGGCGATGATGATAAGCCGCGATCACCGCATCGGTGCCGTGTCCTTCCGCCTCCGGGGCCAGTGTAAAGACCAGCAGGCCGCTGACAATGCCGCCCAGGGTCGGGATCAGGAGCAGGAGCCACGGATGAAACGGATGCTCCACTACGGACAGCCACGCGAACGACGGCTCACCGCCCGGATGGGGCTGCGGATAGTAGCCGGCCCAGACCCCCAGCGCATAGTGCTCTACCACGCGTGTAGCAATGTAGAAAGCGATGCCGCCCAATCCCGCGACAATGCCCACGAGGGCCGCAAGGCCCAGGAGCCGGACCTGACCGCGGATACGATGGCTGCCCAGTCGCAAGACCTCGGGAAACCATCCGAGAAGGTAACCCGCCGACGTGAATCACGTTTTGAATTTTCCCGACACCTGACTTATGGCTCCCGGTCCTAACCACCACTGGCCCGGCAGACGCCAACCGACGGTCGCGGGCCGCATTCCACGGTCTATCGGCTGGGGCAGTTGTCATGCTCGATTTTTCGAGCCTCCTTATAGGCCCGAGCAAGGGACCGTGCCAAGCCGAAATCGGGGTGCGGCGACCGGCGGGTCGTTGGGACTGGTACCTTGGCATCGGCTACGGTACCATAGCACCCGAATGTCCCGCGATTCGGGATGGCGATCCTTGTCGTTCGGACGAATGGAAAGGGCCACGTCTATGAAACCATGCTCCAGAACCATCGTTGTGCTTGCGGGTTGTGTGTTCATCCTGGAGAGTCTCGGTGTTTGCCGGGCCGAGGATTGGGTGCAGTACAAGTTCGATGCGAGACATTCGGGCAATGCGGCGGATCGGAGCATCAGTCTGCCGCTGGGTTTGGCGGGGGCCGTTCCGTTGACCGACGCGATCTTCACCGCCCCCGTCGTAGCCAACGGACGGGTGTTCGTAGTCGATGGCTCCGGCGTGGCCTTCTGCATTGACGCCGCAACGGCCCGCGTTGCCTGGAAGTTCGAAAGCCGAGGCGGCAAAGCCAACTGCAACAACGTGTCCTCGCCTGCGATCGCGGGCGCCTACCTCCATTTCGGCACGACCGCCGGGACCTATTACGTCCTGAACGTGGCCGATGGGTCGGTCGCCAGGGAGATTTCCTGCGGTGAGCCGATCTTCAGTTCGCCGGTCGGAGCGAACGGGCGGGTGTACTTCGCCACGCTGGGCTCGCGCGTGTATGCGTTGGAACCGGATGGAAGAGTCTGCTGGACATGGGACTTCGTGACGGAGAAGCTGGGCCTCAAAGGAGATCGTTGGAGCGGCCAGGACTGGCTCCATCGCAAGGAGACGCGCGTGACACCGGCCGAGCTCTTCCCCTGCACGCGCGATGTCGCGGTGCACGGCAAGACGCTCGTGGTGCCCGCCGGCGGCTACGTCGTCTGGCTCCAGGATGCCGGGGACAAAGCCGAGGTCCAAACGAGCATCATGCCGCGCAACGTCACCCTGGGCCTGAGTCTCGGCGAAGACGGGACCGTCTATCGGCAGTGGACCCTCCTCGACAACGGGGGCCAGGTGGACGTGCTCCGGCCCGCCGAAGGCGGCAAGGTCCAGACCGGCGCCGTCGGGGGAACCCGAACCAACACGAATAGCGGGCTCGTGAGCTTCGCGTCCGTGAGCCTGCGCGGCAACGACATCTATCGCTGCAAGCCCGAGGATGGCTTGGGGCTGTGCCGGCATCATGTCGGGACAGGCGAGCCGGAGCCGCTCTCGACGCACCCGGCTTTGGCCGCACCGGTCCTGGTCGGTGACAAGGCCATCTACGGCGGTCTCGATGGCAGCCTCTATGTCGTGCCGTTGACAGGCGGCGGACAGCCGTGGTCGTTCCAGACCGCCTTCGGCAAGGCGATCACAACGGCGGTGGCCGTAGCGGACGGTCGAGTCTGCTTCGGCTGCGACGACGGCTATCTATACATCCTGGGCCCCGGCGGCACGGCCGCGTTGCCTGCCAAAGACCTTCAGCTCGCGCAGATTCGCAGCCCGCTGACCAGCAAGCTCGCCGACACCAAATATGATCGGTTCACCAGTTTCGGCAACTGGACGAACACGAACGTGGACAGCCAGGGCGTCCAACCGCCGCTGAAGTTCAAGTGGATGCGCCGCTACGAGGGGACGGCCAAGCACTTCCCCACGTTCGGCGGCGGCCGGATGTACACCCACACGGCGGAGGGCCAGATCTTCGCCGTCGAGCAGGAGACGGGCCGGCTTCTGTGGCGCCGCTACTATCCCGGCGTACACATCAGCTATACGTCACCCCTCTACTACAAAGAGAAGATCCTCATCCCGCAGGCCGGTGAGGAGCAGTGCCGCCTGCGCTGCCTGGATGCGGCCACGGGAAAGCTCGTCTGGGAAGCCCCGTTCTCCGGGTCGCCCAGTTGGAACCGGCAACTGCCGCCGGTCGCCTACAAAAACATGGCAATCTACATGTTCGGGACGGGCCGCTATGGCAAGTACGCGCTGCCACAGGCGGATGAGAAGATCCCGTGGCTTTTCGGGCACCAGGAGAACAAGAACTTCCCCAAGAGCCACAAACCGCTGGTCCGTGCGTATGACATCGATACCGGCAAGGAGTTGTGGACGGCGGACTTCTCCGAGTTCGGCTCCGGCGGCGACGACGCCGGCGTCTGCTTGATGGATGGCACGCTCTATTACTCCTGCTACTTCGGCCTGTCCGCCCGGAGCAAGCGCGACCTGCCCAGCGCCCGGGGCCTGACGGCCGCTATCGAGCCCGAAACCGGGCGGGTGATCTGGCTGACTACGCAGTGCTTCCTCCACGGCGGCTGCACGATCTCCGGCGCGGACGGACGCCTGTACCTCGGCGGCTACAACAAGCTGGAGAACGGCAACAGCCTCGTCTGGTGTGTCGATGCGCGCAATGGCTCGATGATCTGGAAGTCCGAGCCGGTCCGCGAGGCCATCCAGGTGACGACCGTCGGATCCAAGTTCCTGTTCGTGCACGCCCAGTACCAGAACGGATTCTTACTGGACAAGGCGACGGGAAAGATCGTGAAAACTCTGACCCAGGGCTACAAGTGCACGCGCTTCACTCTCTCAGAGCCCTATCTTCTCGGCCCCAATCTCGATATCTACGACCTGTCAGACATCAACAATATCAAGCTGATCTCGACCGGTCCCAGGCTCGATCCGAGCGAGTGCGTTGGAGCCCTGGTCTCCAATGGCCGCGTCTTCTACTCCTGCCACGCCGGCAGCCTGCAAGCCTGCGCGGTCTGGGGCGATGAGGCCCGATGATGGGAGGTAGAGCGAGCCCGCGGTTGTCAATCGCAGAGCCGATCTGCACAAGTGCGCACAGGTTGAGCGTGATAACCAATATTCCGGGTGGCACGGCCAAACGTGTTTGACCGTGCGCGCCAAGATGCGCCCCATCGCAGAGGAAGACACGCTCAAGCTGCGCTTGGGCGTGGCACCCAAGTCGTTACCTGAATTCCTCATCATGGGGAAACGTTGCCGGCCACGTGGGCGGCGTTCTCGGCGATGCGCGGGGATGTGCCGAGAAGGTTGTGGACGATCATGTTGCCCTGCCCGCCGGTGAGCACGAGGGACGCCGATTTCGCCTTCTCGCGATCATCGCGGATCAGGCAATCGGAGACGCGGCTGTTCGTTGCGTCCTTCAGCAGCAGGCCGACATTGTCGCAGTCGAGAATCGTGCAGTTCGTGACGTTCATTCGTTTGCAGCTCTCGATCTGCAGCCCGGCGGGCTCGCGCCAGACGTTGGTCACGTGCAGGCCCGAGAGCGTGCAGTCCTCGCTGTTGCGGATGACGAGGCTGTTTCTTGCGTCCAGGCTGTTGCCGTAATTGTAGAGGGGATTGCGGTCGAAGTTGTTCGGGCCCAGGATGATGTCCGAGCAATCCTCGATCAGCAAGTTATGGGTGAAGCCCATCCAGAACGTGTTGCCCGTGAGGGTCACACCCCGGCAGTCGCGCAGATGGACGTTCACCTTCACGTCGCTCAGGACATTGCCCGTGATCGTCACGTGACCTTCACGAACGAGAGCGAGCTTGGCCGTCGGCTGGCTGCGGCCGAGAATGCGGATATTCGCCGAGTCCGGCGAATCGTTGTTGTGCTGAATCGTGCAGCCGGTGATGGCGACTTCCCCAGTGCCGTAAACGCTGCCCGAGCAATCGATCAGGACGTTGGCGGTGGGCGCCGTGTCGCGGCCCATGTTGCTCTCGAGATCGCAGCCGGTGATATGAATGTTGCGGACGTTGCCCGCGCGGGACACGATGCCGCCGCCGCGATTGTAGCTGATATGACAGCCGACGATGTTGGACTGGTGCAGGCTGACGTTGTCGTACAAGATGCCCACGCCGCGATTCTCGTAGAGGTGGCAGTCCGAGATGAGGAGGTTGCGGTTGCTGCCGACCAGGTGGATGCAGTGCAGGGTGCCGCGGATATGAAGCCGGGTGAGAGTCAGCTCCATCGTGCCGGTGGCCTCGATGCCGACCGCTTCCGGATGAGCGCCGTCGATGGCCAGTCCATCCACCAGCGGCATGCGCTGCCGCTCCCAGACATTCTTGGCGAAATCCGCCGGATCGGCCGACTTGAAGTGTGTGCCCGCGAACTTCAGGGCCGGGCCGGGACCAGCCATCACGATTCGCGCGACCCCATCGCCGCAGATCGACGTGTAGCCGACCTTGTCGAGCTCGATCACAATCGGTTTCGTGATGCGGTATGTGCCCTTGGGCAGCCGGACCACACCGCCGCCGGCGTCGACCGCTGTCTGAATCACGGCGGTATCGTCCGTC